>Ga0160422_10000512_pt1 | contig 23473 bp, 21 predicted proteins | sample Fk160mmetaG_FD_108192 | JGI IMG/M metagenome (GOLD analysis project Ga0160422, IMG submission 108192) | Marine microbial communities from the Central Pacific Ocean - Fk160115 60m metaG | ecosystem: Environmental > Aquatic > Marine > Oceanic > Photic zone | place: The Central Pacific Ocean...
CTGGCATTCAAGGCCATTGAAAAAGGTTTGAATGACAAATCGGCAAGACAAGTAGAAAAAAAATATCTGAATTTAGCCCTAATACAATATTATATAAATGATAAAAACTATGATAAAGCAGTAAAGTCTTTAGTTGAATTTCTTACATCTAGTAATGATAAAAAACTAAAAGCTAGATTAAACTATGTGCTTGCTCAAATTTATCTTGAGAAAAAAGAGCCTGAAAAAGCAAAGATAGCTTTCAAAAGCGTCATCAACTCTGGGATAAATAAAAGCCATAGCTTAATTCTGTGGTCAAAACTTATCAATAATAATCTAATTAATTCTCCCGATTCTAATCTTTTCAAAAAACTAATAAGATCGGAAAGGTATAGACAAAATATTTCATTGATCAATTATTTTAATGCTAAGCTTATCTTAAATTCACAACCAAAACAGGCTAAAGGTCTTTTTTCTAATGCTTTAGAATCTGAAAAAATAGATTTTACATTAAAATCGAAAATTTATGATGAGCTCTATAAAATATATTTGTCCGAGAAAAACTATTTACTTGCATCAAAATATCTTGACTCATCACTTGTTTATATTGATTCTTCAACGATAAAATATTTTAGGCTAAATAAATCAAGAAATAAATTAAATGAAGTTGCTAAACTTGAAAAAGAGAATCAACTTTTAGATTCTTTGATCTATGTTAATTCGTTATCTGAAAATGAAAGAATTAAACTCTTAAGTAAAAGCGCACCAATTTCTGAGGATTATAATAATGAAGTAAGTGTTCGCAGCTCTAACTCATTTTATTTTGATAATAAAAAAACTGTTGATTTAGGTATAAAAAATTTTAAAGAAAAATGGGGTGATATTTTGCTAACGGACGATTGGAAAATGAACCCACAAATAAGCTTAGAAAGAAATGTTTCCTATGAAAAAAAAACAGACTATCAAAGAGCTGATGAGTACTCTTTTGATGAATTAAGCATTGACAGCCTTAAGCTCATAATTAATTACAACAAGTTAAAGCTGGGAATGTCTTTAAAAGATTATGTTTTTGATTATGAAAAATCTCACGAAGTTTTATCAACGGTGGATAATAACCTGCTTGAGATAAATGATCAAGAAACCCTCTTATACTACAAGATAAAAGCTTCAGAAAAATTTGATAAGAAACTTTACGATTTGTACAAGAAGAAATTATTGCAAAACTTTCCTGAATCAATTTATTCAAAGTCTTTCACAAAAGAAAGTGTTCCATTGAATATAGATTCTTTAGCCGCTAAAATTAGAGGCGAACTCAATAGTCAGAAATTTAAAAATTCAATCAAAAAACTGGATTCTGTTTTGGAAAAAACATATAATGTTGAAGACAGATATACTCTTTACATTCTTCAATCTAAATTCATTGCAAAAGAAAAAGGAGTTGAAGAGTATTTGATTTTTTTAGAAAATTTGAAAAAAGATTTTAAAGACAAAGTAGAAGAAATACAAGAAAAAATTTCTGTCTTAAATTCTGTTTACAAAAAGAAAAAAAATCAAGGCAACAAAATTAAATATATTGGACTTATAGTTTTTGAAGAAGATTGCCCAATTAATGATAAAAATCAAGATTTTGAGTGCATGTTTTTTAATGAACAAACTAATCTTTTAATTTTTTATGGTTCTGATAAAGAATCAACTAAAAAAACACTTGAAAAACATTTAAATAACAATGTTGAATTAAAAAACAATAAATATTTTGTAATTTCAACTCCCCAATTCGTTAAAGTATTGGCTTTTAAATCATTAGATAACTTAAATTATTGATTATGGCAGATAACAAATTTTTTTCATCACCTAGTGTCGATGTAGTTGAAAAATCTACTAAGATTATTGGAGATATTTTTTCAAAAGCAGATTTTAGAATTGATGGTCAAGTTGAAGGCAACATTAACACTTCAGGAAAAGTTGTGGTTGGCAATTCAGGAAACATTTCTGGAAAATTAAATTGTTCTAATGCAGATATCTCCGGCAAAGTTTCTGGATCAATTGAGGTTAAAGAAACTCTTTCTTTAATGGCCGATTCTTACATAAGTGGTGACATAGCAACTGCAAAACTTTCTGTTGAAGAAGGAGCTCAAGTAGAGGCTACTATATCAATGAAATCAGGTAAACAATTAAAAGCTGTTGAAGCTGAAAACGAAAAAAATTCTCAAACTGAAAAAACAGCCTAACCCGATTAAGGTTTTTGCACTTATTAGTTTTGAAATGGGAATAACAATTTTCCTGTTTTCAAGGTTAGGTAAATGGCTAGATGCCAATTACGGATACGACAAAACTTTTACAATTGCATTGACCTTAACAGGTTTTGCTTTGGCATTTACATTAGTTTACAAGCAGGTAAATAAATTAAATAAATAGCTTTCTTTTTTACTATAATGTTCTAACTTTGCGCCATTGTTAGAATTGCTATAATTCATTGATGAGTCTTGCAAGAAAATTTATTTTAATTTTATTTTTTTTTAGCGTTTCAGCGCATGGCATTTCTGCCGATAAAATTCAAGAAGACAAAGGGGATATTAAATCTGAGATTAAAAGCTATATAAAGCATCACCTTAAAGATGCTCACAGCTTTTATTTAACCAGCTTTACAAATGATGAGACTGGGAAAAAAATATATATAGAAATTCCTCTTCCAGTAATTTTATATGATAATGGTATAAAGTTTTTTATGTCATCGGAATTCAAGCATGGAAAAGAAGTTGTTGTTTCAAATGAAACATACTATAGAATGAACTATGACAACAATAAAATATATAAAACAAATAAAGAAGGAGCATTTAATTTTTCTGAAAACGGAAAGATTTTGAACGAAAAACCTCTTGATTTTTCTATTACCAAAAATATTGCAACAATTATTTTAGTCTCAATCCTAATGTTTCTTTTATTTACATCTCTTGCTAAATCCTACAAATCAAATAATGGCATTTCAAGAGGTATTGGTAGGTTTTTTGAGCCAATTATAATTTACATAAGAGATGACATTGCAATACCAAATATTGGTGTAACAAAATACAAAAATTACATGAGCTTTTTACTCACAGTATTTTTCTTTGTGTGGTTTTTAAACATGCTTGGCCTTACTCCTCTTGGCGTGAATGTTACTGGAAATATAGCTGTTACATTTTCATTAGCATTATTAACTTTTTTGATAACAAATTTAACTGCCAATAAAAATTATTGGGGCCATATATTTTGGATGCCAGGTGTGCCGGTCCTAATTAAAATTGTTTTAGCACCCATTGAGTTTTTGGGGGTTTTCATAAAGCCTTTCTCACTCTTGATAAGACTTTATGCTAACATTCAGGCTGGCCACATAGTTCTATACAGCTTGATTGGATTGATGTTTATATTTAAAAATTGGATTGGAAGTAGCTTGTCTTTCTTTTTAGCCTTTTTTATAGCAATAATTGAAGTTTTAGTAGCATTATTACAAGCATATATATTCACGATGTTGTCTGCATTATATTTTGGCTTTGCAGTTGAAGATCATAGTGAATCGCATTAAAAATGAATAAGTTTAATTTAAATAAATAATTATGGAAATACCTTTAATAGTAGGCGGTGGCCTAGTAGTAATCGGAGTTGGAATCGGGATTGGTCAAATTGGTAAAGGAGCAATGGAAGCCATCGGAAGACAACCAGACGCAAGTGGAAAAATTCAAGTAGCTGCACTTATTTTAGCAGCATTAGTTGAAGGAATTGGTTTCGCAGCATTATTTGCGCTGTAGAGATTATATTATTAACGTTAAAACAATAATTTAATGGAAAAACTAATTGAAGAATTTTCAATTGGGCTATTTTTTTGGCAAACAATAATTTTTGTTATTCTAATTTTCTTGTTAAAAAAGTTTGCATGGAGCCCTATTTTGAAAGCTGTTAATGACAGAGAACAAGGTATTAAAGATGCCTTAGACTCTGCTGAGGCAGCTAAGATAGAAATGCAATCTTTACAAGCTGACAATGAAAAAATAATGAAGGAGGCTAGAGCTGAAAGAGATTCTCTTTTGAAGGAAGCTAGAGATTTGAAAAACTCAATGATCTCTCAAGCTAAAGATGAAGCTAAATCTGAAGCTCAAAAGATTATTGAAAGTGCAAATGAAGCAATCTTAAATGAAAAAAATGCTGCTGTTTCAGACATAAAAAAACAAGTAGCATCACTTTCAATTGAAATTGCTGAAAAACTTCTTAAAGAAAAATTATCAGACGATAATAAGCAAATGAAAATTGTCCAAGATCTTATTAAGGATGTTAAGCTAAAATGAATTACAACCGAGCTGCATATAGATATGCCAAAGCAACAATTGCTTCATGCGATAAAAATGAGGTAATGAAAATTTTTGCCGACATGCAGACTGTGTGTAAAGCATTTGAGGGCTCAAATGAGCTTAAGCTTTTTGTTTGCAGCAAGATTATTAAAGATTCTGATAAACTTTCAACTCTTAAGGAAGTTTTTCAACAATCATCAAAAAAAGTTTTTGATCTTATGGAGCTTTTAATGAAAAACAGTAGAATAGATTTGTTTGAAGATGTAGCAAGGTCTTTCATTATTATTTATAATGAAATGTATGAAAATCAAGACGTTGTAATTACTTCATCTTCGGTTTTAAGCTCAGCTACAATTCAGAAAATTGAAACAAAAGTTAAAGAACTAACGAGCAAAAACATAAAATTAATTAATAAAGTGGATAGCTCGATTGTTGGAGGATTTGTTTTAAGAATTGGCGATCTACAATACGACGCCAGCTTTAAGAATCAGCTCAACAAATTAAAACAAGATTTTATTAATATATCAATACAATAAATTATGGCAGATATTAAGCCTGCTGAGATTTCAGCAATTATTAAAAAACAACTCATGGGTAGCGATGCTACTCCTTCTCTGGATGAAGTGGGAACTGTTCTTCAAGTCGGTGATGGGATTTCTAGAGTTTACGGTTTATCAAATGTTCAATATGGTGAATTAGTTCAGTTTGATAACGGGATGGAGGGAATTGTACTAAACTTAGAGGAGGATAATGTTGGTGTTGTATTATTAGGACCATCTAAAGAAATTAAAGAAGGAGACACTGTTAAAAGGACTAAAAGAATTGCATCAATTAATGTAGGAGAGGGTGTTGTTGGTAGAGTAGTTAATACACTAGGTCAGCCGATTGATGGTAAAGGTAAAATTGAGGGCAAGATGTATGAAATGCCCTTAGAAAGAAAAGCACCTGGGGTTATCTACAGACAACCTGTGAATGAACCTTTGCAAACAGGTATCAAATCCGTGGATGCAATGATTCCTATTGGTCGTGGTCAAAGAGAATTAGTTATTGGTGATAGACAAACAGGAAAAACAACTGTGTGTATTGATACAATCTTAAATCAAAAGGAGTTTTATGATGCTGGAAACCCTGTATATTGTATATATGTAGCAGTAGGTCAAAAAGCGTCAACTGTTGCTGGGATTGCCAAGACTCTTGAAGATAAAGGAGCACTATCTTACACAACTATTGTTGCTGCAAACGCATCCGATCCAGCACCTATGCAGGTTTATGCTCCATTTGCTGGTGCAGCAATAGGTGAATATTTTAGAGATACTGGAAGACCTGCTCTAATTATTTATGATGATCTTTCTAAGCAAGCTGTCGCCTACAGAGAAGTTTCTCTTTTATTGAGAAGGCCGCCAGGTCGAGAAGCTTATCCTGGAGACGTATTTTATCTACATTCAAGATTACTTGAAAGAGCTGCAAAGGTTATTAATGATGATGGTATAGCTAAAGAAATGAATGACCTCCCTGAATCTCTTAAACCAATTGTAAAAGGAGGAGGTTCTTTAACAGCTCTTCCTATTATTGAAACACAAGCTGGAGATGTTTCGGCTTATATTCCTACAAATGTAATTTCTATTACTGATGGACAAATATTTTTAGAATCAGACTTATTTAATTCAGGTGTAAGACCCGCAATTAATGTTGGTATTTCAGTTTCTAGGGTAGGGGGATCCGCACAAATAAAATCAATGAAGAAAGTTTCAGGAACTTTAAAACTCGATCAAGCTCAATTTAGAGAGCTTCAAGCTTTTGCAAAGTTTGGGTCTGACCTGGATCCAGTAACACTCGGAGTTATTGAGAAAGGTAAAAGAAACGTTGAAATTCTTAAACAAGCTCAAAATGATCCTTACACTGTTGAAGATCAAGTCTCAATTATTTATTTAGGCTCAAAAAACTTACTTAAAGCTGTTCCTGTTGATAAAATCAAAGAATTTGAAAAGAAATTTATTGAACTAATGAATCTAAAACATAGAAAAGTTCTTGACACTATAAAATCAGGAAAATTAACCGATGAGGTAACATCAGAATTAGAAAAGGTTGCAGCAGAAATTACGTCATCTTACGATAATTAATGGCAAATCTCAAAGAAATAAGAAATAGGATATCATCTGTAACTTCAACTATGAAGATTACAAGCGCTATGAAAATGGTATCAGCCGCTAAATTAAAGAAGGCTCAGGATGCTATCACGGCAATGAGACCATATTCTGAAAAGTTAACAGATTTAATGGCCAACTTTTCAGACATTATTTCTTCTTCGAGTATTTCTTATTTTTCTGAAACAAGGGATGTTAAAAATGTATTAGTAGTGTCCATTTGTTCAAACAAAGGTCTTTGCGGTGCATTTAATTCTAACGTTATAAAACAATCTCTAAGTTTAAAAAACGAAGAACAATTTAAGGGAGCTAATTTCAGCTACTTGACAATTGGCAAAAAAGCTAACGATATACTTTCAAAAACAGAGGATATTATTTCTAATCATAGTAATGTTTATGACAATCTTGTATATGACGAAGTTGCCAATGTTTCAGAAAAAATTGTGGAAGAATTTACCCTAGGAAATTTTGACAAGGTTTTAATAGTCTTCAACAGCTTTAAAAATGCAGCAAATCAAATTGTAAAAACTGAGCAATTTTTACCAATTGAGAACTTGGATAAAGCAAATAAAACAGGAGACTATATTTTTGAACCATCTATGGAACAAATTGTTGCAGAACTAGTCCCAAAATCACTTAAAATTCAACTTTTCAAATCCATAAGAGATTCTTTTGCTGGGGAGCATGGTGCAAGAATGACGGCAATGCACAAGGCAACAGACAATGCTACTGAACTTAGAGATGAGCTAAAATTAACTTACAACAAAGCAAGACAGGCGGCTATTACTAATGAAATTCTAGAAATTGTTTCTGGAGCTGAGGCATTAAATGGATAAACATAATTTTGATGCAAGTTAAAATTATAAATAAGTCGAATAATCCAAATCCAAGTTATGAAACAGAGCACTCAGCTGGAATGGATATCAGAGCTTTTGTTGAAAATAAAATTATACTAGAGCCAGGTGAAAGAAAGCTTGTATCTACAGGACTTTTTTTAGAGTTACCTGGCGGGTATGAAGCTCAGGTGAGATCAAGAAGCGGACTAGCTCTAAAAAAAGGAATTTCAGTTTTAAACTCTCCTGGAACAATTGACTCAGACTATAGGGGAGAGATTGGAATAATTTTAATAAATCACTCTTCAGAAAATTTTGTAATAGAAAACGGTGATAGAGTGGCACAGCTAGTTATCTCAAAACACGAAAAAATTGTTTGGCATTCCACTCAAGAAATAAAACATTCAGAAAGAGGTTCTGGTGGGTTTGGCAGTACTGGAAGTAATTAATATCTTCACATATTGCGGTTTATTTAAGCCACAATAAACCTTTAATTCTTTGAAAAAAATTAAAATTACTATCCTATTTATAACACTGCTACAAACATTCTCGAATGTAGCACAAACATCTAAGATTAAGAATCTTGAAAATCAAAGAGAGCAAATTAAAAAGGAAATTATTGAAATTAATAATCTTTTAAGCTCAAACAAAAAAGAAAAAAACTTAACATTTAAAGATCTTGAGATACTAGCCGCTAAAATCAATACTAAGGAACGTTTAATAAAAATAAACAATGATCAAATCAACCTTTTAAATGCTGATATTAAATCAAATGAAACAAAATCTGAAGAGCTAAAGCTAGAAAATGAAAATGTCAGGAAAGATTATGCGTCTATGATATTCAATTCTTATAAAAGTAGATTAAAAGAGAGTAGAATAATGTTTTTATTGTCATCGAGTACTTTTTTGGAAGCATTTAAAAGATCACAATATTTTTCTCAATTTTCTGATGATAGAAAAAAATACTCTTATAAAATTTTAAAAAACCTTACTTCTTTAGATTCTATTAATAAAGTATTAAGTGAAAAGATATTTGTCAAAGAAGATTTGATCAAGTCTAATAATATTGAAAAAAGAGATTTGTCAAATGAAAGAAACAACAAAAACAAAGCTTTGTCTTCATTAAAGAGAAAGGAGAATGCATATAAAAGACAAATAAATCAAAAGCAAAGACAAGCTAATCTTTTAGACAAAGAAATTGATAGATTGATAAAAGAAGCAATTAGACTTTCAAACGAAAATAAAAAGTTATCAACTTTTTCTTTAACACCGGAAGCTAAAGCACTAGCTGAAAGTTTCTCAAAAAATAAAGGAAATTTGCCTTGGCCGGTGGAAAGAGGAGTAATAATTCAAAGGTTTGGATTACAACCTCACCCAGTTGTTAGGACAACTAAAATAAAGAGTAATGGTATTGTTATTGCTACGACAAAAGACGCGAATGTTAGATCAGTTTTTGAAGGAGTGATATTATCTATATTAAAATTTAAAGGCAGTAATCTTACAGTTTTAATTAAACATGGAAATTATATTTCTGCATATAAAAATCTTTCAAAAGTTTTTGTTGAAAAAGGGGACAACATTAATGCCCTGCAAATTATAGGGGAAGCATATACGAATATCAATGACAACAAAACAACCCTGCAGTTTAGTATTTTTAATAACACTACACCACTTGACCCGAATTTATGGATAGCCAAGTAATTGATAAAAAAATTATTATTGAAGGTGCAGAGATGCATAACCTTAAAAATATTGACTTGTCCATACCCAAAAAAAAACTTGTAGTAGTCACTGGCTTATCAGGGTCTGGCAAATCTAGTTTAGCTTTCGATACAATTTATGCTGAAGGGCAAAGAAGGTTTATTGAAAGTCTATCTTCTTACACTAGACAATTTTTAGGGAAATTAATAAAACCTAAAATAAAAAAAATTAGCGGCCTTTCGCCCGCAATTGCTATTGAGCAGCGAGTTAACAATTCAAATCCTAGATCAACAGTCGGAACAAGTTCAGAGGTTTATGAGTATATTAAATTACTATATGCTAGAATTGGTAAAACAATATCACCATTAACTGGTAAAGAAATTAAAAGAGACAATATTGATACTGTTATGGATCATATTAAATCATTTTCTTTAGGAGATAAATTTTTAATACTAGTTAAACTAGATAAGCCTGAAAACATAACCATTACTGAATTTCTTTCAATATACTCGTCACAAGGTTACGCAAGGGTTGAAGCTGATGGAAACACCCTTTTGATTGAAGAAGCAATCGATGCTTCATATGAAGATCTTTACTTAGTTATAGATAGAGGAGTTTACAAGAATGATGATGAATATATTAAAAGAGTTATAGATTCAATAGAAAACGGATTTAATCAAGGAAATGATTCAATCTATATTAAAACTGTAAAAGACAATAAATTAAAGTTTTTTACAAAGAGTTTTGAAGAAAATGGAGAACGCTATATTGAACCTAATGAGCATCTATTTAGCTTTAATAATCCTTTCGGGGCTTGTGATAAGTGTGATGGTTATGGAGACATCATAGGTATTGATCCTGAGCTTGTTATTCCAAACACTGAACTTTCTATTTATGAAGATTGTATTGCTCCATGGAAGGGAGAAAAGCTAAAAAAATACAAACAACTTTTAGTAAAGAATGCGCATAACTTCGATTTTCCAATCCACAGACCGTATTATAAATTAACCAAGGCTCAAAAAGAACTTGTTTGGGAAGGAAATGAGCATTTTAAAGGGATTAACTTCTTCTTTAAAAAATTGGAGGAAAAAATGTATAAAATTCAAAACAGAGTTATGCTTTCAAGATACAGAGGAAGGACATCTTGTAGTAGTTGTAAAGGTAAAAGATTAAGAAAAGAAGCAAGCTATGTTAAAATCAACGGAGTTTCTATTACAGACCTTGTTGACATGCCAATTTCAAAAGTTTTGAACTTTTTTAAAGAGATTAAATTAGATAAAGTTTCAAAAGGAAAAAGCGAAAGGCTTTTAATAGAAATTGTTTCGCGTCTGGAATTCATTACAAAAGTAGGGCTTGAATATTTGACTTTAAATAGAAAATCTAATACTCTTTCGGGCGGTGAAACTCAAAGAATTAATTTGGCTACATCTCTTGGAAGCTCATTAGTTGGCTCAATTTACGTTTTAGATGAACCCAGTGTTGGTTTACATCCCGAGGACACAAAAAAACTAATTGAAATTTTAGTTAACCTAAAAAATCTTGGCAATACTGTTATTGTGGTTGAGCATGATGAAGATATTATTAATGCAGCAGATCATATAATAGATTTAGGCCCTGGTGCTGGTTCTATGGGAGGAACAATTGTTGGTCAAGGAAATTTAAATAAAATTGTAAAAACAGAATCCCTTACTGCAAAATATCTTACTGGAAAAATGGAAATCCCTGTTCCAAAATCCAGAAAGAAAATTAAAAATAAAATTACTTTAACAGGCTGTAGAGAAAATAATTTAAAAAATATAAGTATGGATTTTCCTCTAGAAATGCTGGTTTGTATAACAGGAATCTCAGGAAGTGGAAAAACAACTCTAGTTAAAAAAATTCTTTACCCTGCATTGCAAAGGTTAAAAGGTAATTTTAAAGAAAAACCTGGTCAATTCTCAGAAGTCAAAGGAGACATTGATTTAATAAGCTCAATTGAATATATTGATCAAAACCCTATTGGTATGTCCTCTAGATCAAATCCTGCAACCTACCTTAAAGTTTACGATGATATTAGAAATTTATTTGCTATTCAAAATACTTCAAAACAATTTTCTTTTAAACCGAAACATTTTTCTTTTAATGTGGATGGAGGAAGATGTGATAGCTGTAAAGGAGAGGGCACTATTAAGATTGAAATGCAATTTATGTCCGATATTATTTTGCCGTGTGAAACTTGTAAAGGAAAAAGATTTAAGAAAGATGTTTTAAAAGTCAAGTTTCAAAACAAAAATATTGATGATATCTTAAATATGACTATTCAGGATGCTTCTAATTTTTTTATAGAGCACAATCAAAAAAGAATAGCTTCTAAACTTAAAGCTTTACTTGATGTTGGGATGGGCTATGTTAAGCTTGGGCAATCCTCTTCAACTCTTTCAGGTGGAGAAGCCCAAAGAATTAAATTAGCCTCTTTCTTGCTTAAAGGAAACAATAAAGAAAACACCTTGTTTATTTTTGATGAACCAACTACAGGATTACATTTTCATGACATAAAAAAACTAATAAAATCTTTCAGTCTCCTTATAGAATTTGGACACTCTATAATAGTTGTAGAACACAACATTGATTTAATAAAATCTGCTGACCATGTAATTGATCTTGGACCATATGGTGGAGAAAAAGGGGGGGATATAGTATACACCGGAACTGTAGAAAACTTAGTTAAAACAAATAAGTCATTACTTTCCTCTCATCTAAAATCTAAGCTTAGTTAAAACTTTCATTATAAATTTATTTAATGTTGCGGAAAGGTTTGAATAGTACACAACTAAAGTGTAAACCAATACAGTGATTAATGAGTTAATTATTATTAAACCTGCACCTTTAAAAGGGAGGGAAATATTTTCAAAAATTAAAAATAATGACCCAATGATTAATAATGTTTTAACTGAGTTAGAACTATACGGGGACAAATTCAACTTAGATTTTATGTATATAATTTTTAAAAAAGTAAAAATAGCAACAACAATAAGTGTCGATAGTGCTGCCCCGTTAATTCCCATTAAATCTATTAAATAATCATTTAAAAAATATACTGAGAAAGCCATTCCAACTGAGAAGGGCAAGGTAATTTTATAAAACTCTGAAGTTGCTAGAATTGCAGGACCACATCCAAAACTCATAAGAATCAATTTGCTTGAAGAAATCATTAAAACAACCCAAACAGCAGTTCCATAAGACGGATTATCCATTAATTCATAAAATGGAACAATATTCAAGTTAATAAGCAAAAAAAACAAACCTGAAATTATAAGTAGATTCAATGAACTTTCTTTATATAACTTCTTTAACTCAGTGAAATTATCTGTGTTTAAAGCTTTTGCCACAAGAGGATTTACAATTTGGAATAAAGCCCTACCTGGTATTTCAACAACTGTTGCAATAAATACAGCTACAGCATAAAACGCAGTTTGACTTATAGCTTCTTTTTGAGGGATCATAAACTTATCAATATCAATTAAAATACTGGCTGCAGATCCAGCTAAAAAAATATATATTGAATATGAAATTATTTGTTTTGTATTTGCAGGCAGTTTGAAATATAATTTTGGCGTATATAATTTTAGTGAATACACAATCATTATAAAAAGACGCAGATAATAAAACCCAGTCAGGTACCAGACAAAATTTTCTTTTGAAATGATATCAAAGAATACTAAAAGCAGAAGTATAAATATTGAAACCCTAGGGTATATTTCTTTTAAAAAATTACCAAAAACAGATTTTAATTGAACTCTTGCCCAAGAATAAAATACTTCAAAATAAGATGTAGCAAAGGCAACCAAAAAGATTACCCAAACATAGCCTTCAATTATAGGATTCTTTAAAGAAAGAAAATTAGCTACAACGTCATGAAACTGTACAACTAAATAACAAATTGGTATTATTGTTATGATTGGCAGAAAGATAATGGAAGACATAAAAATATCCTTTTCTTTTAAGCTATTATAAGAGCTAAAATATTTTATTATAGTATGTTGACTTCCAAAAGAAATCAAAGGTTGAAGAAGGTTTGAAGTTGCTAATAAAAAAACAACCAAACCATAATATTGTTCCTTTAAAAAAACAGGGTAAAAATAAAGCGTATTAACCCCTCCAATAAGTAAAGCAAAAGATATAATTATAATATTCTTATATGATTGATTAAAAACAATGCCCATTATAATTTTGAAATTATTTCAGAAATATTTTTTGCAATATTTAAAGACAAAAATTTATCATCCGTTTTTTGATTATTCACTTTACCATCTTTATAATCTCTAAAGCATTTATAAATATAATTTTTTAAATCGGCATGGTTATCATAGCTGAATGACATCCCAGATTTAGTTTCTTTTATAATCTTTTCGAGATCTGTTCCACTATTGGAGATCCCAAGCATCTTTTTACTTGAAGACAAGTAGTGATAAAATTTACCAGGAATAATATCATTTGACCCTTCAACATTGACGGAACAAACCAATAAAAGTTCTGAAATGGAAATCTCTTTATCTAAGTTGTCTTTTGATAAATAAGAAATAATTTTTGTGTTTTGAAGTAGCCTGAATTCTTTATTTTCAATAATGTTTTTATCAATATTACCAATCAAAACAATTTCAACAAGATCCTTAAAAGAAATATCAGATTCAATCAATTCCCTAAGGGCAATCCATAGGTTGATTGGGTTTTGAAATTCTTTCATAGAACCTGCGTACAAAATTCTAAACTTATTATAAGCCTTTGGCTTTATAAAACTTTCAAAACCACTTGGTGTATAAAAAGTATTATGATTTTTTAGTTTAAACTCTTTATTTAAAGATTTAGAGGTTGTCAATACTGCATCAGAAAATTTAAGAACTAGATTTTCTTTATTCTCATGTTTAATTTTAGTTGACTCAAGCTTATTTAGAAATTTATTTTGAACAAAATTAGACCATGGGTCTCTAAAATCTGCAATCCATTTTAGATTGGTTGTTTTCTTTAATTTAAGCCCAACTAGGTGCATGGAATGGGGAGGACCAGAGCTGATTAGACAGTTTAATGGAGTTTTTTCGATATATTTTTTAATATATTTTACAGATGGAGAAATTAAATATTTTCTTGAGTCAGGGAAGAAAAAAAGCTCTCTCACAAATGATTTTACACCACTGTTTTTATAACTCTCAGAAGAATTAGAATTTTTATTTGTTAAAAAATTTGGCAACTCAAATCCAGAAATAAAATTCACTTTTATCTTATTATCGACCTTTTTTAATAATTCATTATCCACAATTGGATACTTCGGATTTTTAAAAGTAAAAACATGAACATCATAGCCTAACTTTACTAGCTCATTTGAAAATCTGAGCCATCTTTGAACACCTGAACCACCAGATGGAGGCCAATAATAAGTTAGTATTCCTATTTTGTTAGGCATAAATATTTGTTAGATCTTTTGACACAAAGTTGTTGTTAAGCTTATCTATTGCAATTTGACAATTTTTACTAAGAGTTTTAAGCTTTGATTTGTTTTTTATTAAATCTAATAAAACTCTTATAAAATCATTTGCATCATTATTTTTAAAAACAACACCACAATTATTTTCCTTAATAAGATTTGCTTGAGCTTTTGAGTCACTGCAAACTATTGGAACTCTAAATGACATGTACTGAAAAAGCTTATTTGCGTAAGTCGTATCATGATGAAGATTGCTATGTAAAGGTGAGATTCCAATATCTGAAATCAATAAATATTTATATAATTCACTTTCATCAATCCAGCCTTTAAAATCTACAACTAAATCAAGCTTTAGTTTATTTATTTTTTTCTTTAGTTTATAATCATAAGAGCTTTTACCCAAGATGATAAGTTTTATATTATTTACGCTTTTTTTAATTGTATTCATAGAATCTAAAACTGTATCCAATCCTCTTCTTTTAGACGTATTGCCTATGTAGAGCATCACAAAGTCATTAAAGTAAGTTTGTTTAATTTTTGTATCAATGATTTTATTTTTATAAAAACCTGGTCTTACAGTGTTTGGATAAATAATGATTTCATTGTTTTTTTTATTACATCTTTTCAAGAGCTCTTTTTTAGCTTCTTTAGTAACAACAATAACCTTGTCAGATTGATTCACAAATTTTTCCTCTGCTTTTTTCCATCTCTTAGTACTAATCAGAAGTTTTCCAAAAAAACTATTTACATGTTTATAGTATTTCATTATTTCTGGTCTATTTTCATGTAAATCAAGAACAGTTTTAATTTGGAGTTTTTTAGCAACTTTTAATGATGCACCTGCAATTTGAATGTCATGTATATGTAAAGCTTCAACCTCATTAGTTAAAGCAAAATCATATATCTTGTTGAACATTACATTTGAATAGAAGCTTATATCATTAGCCAGAGCCGAAAGTTTATAAGATATTTTTGAACAAAAATATCTTCTCACATTTATTTGATTTATTATCTCCTGCCGTATAAATGACTTATTATATGAAAGACAAAATAGAAAAATTTCATGCCCAGCTTTAATAAGACTTTCACATTCATTACTTATTCTGGCATCATTAGGATATTCAGCATCTAGGATCATTCCAATTCTCATTGCAATAAATTAAAGATTTAAAACACCTTTATAATAATTGGTGTAGTTTTCTGTAGATTTTTCAGCGTAGACGGCATAATACCTGTTTGTAAAGTTTCTTAATACTGGTCTTAGACCAAGTTTAAATGAAGGATTTTTCCAGAATTCTTTTTTCTTTACACTCCATCCAGATTTTTCTAAAAGCCAATCAAATTGCCAAGCTTCAAACTCATGATAATGACGATCTCTAGAATCTGTTTTGCTTCTGTATGCATTTGCAAACCATAATTTTAAAGGCACAGTTACAAATAGTTTATTACATTTTAAGTTTTTTAGTAATGGATATGGCGATACTAAATGCTCGAGAATTTCAAATCCAGTTATTAAATCAACATCGTTTGGTAATTCAAGCTCAAAGTCATCATCAAAATCTTGTCCACTACTGTTATAGACTTTAAAACCCTCATCTTCCATAATTTTAGAGAAGGGATTTCTAACCCCAAGATCATATATAACCCCTCCATCAGGAAGAATATCTTTCAACATTTTCAATGTTTTCTTGTACCTAAGTGAGGGGATTTTTTTATACATTTTTAAAACTTTTTTTAAAATATACTAAAACACTTAAAAACAGAATCACAAAAGAAAAAATTGAAATTATTGATCCAGTTTTGATAACTGGTGGATCAAAACTAAATTTTAAGTTGTATTCACCTTCAGGCACTTCCATACCCCTTAACAAATAATTAACTTTAAAGTGAGGATGTTCTTTGCCTTCAATTGTGGCTATCCATCCTTTTTTATAGAATGCTTCTGAAAAAACAATAAATTGTTTTGAGTCAGATTTTACCTCATAAATAAGCTCATTAGCTTTTCTACTATTTAGTTTTATTGAGTTTGTATTATTGAGTGGATAAGTTTTATTATCTAAATCTCTTGAAAGAGCAATATTTGATAAATTGACTTTATCTAAACTCAATAATTCTTCATTAGCACTTTGAGTTTTTTGAATTTTTTCGACAAACCAAGCATTCCCTTTTGCACTCTCATTCACATTTAAGCTTAAAGAATTATTATTATCCAGCTCTACAATATATTTTACATTTAGCATGTCAAGAACTTTCATGTTATTTCTAAACAAATAAAAATCAAAAACGTCTTGCATCCTTTGTGGCCTAGCTGCATTATAGCCTGAAATTGATTTGTGGAAATAAGAGGTCTTACCATTAGAAAGCCCTCTGTATGGCTCATATACCCTAAAGTCAGAAGTGTCGTTTAAGATTAATTCATCAATCTGATTTGCTTCAAACGGCCTATTGATTGTAGATTTATTTACAAAATCATCAGTCTTAACATAGTTGGAATTAAAAGACCAAAGATCTGAGATAACAACAAGTGTCAGAGCAATGAGTGATACATTAAGTTTAATCCTTCTTTTTATATAGAGGGTAAATATTAAGAATATGCCAATAATAATTAGAGCACTTCTAACTACATCTTTTTTAAATACTGTTATTCTTTCTTTGACTAAATCATTAAGAATTTCAGGGTACTCAGCAAAAACCTCAAAATTTGATTTAAAAGAAAAAATAGAGTCACCCACAAAATACAACAAGGATAACGGAATAATGAATGCAGCTGTTGTTGTCAAAAGCTTCTTTTCATTAATTTTTTTTGAATCACCTTCAAAAAAATTATATACTCCAATTGCAGCAACAAATGGAATTAAAAACTCTATTAAAACTTGAATTGATGAAACAGCTCTAAATTTATCATAGAATGGAAAGTAGTCTATAAACAAATCAGTTAAGTAAGGAAAATTTTTACCCCATGATAACGTGAGGGCAAAAACAATACTTGAAATAACCCATATTTTTTGAATTTTTGAAAGATAGACAAAGCCAAGAATAAATAAGAAAAAAACAGAAATACCAATATATGCAGGTGCTTCAACAATTGGTTGATTGCCCCAATAAAGTCTTGAGTTTTGATATATTATTTTTGCTGTATCTGAATCGTAATTTTGAAGACTTGTAAAAAAATCACCTTCTTTATCAACCATGTCTCCACTACCACCGCCTGTAAATCTAGGTATTAAAAGATTTAAGCTTTCAGTAATTCCATAACTATACTCTGTAATATATTCTTTTGATAGGCCATTTGTATTTTTTTTATCTGTACCATCAGGGTTAATCGTAATTTCTGACTTTCCTCTAGTACTAAAATCAGTATATTCTTTTGTTGCTAAAATAGAAGTTGAGTTTAAGGATATTGCAAGAAAAAAGGCCCCTGTAAATACACTAATTTTCTTGAAATTGAAACTTTTATTTTTTATTTCAAAAATTAAATCAATAAAAAATAATAGTCCGATCATCATCATAAAATAATAAGTCATTTGATAATGATTTGCTCCAATTTGAAGCCCCAGTCCAATTGAAGCTAGTAAAAATCCAGGCAAGTATTTTTTGTCTAAAAGCTTATAAACACCTGCAATAATAATTGGAGAATATCCAATGGCTAATGCTTTTGTATTATGCCCAACACCAAGGATAATTATTAAATATGTAGACAAAGCAAATGCTAAAGCTCCAAAAACAGCATATTTCATTTTTACTCTCATAGATATCATGAGTATATAAAATGAGATTAGATAAACAAAAAGGTAATCAGCGGGTCTAGGGAGAAATCGAATTAGTTTATCTATAGAATCTAAAATATCAAAAGGATAATCAGCTGCAACTTGATATGATGGCATGCCAACAAAGGCATTATCAATCCAAAAAGGATCTTCTTTGAATTCTTCTCTATGATCAACAATTTGCTTGGCCATCCCAGAGAACTGAGCGATATCAGACTGAAACAATGCTTTGCCCTGTAGAAGAGGATAGAAGTATATAAGCGAGAAAATTGCAAAAAATCCAATAACCAGTATATGCTTTTCTAGCTTTAGACTTTTCACAATAGTTAATAATTTATTCATTGACTCACTCTATTTCCTCAAAGTCTATATACTCTCCCACTTGTTCCTTTTTTTCTTTCTTTTTGCTTCTATTCTTTTCAAAAGGGTTATTAGAGCTCATTCTAGACTTATATTTTTCAATATTTTTCTTTATGATATATCTTAAAATATAGGGAGCTAACCTTTTTAATACATAGCTTAAAAGAATAAAAAAGAGAATTATATAGAGAAAAATCATAACAATTTATTATTCAAAAATACAATTAATCAAATAATGGTTTTAAATTCATTAAATAATAAAATGAAAAAACATCTTGTCATATTTTTATTTTTAATGCCATTGTTATTAAATTCTCAATACACTGAATCAATAAATTCTAACAGGCCTGGAACTTCTCATGGAGCATTTTCAGTTGGAAAAGATGTACTGCAGTTTGAATTGGGCATAAGTCAATTAAATTTGAATCATAAATACTTGGATAATGCATCCGTTAAAGGAATCTCCATAAATTATAATGTTAGGTATGGATTACACTTTGAAAATTTAGAATTGTTTTTAAAAGGTGGATTTATAAAAAGAGAAATAACAAATTTTACTATTAATGGTCGATTTTTCGCGACCAGGGATGAAAAGTTTTTTAATGAGCATAAGGTAGGATTAAAATATTTAATCTTCGATCCGTTTAAAAATAAAGAGTGGCACGGCATGAGTATGTATAGTTGGAAAAAAAATAATAGAATTCGATTAACGGATTTCATTCCAGCTATTTCTGTTTTTACAGGAGGTGATTTTGTTTTAGTTGATCACATACAATACGATGATCACTTTTATAGAACAAAGCAGCAACAGTATTTGTACCCAGGACAAGCTCCTTTTTCACCTTTTTTTGGTATAGCAACTCAAAATCATTTTCAAGGGAAATGGGTTGTTGTAAATAATATTTCAATAGAAAATTTAGTCGGAGAATACAGCAACATAAATTATTTATTTACATTAACTCACAACCTGACAAATCCAAAATGGTCAATTTTTGTTGAGTTTCAGCATTTCGATAATCAAATTTATTCAGATAACTTATTTAAATTTGGAATTGCAAATCTTTTGTCAAAAAATTCACAAATAGATTTAAATTTTGGAGGAAGCCTAAAAGATACTCCAACATATTCCTATTTTGATTTAGGATTTTCGCAAAGAATAGATTGGCATAAGGATGTTTCACCTGAGGAAAAGGAAAGATTAAAAAAGCTAAAAGAGAGTGTAAAACAACAAAAAAAGAGTCAGAAATCAAGCAACAAGAACTCTAAAAAATTAAATAAGCAAAACAAAAAAGAGTCAAAGGTTAATAAAAGAAACTTAAGAAAATCTAATAAATCAAATAAAAAGAAATTTTTAATATTCTGATGATAAAAGTTATAAAAGTAGAATCCAAAAAAGATATAAAGGACTTTGTAATGTTCCCGTTTGAGCTATATAAAGGTTGTGAGTATTGGGTTCCCCCAATTATTAATGAAGAGATTGATGCAATGGATACGGACAAAAACCCTGTTTTTAAAAACGCTGAGGCAGAGTTTTATTTAGCCTATAAAGACAATAAAATTGTAGGAAGAATTGCTGCAATTGTTAATTGGGTTGAGATTGAAGAACAGAAAAAAAACAAATTAAGATTTGGATGGTATGACACTATAGATGATATAGATGTCAGTAAAGCGCTAATGAATAAAGTTTTGGAGTTTGGAAAAAGCAGGAAGCTTGAATTTGTAGATGGACCAGTTGGCTTTTCAAACATGGACAAAGCAGGTCTTCTAATTGAAGGCTATGATGAACTTAATACAATGATTACTTGGTATCATTATCCATATCAAAAAGAACATTTGAATAAACTAGGATTCTCCAAGTTAGCGGAATGGGTTGAATATAAAATAAAGATATTCTCTGCTGAAGAAGCACCGGAAAAAGTAAAGAAATTTTCAAAAATAATTCAGAAAAGATATAATCTCAAGGTTGTTAATTTTAAATCAACAAAAGAGATAATACCTTATGTTGACAAGATGTTTGAACTATTAAACGTAACATATTCTAACCTTCAGACATATGTAACTATTAAGCAATATCAAATTGATTTTTATAAAGAAAAGTTCATAAAATATATCCATCCAGATTTTATAAAATGTTGTTTAGATGAGAATGATAACTTAATTGCATTTTTAATTACAATGCCATCATTTTCAAGAGCCTTAAAGAAAATAAATGGTAAAATTGGCTTAATGGGGTATTTCCATCTTTTTAAAGCTCAGCATTTTAATGATAGAGTTTCATTATATCTAATTGGAGTAGATCCAAAGTATCAAAGCAAAGGAGTAACAGCCGTAATTTTTAATGAATTGCAACAAACTTTTAATAATAGAGGAATTGTTGAAGTTGAAACAAATCCTGAATTAGTTGAAAATAAGGCTATTCAAGCTTTTTGGAAAAATTACGAGAGCACATTACATAAAAGAAGAGCGACTTTCACTAAAAGTTTATAATCAATGGAGTTTAAAGATGATATTGTCGCTATCTCATCACCACCCGGAATGGGTGCAATCTCAATAATAAGAGTTTCAGGCCCTAATGCAATAAAGAAAACATCTTCATTTTTGAATTTAAAAAAAGAGAAAGATCTTGAAAAAGAAAAATCGCACACACTCCATTTTGGAGAATTTATTTTCAGTAATGAAATAATTGATGAAGTTGTAGTTTCAATTTTTAAGAAAAATAAATCATTCACAGGAGAAGAAACTGTAGAATTGACTTGTCATGGTTCTGTTTATATTCAAAAGACAATTGTTGAATCATTGCTAACAAGTAAAATTAGATTGGCAAAACCTGGAGAATTTACTTTAAGAGCATTTTTAAATGGAAAAATGGATCTTACTCAAGCGGAGGCAGTTTCCGATTTGATTTATTCTGATTCAAAAGCAATGCATAAAATCTCCCTAAATCAAATGAGAGGAGGTTTTCAAAATGAACTTAAGTTGTTAAGAGCCGACTTACTGCATTTTTTATCTATGATAGAATTAGAGCTTGATTTTTCTGAGGAGGATGTTTCTTTTGCAAATAAGTCTGAGCTTACAAATTTGGTGAATAAAGTTGAATTGAAATTAAATAGTTTAAAAGAAAGTTTTAAAGTTGGAAATGCAATAAAAAATGGGGTTCCAGTTGCTATTGTTGGCAAACCCAATGCTGGCAAATCATCATTGCTAAACTCACTTTTAAATGAAGAAAAAGCTATTGTTTCAAATATTCCAGGGACAACTAGGGATGCTATTGAAGACACAACATATATTGATGGTATTAAGTACAGATTCATAGACACAGCAGGGCTTAGAGAAACAAAAGATGAAATCGAGTCTAAGGGAATTGAGATTGCAAAATCTAAGGTGTCAAAAGCATCGGTTTTGATTTATATGTTTGATATTCTTGATACAACTGTAGAAGAAATTCTTAAGGACTTAAATGAACTCTATTCAAATGATTTAAATGTCATTTTGGTTAGAAATAAAATTGATTTAAAAAAGAACTTTGATATTGATATTAAGCTTTTTTCAAAATTTAATATAAAATCGATTTTTGAGATAATAGCTACTCAACAAGATACAGTTGAAAAACTTAAAGAAAATTTGTCCGATAGATACAAGCAAGTTTCAAGTACTAATGATGTAGTAGTTACTAACCTAAGACATTATAATTTTTTGATTGAAGCATTAGATTCTCTTGAAAAAGTAAAAGATGCAGTTGAAAATGAAATACCAGGAGATTTACTTTCAATAGACCTTAAAAATGTTGTCCATTATATTGGTGAAATTACAGGTGAAATAAGCAATGATGAAATGCTAGGGAATATTTTTTCTAACTTTTGTATTGGAAAGTAAGCTGATGATAATTTAATAGTTACGTAAATGAAAAAACTAAGTGTATACTTATCTATTTTATTTCTTCCCTTTTTATTTATGATAATGATAAACGAATGGACTAGATTAAATACAAATGAAGCAGGATACACTAGACAATGGAAGGGAGTTTTAGATATTCAAGGAATAACTGCAATTAATTCAGTAAAAAAATCAAAAGATCAATGCACCTGGATTTGTCATAATGATACTAATTACTGCAAAGAGAATCATGTAAAATTAGCAACTCCTTATTTTGATAAGATTGATCCAATTTATTTTGGAATAATTAATTCCTTAAGGGAAACTGGGGATTATGGATTAGCAAATATTATCTTCTTGGTCATTATTTTTCCTTTAATCATGTATTTTTCATTGGTTAAATCAATTAGTTTAGAGTTCAAAATCCGTAAATTAAAGAGAGGAGAGAGAAAAAATGGATAAATTAATAGGAGAGATTTATGTTTATTGTACAGATTTTATTTTAAATCTTGCAAACATTTTTAATTTATCTTATTATGAGATAAATGCAATTATATTTTGTTTTTTATATCCATTACTTTTAGTTGGATTTATAGCAATTTATTTATTTCAAAAAAGAAGGTTAAATAACTTAATGCGTAATTGAAAAGAAGAGGATTTTATAATTAATTATGAGAAAAACATCTTACTTACTACTGGCATTATCAATCGTAGTATTTATAGTTTACAATTCTTCTGAATCGTACCTAGATAATAATGGAATTTTAAAAACCCCCTAAAAAGTAAAACAAAAGATATAAATAGTCAATCAAAAGCAAACAAGTATACTTTCTGTATCGGAAAGTAAACAAGAGAGCAAATAATATCTATACTATTCCCACAACAGAAATAATTACTATAAAAAGAGTGTAATTCATATACTTTAATATCCTAAAATATTAGTATTTACAAGTGCTGAACAAAAACAACGATACGATAACGCAAGTGAAGAAGAAAAATTAGAAATGGAAAAGGAATTACAATGTTAAGGCTTAGA
>Ga0160422_10000513_pt1 | contig 23452 bp, 7 predicted proteins | sample Fk160mmetaG_FD_108192 | JGI IMG/M metagenome (GOLD analysis project Ga0160422, IMG submission 108192) | Marine microbial communities from the Central Pacific Ocean - Fk160115 60m metaG | ecosystem: Environmental > Aquatic > Marine > Oceanic > Photic zone | place: The Central Pacific Ocean...
ATATTACATTTAACAACAATGTTAGATCTGGTCAAGAAACCCAATATGAGACCACGCATTACATATTTGGCGATTATTTCTATACTAGCGACCTAAGGGAAGAGTTTGACTCTGTATCTACGCACATCCACCGACATAACACTAGATTGGCAATGACAGTTCAATTGCTGAACGATGTAATGTCAGATTCAGAAATAGTCGATTTATATGACGACCTGATTGGCATGGAAAACTATTACGTCGTCCAAGATTATGACGGATTACCTGGTGACACCATTGCGCGGGACCACGAAATTCGCTACTTTGCAATCGATAATCGGTTGTATCCAAAAGCCGGCAGATATACAGCTGATTATGAGTATAATTTCGGTCAACCAATGGGTATATTTGGCGCTCCAACTATCTTGAGTGGTCAGGACATTGGGACGTTTATGAGCGAGATTTACGAAACTTCCCGAGGTGATAGGAACTTTGAGATGACTCGTGAAGAGGTTGATGAATCAATGACTAATGACTTCCTCGATCAGCAGGCTGGTTTGGATATCGAACCATTACAGGTACAAGACGTCAGAGTGGACCATCATCCTGAATTCTTTGAAACTATGCTGTCACGAGCATATGTTGGCTATGGTGCGTCATCTCTCGGCTTAGATACTGCATTCTCTAATCCGCAGCCAGCACAGAGATTTGGACAAGGTGGTAGCCCTGGTTCAATTCTTCAACAAGCACCACCGTTACCTGGTGCTATGATGAATCATTTCGTTATAGCTAACTGGTATGATGCAGATACCAATAGCACCTTTGACCCCAATGGTAGGGTTAAGATTCTGAAGTATTACTCAGGTGCTGAGATTACCGGCTCTGTTACCCTCAGCGACAATGCCGAGCCGCTGCCGAATGTTAGGCTACTGATAGAGCGTGACGCATTTTCTGGCGAAGGTCCAGTAGACACTGATGAGTCAACTTACTGGGTGCCAATAGGCTTTACCGATGCAGATGAAAACGGTGAATGGTCATATTTGGCCCCTGCAGGAAAAATCAGAGTTTCCGCTTTCGTCGGAACTTTCGATGCTGAACCAGCACGAGCAACCTTCAGTGACGGTAGTTATCTACAACAAGTCAACGATCTGCTAACAGAAACTAATGAAGATCGTCAAATCAACGCTATTACCGCAATTCTGGGTAATGTGGCGAACATGACTTGGTTGGGAGAGACTCAATACAATGTCACCGGTGAGCAGGCTAACCGGACTGCTACTGTTACAGAAACGATGGACATTGCAGTTGATAGTAGCGGCATTTCTGGTCAACTAACATGGTTTGGGGATGAATTGTTCAATGGTGAGCCGATTGTTGACACGACTCTAGTGCTTCGTAACATTCATGAAACATCTGATGATGTCACATTATTCACCACCAATGGGTCATTCAGCACTGATGAAACCAGAATCATTCAAGGAACAGGACAAGCCACATTTGTTGAAAATGGCACCTTCGATAGTGAAGGTCTTGCTTCGGTTTTGGATTTCCACGGGACATTCACTAGAACAATCAGCGATGGAAGGACATATGTCGCCAACGGAACTTGGAACGGTAGCGGTGACATCAAGGCCTCATACATAGAATTAGCAGATGATTTTGACATCGCATGTGAAGTGGATGCCAACGATGAAACCAACATTACAATGCCAACTAACCAAACTGTTTGCCTCAAGGACGATAGCGGCGAATTACCGGTTTACATGGTAAATGGGGAAATCATTGCCAACGGGAGATTTACCTCTGTTGGCGACACAATCTTAGTTCAACAGCATGATGGTTCGTCTTTCGAAGGTATTGGTTTCTTTGAGGGCACTGGTACTTTCAACGGAACCGGTAGATTTGTTGGTTCGGGAGAATTCTCTGGCGAAATGGTCAGCCCTGGTTCATTCTATCAGACGGGAATAGTCCCGGGTGAATACGAAGCATTCGCCAGTCTCGAGAACGGCCGAGAAATTCTTCTCCCAGAAACCGTCACTGTCGGCATAAATGCCGAGTTTGGTTTGACATTAAGTATGCCTGGTTCTCTAATAACCGGCAATTTGACAAATGCAACTGGCGGCGTATTGGCCAATACATCGTTCGAACTAATTGACACACTTATTGAGAACCCCTCACCAATCGTTGTGACCAGTAATGATACTGGTGGCTACCGATATGGCCCAATTTCTTCTGGCGATTATGAATATCGGATTGACCTAGATGGTGACGGATTTTACGAGGCATCTGGAATTTTGCCAATAGGTGATCAAACTGAGGTATTGGAACCATTATCACTAATTCCCGATGCATATGACGTGACAATAGAACTGATATCTCCATTGGATGAAAACGGTGAACCACAAGTAGAAGTGTCAAACCAGAACTTTACTGTGACCAATACAATGGGCGCCACTGAGATTTTTGAATCAGATCAGGATGGCGCTATCACAATGGAGTTGGGCGTTGGAGTTTATACTATTCAGCAGGCAGTTCTTACCGATTACTACCTCTATTCATCATTCGAAGTTCTTGACGACGATATTTCACTACAATTGGATTACTCTCCAGCAACAACAATCAGCGGCACAATCCTAGCCTATACCACAGAATTCAATGACGACTGGACCGAAGATGACATTGCTGAGAACACTACCGTTGCATCGCTACTCGACGTATCATTAACTGCTGGTGATGTAAGTTTTGATACTGTAACAGACAACGAAGGAAACTTCTCCATTACCTTGCCAGGCGATTTATCCTATGTCCTAAAAGCAGCCACCACTGCAAATACATATGGTGTTGGCAAAGCGGTTGAGCCTAACGGAGCTGCCGAACTGGATATTGGAGAAGTTTACTTGAAGCGCTTGACTACGGTTTCTGGTATACTCAGTGTAACTGATGATAATGCCAATTGGAATGCCCAAAACTACAATGGATTAACCCCTAAGATAGTAGCCATAGACGAAGAAGGCATAGAGTGGGATGCGACAGTTACTAACTCCGGCGATTTCACAATCGCCCTCGCTAACGGCGTCTATGACTTCACCAGTTTGGAATCAGAGTATAACATCTCAACTATTGAAGATTATGCGGTCAGTAACTTCGTCAATGCAAGTTTCGTTGCACTTACTGCAGACCTTGAGCCAATGGATGTTGAAGTAATGGTTTGTCTAGTTGATGAGGCATTAGGCGACTGCAGTAATGGAACGCCAAAATTTGCCAATGTAGAATTCATTCCCTCGTTCTTCAATCATACTTACAACCTTAGCGAAGACGACTTTGATGGCCAAGGAATAAGCAGTTTGAGCGTCATGCCGGGAACCTACACCATACAAACTTCCTACACAGACGCCAGTGATGAAAACGCAACAGATTTCAATACATTCTCAACCACACAAGAGGTATTCATTAGCATGTTTGCCGATGATAACAAAAAAATAGTTATCGAGTTAGCTGATGAACGCTTGTTCGCTGGTAAGGTAACTGTTGGTTCAGACAATCTGTCCAACGTCCAATTTTTGCTATACAACGAAACCAAAGACCAGTTCCTTTCTGCAACGACTGATGACTTTGGTAACTTTAGTGAGTATATACCAGCCGGAGACTGGTTGGTTATAATATCCCCACAAGTAGTTGAGAACACCACTTACACATTGCGGCATCCAGTTACCATCAGTGATGACAGTTCATTTAGAACAGGAATGAATCTAGCACTGCATGAAGCTGTAAGAGTGAACTTCACCCTTGCGGAAGCACTCACTGGTGAGTTTGTAACAAATGCTAGGGTAATCGCTGTTAGTAACGATGGCTATGGTAATGTAACATTATCTGCCAGTGATGATAATGGCAATGTATCAGACCAAATAATGCCGGGTAGTTGGACCCTGAATCTTGAAAAGGAAACCGATGATAAATTATGGCAGATAAATGATGACTCATACACATTCGATGCAACCGGTGATAGCGATGTCGAATTGGGCATTGTTGAGGCAGACCTACAAGTGAGCATTGGTGGCAAGGTATTCTGGGATTTCAATGATAACGGTGTTGTTGACTTCACTGAAGCAGTTGCTGATGTAAATGTAACAATAACCTCTCCAGAGGGTGATGTATTGTATGAAATAAACACTGATGCTATGGGTATATGGTTCCAAAATGTGCCGATAATGCAAACCTACAATGTAACAGTCGAAAAGGCAGGCTATTCGATTGGATATTACCAAACCAATGGCACAGAAGGAATTGCTGTCAACACCAGTTCTTTATTCGAAGACATCGCTATAGTTGCGGACAACGTCGCGGTTAGTGGAACAGTTACTTCGGTCATGCAGGATGAAGCTGCAAGTTTGACCGATGCTAGCATTACACTGTATCCAGAAACGGGTAGAGACGCCGACGCAGTTACTGTATCTGGTGTTTACGAAAATGGTCAATTGTCATGGTCAGCTAATGTTGAGCCAGGTAATTGGATCGTCATCGTTGAGAGTCAGGTAAAGGATGACAATACTGGAGGAATCTCGATTGGCTACCTCAACGCCGGTATCGAGGACGGTGGTGAACTGGAAATGGTTATGTCATCCGGTGGCTACTTGCACCTAGAATCGCATTGGCAAGACATCCAACTTGCTGAACATCATGCTGGTTCAGATAGCTCTGGTAGCGATATGTTGACGCAGCCCGTCGAGATAACTCTTGATACTGGTTTGGCTGCAACCTGGAACTACACACTAAATGCCAACGGTGAAATAGACTTATTGTTGCCTGTTGGTGATTTTGAAATATCCTCAGAATTTACCACAATCCAGCACCAAAAGAATCTTCCAATGGAATACTCCGGTAGTTCCTTTGGTGTTGTTGAGCAAGGGATAATCGATGTTCGACTTGACTATACAAGAGCGATTAACTCATTATCCAGCGCAACAATTAATGCTTCCTCGATAACAAATGCAACCTTCATTGAGACTGCTATGCTAACAGCAGTGGTGAATGAAGAAAATTACGATGATATTGAATTTGAACTGGAAATTGACTATCAGGGTACCGAGACTAGTGATGTTCTGACGGTAGAAGGCCGTGTTAGTAACGTGGCAGATTCCGATAATTGGGTTGTTGAGGTCTACAACGGTACAGACTGGGTTAGCCAGACTGAGGTGGTCTTAGGAATTGGTGAGAACCAAGATGATGACACTGTCGCAAGTTCGACCACGGTCAGATTCAGAATATCAATGCCAAATGTGACATCTTCTCTCAGCTTAGAGAATGGTCATCTGATAAAACTGGAAGTCTCGAGTGAATCTGGGCTTTCAAGTGAGGCAAGTGTGAGAGTCAACATTCCGCAATACTATGGTATGGAAATAACAGATGAAGTTGAGGAAACCGGCGTATCACCCGGTGGTAGTGGTACTTTCTCTTTCACCGTCAAAAATACGGGTAACGGTGATGATACCTACAATATTGAACTAGCAGAGAATTTGCCACAGGGATGGCAGATTACCCCTACATCTAGCACTCTGACAATTTCAAAGGACGATCAAAGAACCCAACAATTCTCGATATTTGCTCCAGAGTCGTTTACCTCTGGTGAAATCGAAGCAACTGTGACAATTACCAGCGAGGATGGCACAACGTCCGAAACCATCACTGTGGAAATTCAATCAGCAAGAATCGATCTATCTGTCGACCAAACATTGTCACAGGAACTAACCAAGGTCTATGAGAGCCAACCCGGTCAAATCGTCGTGCCGATTACCAATGATGGTTATAGGACTGCTAGCACGGTGCTAGTTTCCGTAAATTTGACCAATGATGCTGGCAATGAAGTAATTAGGGTTATTGGCAATCAAACTGTAAGCATAGGTGCAGGACAGACCGTTAATGCAACATTTACTTTGGATGAGTCTTCTAAGAAATTTAATCGATTTGCCATATCGGTAGATGTTTTGGGTGAAGATGACGAATACATCGACGGCTCAATAGAACCATTTGACTACCAAGAGGAAACTATCTTAGATACCTCTGAACCTACTTCTGGATGGTTTATGATAGTCATAATTGTTCTGACTTTCCTTGTGGGTTATGGTGGCCTGAAGGTTGCCCGTAACAGAGGCTCAACCAGATTCTGATTTTAGACAATAGATTAAATGGCGAGCAGGGAGACTCTCGTTTGGCGTAGTCATGGGGAGTTTAGACACAGTTGAGTTGTTACCCGAACCAGATGATGAACGTATTCTATCTGCAATCGATCCGTCTGCGGTTGGATTTCAGGATGATTGGCGTGCGGAGGTTACTGGGTGGGCGCCCGCTACACCAACACCGATAAGGAGAGTTAGGAGAAAACAGTTCATCATCACGAATGGGATTTTGTTCACCATTCTTGCGGTGCTATTACTTTGGATATGGCAGTCAGGTTTTCTGCTAGTAGATCTGCCACCACCCAAATCTGAGTGGGCTGCACAACAGGCCGGATTTAGCGATTCATCACTCGATGGTTTAACTGGAGAGGGTGTCAGGGTCTGTGTAGTGGATACCGGAATAGATCTATCTAATCCAGCATTTAACGGCGTTGAGATCGTGTTTGAGGACATGATTGGCGACTCTTCCACACCAGTAGATTACGGATTTCTGGCCCATGGAACTTTGATGTCAGGATTACTGATTGCTCAATCACATCAGATTGGGATGGCACCAAATATCAAACTAGGTATGGTGGCTGCCTTGGGGGATGATGGTACCGGGAAAAACACGGCCGATGAAAGCGTTGTAGCGCAAGCTATTAACTGGTGCATTGACAGTTTCAATGCCGACATTATTTCACTTTCATTAGGCGGTTCTCAAACTGATGGCATGACGCGTGAGGGCCCGTCTGTTTCTGTAACCAGAAAAGCAGTAGACATGGGTATATTCGTTGTGGCAGCGGCCGGTAATGATGGTGGGATAGAGGATGATGGGAAGGTATCAGTTCCGAGTAATGTTGCTCGAGCAATATCTGTCGGTGCCTCTGTCAGGGGCGGCCAGGTTTGGGAAAACAGCTCTATGGGTTCGCAATCTCTAGCCAATGGTGAAGAACGAAATGACCCACATTTGAAACCTGAAATAATCGCACCAGGCGAATCGATAATATCTACAGGTAGAGGTGACACGTGGTACTCAAGTAGCGGTACTTCTGATGCAACTGTATTTGTTACTGCTGCCTTGGCATTAATTTTAGAAGACCAACCTAACTTGAAACCAAATTCCAATTCCAATGGTGCATGCATTGATGCTGTGAAAGAAGCCCTACGCCTCAGTACAGCGAGTGGTGGCGATGTTCACAGTAATGTGGCTGGTTATGGAGAGTTACATGCAGGTGACTGGCTTGATGCCACCAGAAAACTCCCAGATTGTCAATAATGTTCGATAATTTTGGTTAACCATCTGGTTGTCAAATGATACTATACTCGTAAAATGATATTCTAAAAAAAAGCAGTGTATCCGCAGTATTATATTCTTGCATTTAGTAGCCAACTATAGAGGAGTTACGATGTCTTCAAATTTAAAGAAAAAAAGTGTGTCTTTGATTGCATTGATGATGTTGTCTGTTATGTTATCGATGATTTCTGTGCCATCTGTTTCTGCGGCTGCGATCAATCAAACCACCGAGGGTTTACTAAATGGCCAAGAAACTTGGACTGGAACACATACCCTAACCGACAATGTAACAGTGGCTCCTGGTGCAGCGTTAGTGGTTAATTCAGGAACAACTATCAATATCCCTTACGGGAAGCATATCGATGTCAGGGGTGCCATCTGCGTAGCATCTAGAGCATGTGGTGCACCGTCTGATGGCTCTGCGAGTGATACTGTTAGTTTTACTTGGAGCCTTCCCTCAGAGGCTGAATATCTCGTCAGGGGGTCGTGTTATGGTAGCATCGATGCAGCGTGTGGCTCAGGGATGATAATTAGAAATACCATTGACGAGGCGAAAACTGGATTCAACTTTGTTGATTTCAACAATCCTTTTGGTTACGAATACATCTACTTCGTTGGTGGTAACCCTCAAGCCAAGTATGCTGCGATGGTCTTTGATGGTCCTAGAACCACCGCCAATGGATTAACTTTCACCAATACTAACACGTCAAATATTTTCCTCACCAACTTAGCTAATCCAACTATTTCTGATTCAACATTTACCCTCGGTGTAGATGCTTACTCGCTAGGCAAGCGCAGCGCGATTGATGCACTTGGTGCGGGTGCTGGCATATCAGATCCCGTGGTGATTAGTGGATCTTCGTTTACTGGTGATTCGGAAGGCTCCTGTGGTAACAGTGGTTCAGGTATTCAAATGATTTACGCAGATAATTCCTACATTTCAATAGATGATATATCTATCTCTGACAACGGTTATGGTGCATTTTTTAAGCAATCCTCTGGCTCAATCACCAATTCTGTAATCAACATTAATTGTGCGGCTGTCAATACCAATGGCTTCAAGCAAACAGGCTCGATTAAACACACTTTGGTCATCGATGATAATTCATTGACCACTGCTGAGGGTGCTGGTATTACCGCTTATGATCAGGCTAGGATTTCCGCATCAAGAAATACCATATCTGGTGCTGAACAAGGTTCAGGTATCGCAATCAGGTCCTCAACTGCAGATTTATACAACAACGATATTGGACCGATTGGCGGGTTCAACGGCTTGTGGATTTACGGCACCTCTGATGTGACCGCAATCGGCAATAATATCACAAATACAGGAAAAGAGGCAGTGGTTCACGGCGAATATCACTACAGGGACAGTGGCTGGCCATCCATTGCACCATCCGAATCAAGACTTTACATGGAGAATAACATGATTGATAATAATTCAGGAACCTGTAATTCGGAGAAGATGTATGGTGGCGATTTTCAATGTCCAGCAATACATATATTCAGGGCATCAGCCACTCTCTATAACAATGTTGTCAAGAATAACATTGGCGATGCTCTGAGGATTAAGGGCGGCATTGTCAATGTGCAAAATAACGATATGCAAACGGAAAGTTTTGCGGTAAACATCTCCCATCACGATGACAATTATGGTAACAAGTATGGTTCCATTGGTTACTTCTCTGGCAACACATTTGTTGGCGCATTACAAGTTTATAACATCACTGAATCAATGGTCACAATTCAGTCAGAGAACATTCCATCCCCTGGTGGTAACGAACTCTATCCAATAAACCTACAATGGCTCGGTGCCGAATGTCCAGATGTGCAGAATGAATGTCTGAAGTTACCCAATACAGTAAATATGCCGCCTGCAGAGATGCCGATGGCACTAGAATTGGTCAACAACTCCACGGTGTTGTCATTTGCTGGCCTGCAAAATTTTGATACTTCGAAGATTCATGTCAACAACCAACAGTCTGCATGGGGTAACCAGGTTAGAGAAGGTGAACTTGTCAAGTTCAGAGTAAAAGCATCTAACATCGATGTTGAAGGCGCTACAGTAATCATCAAAGATGCAATCGGGACGCCACTATACACTCTCACAACCAATGCTCAAGGTTACACCGATGAGGTTACTCTTGCAAGCAATTTTTACCTAGACCGTAACCTAAATCACATAGTTGGAGAGAGTAATGTTCAGGTTCAATTAGCCAATGCATCCGGCGGTCCGCCTATTGTGAGAACCCTCGATGAGAACACATGCAGTGATGGTTATGATAACGATGGTGATACCCTAACCGATGACGCAGATGATGACTGTGTAGCCGGCAGGGAAATACCACAATACAAGGTTGAAGCCTACAAGTTTGGAAAAGGAACGCTAGAATATGATTTTGTTTTGACTGGACCAGTTGATGATATCATTTCCCTGCAAAATATGGCACCAAGCGTAACGGTCGAACAACCCGAATTAACCTCATTCGCTCGTATTGTAACATTGTCAGGGACAGCATGGGATGGTGAAGCGCCACCTTATGCTAGTGACGTCATCGCCCAGCAAAAGCAGTTCGGCTATGTAGAGGACGTACAAATCCAGCCACCGGGTTCTGATGTCTGGCTATCTGCGGTAGACACATCTAATTCGGGTGGTGTTATAACTCAAGCAAGTTATCCATTTAGCACATGGTCATTCCAATATGATATGTCAAACCACACCGAGGGTGAAGGCGATGTTACCTTTAGAGTACGCTCTTTTGATGGACTTGAATATTCGCCAGTTACGGTAAAGAAATACAAATTAAATTTGCAAGCACCGTCGATTGTTGTTAATACCCCAGCGCAGAACTCTCAACACGACCCTAACTCTCCTAAAGGCTCCGTAGTTTCTTTCAGCGGGACTGCAAGCGACCCTTATTTTGGAGTGACTGGTAATGACATCAAGGAGATTTGGTTTGAGATAACCGAAGACTCAAACCCACAGTTTACCTCTAAGTTCGCTATTACTCCCGCTCCAGGTGAAACACTTTCAGCATGGCAGTATGATTGGGATTACCGAACTTACGCATCTGGCGACTACACTTTCAAGATTTGGGCAGCAGACAGTGACTTTTGTAAAGATGATACTAGCGATCCAACTTGCGTCGTTGTTACTTTGAATCTAAAGATTACCAATGAAAACGCAAGGCCAAATATAGCCCTTGACAATCCACTGGATAATCAGGTTATTCGTGGTAGTGAATCAACATCAATTTCGGGTTACGTTTGGGATAATGATGGCATAATAACACGGGTAGACATTGATATTTACAAAAACGGCCGCGACAGTGGCTCGGCGGCCAACACAATCTCGATTACTCAAAACCTAATACAAGCCGGTGAATTCAACACATCTTGGAATCAGAATACTATCTGGAAGACCAATAATCTGCCACATAATTCGCAGTATGAAATAGTAGTGCGTTCCTTTGACGGTGAATCTTACTCAGAAGAAGAATCCAGATTCATAACGATTGATAACTCAGTGGACAATTCACCACCGAGCTTTAATTCAGACGGTTGGGCAAATACAGTCGTTGTCTACTGTGACGCGAATTCTAAAAGTTTAGACCGCTGTGGTGCCGGGGCAACTTTTGATTTGACGCAGTATTTCTCAGACCCCGAGGGCGGTTTGTTAAGGTTCGATGTCTACAATGACCCAAGCGTCACGACAGATGACTTATACTATGATTATGTCTCTATATCATCAGAAGGAATAGCAACATATAATCCACCAACTACCAGATCAGACGATATTTCTCAGTGGTCATTAGCTCAATTGAAGTTTGTCGCAACAGACAACGCAGATCTGTGGGATGTTTCCCGCTCAGTCAACGTTATCGTAAGGTCAGTGACGTTTGAAGTAATACGTGACGGTGCCGGGACAATCAGTGATTCCGAGCCAGCATTATTTTCTGGCCAAGGACTACCAAACAGCCTCGTGAAAGCCAGATTCGATTCCGCATCAGGTCAAATGATAAACTCAACCAGGGTATTAGCCGATGGAACTTGGTCAATGCAAATAAGTGCTAGCCAACTTGGCAGCCAAGACACTCGCGAAGTGATTTTTGAGATGGACGGTCAGATATATTCTGATGATAGCGGTAGTGATGCGCTGTTCAAGTTATCCTCTGCGACAGAGTCTGAAGGAGGCGGATTGCTGCTATACATTATTATTGCAGTTGTCGTAGTTGCCATACTGATTGGTGTTGGAGCATTCTTCTTTACTTTTGAGGAGTATGATGAAGAGGAAGAATATGGTGTGCAGGAACAAGTACAAGAAGACCCATATGCTTGGGCTAAAGCGAAACAAACGCCTACGATTCCGGTTGTTCAACAACAAGTAGTTCAACAACAAGCGGTCGCTCAAGCACCCCAGCCTGTGCAGCAAACCTCCCAGCACCCAGGCTGGCTGTGGGATGCACAATCCAACCAGTGGGTTCCAGACCCAAACTATGTGCACGAGAAGCAATAATCCGGTGATATAATGGCTAGTGCAAAACCTGGTGTACAAGAGCGTATATTGCTACACTTGCTTGACTATTCTGATTACAAAAATAGTGTTGAAGTGCCATTCTCATTATCCCAAATGGGTATTGCTAACGCAGTTGCAATTGCTAGGTCAAATGTTCCCAGAGCGATTGCTGGACTAAAAGATCAGGGATTACTTATTGAACGACAGGCCCATGTAAAAGGTGTATCAAGGAAGCGAAAAGCGTATTTTCTGACCGATTCAGGGAAAAATCTTGCTGAGGACACTTGGAATAACCTACGGTCATTCCCAGTTCGTTGTATTCTGAACGATGGCAAAATTGAATCTTCTACCCTTGGTGACATAAATACCATACTACCTTTTACCATGCGCTCAGTAGATATTATCAGATACATGGACGATAATTGCATACTGGACTCAAGGAGTCTCTCTGCAGATTTAATAGAGCGAGATTTGTCAAAGCATGTTGAAAAACAACTTGTGACTGCTTTGGGTGACCTACCTAGGCTACGCCATTTTTATGGTAGAGAAAAAGAACTTGACAATATGTTCAATTTATTGGAAGCAAGAGCCACAACACTCTTGGTTCCGGGAATTGCTGGTATCGGTAAAACCACAATGGCAAGCAAACTTATCGAACGTTTCATGCATCGTCGCAACTTAATGTATCATCGGTGTCAAGACTGGGAAGGTTCTCGGGCGTTCTTTGAATCGGTTGGAGAATGGTTGGCAAATATCGGTGATTCAACCTTCGCAGACTACATCGCAACCACCCCGGTGCCAAAACCTGCCGAAGCGGCAAACCTTCTGATCAATGCCCTCGAGGGTACCCCGTCGTTGATTGTTATCGATGATTTTCACAAAGTGGCCGACGCTACTCTACACCAAACATTCCAAGCCATGGCGCTCGGCTTACTGGGTAGTGAAGAAAAGATTGGCCTTGTATTATTTTCACGATCATTCAAACCGGTTGTTCCATCCAAAGATGCCGAAGGTAGGATTGCCAGTCTAGTTTTACCACTTGATGGTTTAGATTCTGACTCCGGTCGCAATCTATTGAGTAGTTTCGAAAACCTCGAGGACGAACAGTGGCTATACATCCATGGGATTTCACGCGGCCACCCATTGGTATTGGAGTTGATAAATCGTGGAGCATCTGCAACTGCTTTTCATGAAACTTTGGAGAACTATGTAACTGTTGAGATATTTTCAAAACTAAGTGCTGAGCAAAAGCGTGTATTGTCTGTATTATCGATTTTTAGAGAACCAGTATCGATTGACGCACTGTCGGAGCAAAAGTTAGACATCGATGTGCTTGATTCACTGGTCGAACAAGGATTGGCGAGGCAGGTGGACAGCGAAGTATACGACGTTCATGACTTAATTCGCGAGTTCTTGTTACGTAGTTTGGATGATAAGTTAAAAATCGAATTACACAGCAAATGCAGTTCTTGGTATCAAAAATCAAGCGACGCACCGGTATTCACCATTGAATTAATTTTTCACTTGGTCAGTTCAGACAACATGACAGAGGCAGCCGAAATTATTGTCAATAGCGGTAGAAGTTTGATCTCCCAAGGTCACATGGAATTGCTTGGACTAATCGAATCTCTCGTGTTAGCAGAGTTGTCAGATTCCGTAGCGACTAAAGTAAACCATTACAAGGGAGAAATATTAGCCTTACTCGGCAAGTTCGAGGAGGCTAAAGCAGCCTTTAGCGCAGCACAAGAAACTGCGAACAAAACCAAGGATGTCAACACTCAAGCCGAACTCCTTTCAGCCCTAGCAGATATTTCGCTGAAGCAGGGGAACTTAGATGAATCACTAACTATGCATCGAGATGCTCTAGAAATATTCATCAAAGTAAAGGATGCTATAGGTGCTGCACGTAGCTATAACAACATGGGCTACATTTTGCGACGTAAAAATGACAAATCAAAAGCACTAGAGTCGTATGCTGAAGTTGAATCAATTCTTCGTGACCATGACGATAGTGAGTTGATTAGTGCGCAATTGATTCTAGCCCGCTCGCTCATGGACCTAGGTGAGATTGAACGGGCCCGTGATCATGCCCTGGAAGCATTTGACAAAACTGACAAATTGAATGATAAACAACTTCATGCGAGAGCCCAAGCCGTATTGGGTAGATATTATGCTAAAGTTGGTGACGCTGATGTTGCATCTCATCACTATTCCCAAGCACTTGATGCAATGAATGAAGAGGGTGACATATTAGCCATGGTTGACATAACTATCTTACTTGGTGAAGTGTTACAAGACTCAGGAAAAAATGATGAGGCGATGGAACATTTTAGAGAGGCACTGGTTATCGCAGAGGCAAATGACTTGCGGATGCAGATAGGAGAATTGCTCATTCGTTTGGGCAGTGTTGCCCCAGAGAAGTCTCGTCGTATGGAATACCTACAACGCGCACTTTCTGTGTTTAGGGAACTCGGTGCAAAGTCAAGGATGCGCGAGGTTCAGACCAGAGTTCATAACGCAGTCATGGGAAGATGACACTTACTGTGGTCTGTTGATATCTATCGAGGTCAAACCATCTTTATGGATAACCCAAATCATTTGCGCACCAGACAATTCAATACTACCGGTATGATTGCCTAAACCGGCTCCTGAGATAGATACCTCAGTGTCTAGTCCGCCACCTTCATCAACTAACAGCAGGGAATTATCACTGAGAGAGATAGTGAAGAGGTTTTCATTCGCCTCGGTTGCTCGCCACCAGACGCATTCAGTATACTCAATGTCACCAAGTCTACTCGCTTCATCCGCTCGTTCCACAGCCGCCGCTAAATCATCCAAATTCATCTGAATTGCTTCCTCATTCCATCTTTCGCGAGTCGCAGTTTCTATGTCCCAAGTCCAGATGCTGAACACTGAGAGGAGTAGGACTCCCAGTAAAAATGTGAATATGTAACCAAGTTCTGTTGCTGCGCCAGAATTATCTCTCACTTGGTTTGACCTACTGTTCATTCAATCGCCTCCGCCATTGTTACATCAAGTGAGGATAATTGAAGGCTAAACTGAATTTTTTCGCCGTTGGTGTGCCATACTGCTTCAGAGGTGCCAATACTAGGGTCTGGAACCCAACCGGTATAATCTGTCAGGAGGTCGAGACTGCCGGGGTATATTGTCCAGTCAATGCTTTGATCCAAACCACTTGCACCCGAGTTGGCTATGGCTGAACCGTATGGACTATACCACCCTCTTCGCACCTCATAGGCTGGTTCTGAGGCAAGTGATTCACGATAAGCTAACTCGATATCTAAATTCAAAACTCCGGCACCTACTGTGCTATCGGCTGTGGGATTCAATGCCGGTATAGTTGAGGCAAATCTTGGACCAGGTCCTGATCTATCATTCGGATGCCTGAGGACAGTGGGTTGGAATTCTGGGTGATTGGTCAATACCGCACCGTTAGAATAAGCTACCTCCATACCAGTTACCGAGGATGTAAATTCATAGGCTAACCTAGAGATGTGAAAAATCCATGCTGATGCAACAATGGTGTAATCTGATTGGTCGTTGGCAGCAACTAAGTTGACAGAAAAACTTGATGGATGTGAACCCTGGCTCCAGGCCTGAAGAATTTGTAATTCACTACGCCCAGCGACTGTTTCCCATGGCAACTCAGTTGAAATCCAGCCGCTTGCAGTGATGTCAATACCTAGACAGCGTTCTTCACCATCGTGATAAATTTCTATTAGACCAGAATTACCACTGACTCGATATACGCGAATTGGATGATTATCCAATACCGATATCTGATGGTTTTCATCTTCGACTGAAAATGAATAAAATTGGTCTGCATAAGTCGATGAATGATTAAATGAATTTGAACCAGTGTAGTTCCAGGTCGACTCATATCCGGCAATTTGGGTTATTACTGTATCAATTAGTTCGGAGTTATGGGTTGCGAATAGGTGTTCCTTACCTGAGGAAAATCCAGTGTCTGTGGCAGGAATTATCCCTGCACCGACGCTTATTCCGCTCGAGTGATTATTATGCCACTTAATCAGAATATCCTCGTCTACATCAATTATCGGAGAACCAGAAATTCCTTGTGGTGGCCACGCAATACTCTCAGTCGCTAGACTTGGTATTGAAATTCCTCCGCCCTGCCAAGTAGCCGTTGCAGTTGCTAACGATGGGTTTGTTAATTCCAAATATCCCGATGCCTGCGGACTAAGGAATTCAGTACCAAGATAAGCACCTGATGTCGATTTTAAATTGACTATTCCAGCGTTGCCGGTGACTTCAGTTATCAGAATGAGTTGTGATGGAGCGCTAGTTGTCACAGAAATAATTGCCGGCTCGCTCAGTGTCACCGCAGATTGCCAATGAGAACCTATTCTTGAATTCCCATCAGTATTGACCACTGCAGTTGTCTCAGTTCCATCTACCAGAGTAGTAATCATGTTTGCTTCTTTACTCATTATTTGGATTATCGAATTACCACTGGGCAGCGGGATACTCCACGACCTACCAGTATTATCGACCCTGCTTGGATTATCTGGAGTGATAAAACTGGCACCACCCAAGCCAGAGCTGGCAAGAATAACCAGTTCATGACTAGATTCCAGCCGTAAATCAGTATATGGTGTAGAGTCAAAATTTACTGACTCATCAACGTTCATATCTATTATATTGACCAACGAGTTTTCGTTTAAAATTTTGATATCGATTGGACCAAGCGGTGATGCAAGTCCTTGGTTTGCTGAAATACTCAGCGTTTCGACCCAATTAGGGATGGAATAGAAGAATGGCCTCGTAGGGCCTAGTCGTAAATCGTCGTAACATATTGCGGTGGTTTGACTTTCCGGATGTTTAACTTCTATTTGGTCGTCAAAGTCAAGGATGCTTTTCATCCTGAAGGTAGTATCATCCTGCCACGTTGCTGAATACCACATGCCACCCCGAATACTATCCCAGGACAAGCTTCCATCGAGAGGAATTAGTTCCACTTCTGTTGAATCTCCCGGCATACCGTGCTCGCTTAATACCTCAGTCTGTTGCGCCAGAATCATCATTTGAGAAGCCATATCATTCCGCTCAATTGAACCTTCAAGTTCTTCGATTATCGGTATCATTGAAACTAACATTAGGCCAATAATCGAAACGACTCCACCGAATAACAGCACGGTAGCAACTGCCGCAGAAACGGCTTCATCATCACGAGTAATGTTGTATTTCATCTCTCGACCACAACCTCGTTGATTGAGACATCAAAGTATATTGCTTCTCCAGGGGAACTAACGGTTATTCCATCAGCACCACTCGCACGTTCATACGGTGCTAATCCAATAAAACTGTCCAGAGTCCCGGAGGCTCTATTCAGCGTGTATTCACTGAGCCACTGATCATCATATTGTGGCGTAATCACTGGAGCGACCGAATTGGTTAATGAATATCTCACATTATAGCAGGGTCCAGAAAAGGGATTTATTGAACCGTCAGAAATGATGTCAATGCCTAATTGATTTGCGCTGCCTAGGCTTCCACTAACGGCAATATTTGTTAATATGATTGAGAGTCTCACGCCACCGGTGGCTAGTTCGTCAAATTCAACTCTGGGGAATTTACTAATTTCCCAGGCTGAATCGGCAAAGTGTTCTATTCTTGCATTATTTACCAAATAGATTTCATGCTCTCCATTACCCAAACTGGTGATAATTCGTAATCCAGAAATAGTATATTTGACTGATTTATGTATTGGTTCGTCGTTTCCGTTTAGAATTGTAATCACATACCAATCGGTCAACTGCAAGTTGTGATTTACCATTCCATCCGCATCAAGAATAGGGAATTCATCCATGCCATTTTCGTGATGTATCAGTGCTTTTTCTGCCGTTGAATTGATGCTGCTGACGGTGAAACTTGTTGGTGTAAACGCCGTGATTTTCACGATATCAGCTGATGATAAATCTGCGCTAATTGACCAGATTTCAAGATTGCTTACGCCTTGTAACATGGAAGTTCGCATGCCTAGACTGTGTCTTATACCAGTCCCCTCTGGAGAGTCAGCAGCGACGTCAATGCGATCTTCTAATCGGTCTGCAATGCCATTGGCAGCATTCCAATTTGTGTTATCCTCGAAATCTGTGATGTAGGGGTTGAGAAATATCCAGACACCTCCCATAATCGAGACAACCATAGCCAGCATCATGATGACGCCAAGGACCTCGCTCACCGCTGCGTCCCCACTGCCGCAATGCGACCGGGTCCTGTACCGCTCAACGGGTGGCATGATGCGCTCACACTTTGGTATCATTTAGGTATTGACCTATAATTAGCCGAAAACCAGTTAATCTCGCACTGAGTTTTCAACTGGGTTGGTTGTTTGTTCGGTAATATCTTTACCAATGTAGTGTGTCATCTCCGGGCCATCTTGCCTAGAGATGTATATGTCGCCATCAAATAATTCACCGATGTAAAAAAGCACAGTTGATTCTGCGAGATGGGGTGAATTATTTTTTTCTGAGAGATGAGTCAACACTACGTTGCGGGTTTCTGCGGTGCATACTTCAGCCAGAAACCGACCAGTTTGGTTATTTGATAAGTGGCCTCCTCTACCCCTGATTCTCTCTTTCAAGGAGTAAGGATATGGCCCGGAATCTAATTTTCGTTCATCATAATTAGCTTCAATTGAGATATGTTCACACCCATATACATGCTTTACTAGTTCATCGGTCCATGAACCCAAATCAGTGATGATTGCGGCTCGCTCACCACGATAACTGGCAATAAATGCAACATTATCAGAACCAGTGTGAGGCACTGGAACCGGCAGAATTGTCAATTCTTCTCCAATGCGGATTAGGTCAAGATGGCCAAAGTGGGATGTATACATCGGATCTAAACCGAGTTCTATCGCAGTTAATTCATTTGCGAGAATTTTCAACTTCCATCTTTTCTGAGCGATTATCGCACCACCACCGTGGTCACTATGGTGGTGACTGAGTAGGACGCAATCAATATCAGTGGGTTTTATCCTCAAAAGACCAAGGCGTTTCTCTAACTGTGCTCCACTGAATCCCTGGTCAATCAATACCTTTACTTCATCTGTTTCTAGAAGCGTTGAGTTACCTCTGCTTCCAGTACCCAAATGAGTGATTCTCAAGGTCATGCTAACATTCGAGTGCGAGCGCGTAAAGGTATTGAACAAATCGCTGTTGGTAGACATCTACTGGTCAATTTATCCCTAGGTTAGTGATTTTCGAGGACAAACGTGTGATATTTTGTCGGAACATCACTCCATCATACTCTTAAGGGTAATCGGCAAGACACTAATCATCAAGCATACATTATGTCGGGTGTGAATTCATGCGGAGAAGTCAATCTACACTACTTACAACTCTCGCTGTAATAACGAGCCTCCTGTTTATGTCACAATTTCCTGCTATTTCACCGGTGTCAAATGTCCACCCAGATGACACCAATCAAGAGCGCCCACCGACCACTGATTCAGATGGGGACGGGATTCCAGATGTTCATGAGAATCTGTTTACTGAATGGGTAAACGGTACTTCAGTCGACGGTAGAGGTTACGCAATGGAAGGATTGGACAAAGACGATGCATCTGATGCTGTACTGGATAACGATCGAGACGGACTGAACGCAACCGAAGAATATTGTTGGCCTTATCCAGCTGATTGTACTGACCCAGGATTTTTGCGGGGCTTAACCGGTGTAGTAGATGGTGAGGGTTTCAGAACATACCTCGATCCACGCAAGTCTGATACAGACGGCGATGGTATGCCAGACGGCTATGAAGCCTACATGTGCTTGAGAATTGGTGGCTTCGACATTTTTGCGCAACGTTACACATGTGATGATTTTGATCCGTTGAATGCCAGCGATGCAACTAAGGACATTGATATGGATGGTTTCGATGTCAATAGAGACGGTATCATGAATCAAAATGAATGGTATACTTCAAGCGAGGAATACATCCATGGTGCACCGTCGAATCATACCACAGAATTAGATGGATTGTGGTGTAGTGCATCATTACCAGAAGGTGCTTTGTTGACTAACTGGCCGTTTATCCCAACTGGAACTAATGCAACATTTCAGAACCTATTACCTGCCTGTACAAACGCAGAATCACCTATTGGTGAGGATTTGTGGTTAGGCACAGACCCGCTGTTAAAAGATTCTGATCGTTACACTTGGGATGGTTTTTCCATACGTAGTTTATATCCATCATTCGGTGATGGAATACCCGATGGTTGGGAGGTTCACTTTGGATTAGACCCCCTTAATCGTAGTAGTGCCCTAGCAGATGAGGATTTTGACGGCTGGGATGCCAATCGAGACGGACTGTTATCACCGGATGTAAGTAGGACTGACACAGCACTCGCTCTTGGTGAGCAATTGTCTAACATCGAAGAGTACAAAATTTATTTTGATGATGGCAATGAAGTAATTGCCGGATTGAAGTCAGTCGAGTTCGGCTCTGAATCACCGACATTGGTTCAATATCCTATATCATTCGCCACATCCGGTGAAGGTGTTAGTGTCATGCATCATGATGTTAGAGCGATGGATTTCGTTGACTCAACACTTTATGTGACTACAAAATATGGCATTACAGTCATAGATTACTCAACTCAATCTAGTAATGATTACTGGATGCCTCAAGGAGTAATTTTGCAGGACGCCGAACTACTGTTTGATTCTGATGAAACTCTCTACGCAATCGCAGTAGCCTCCAACTTTGGTTTGGGAGTCGGACAAATCTTGATAGACGGTTCAATTGAAAATTCTCAAGCATGGGATTGGTCTCTCTCAGAACCGATTCTAGAAATTGAAGAGTTGAAAGTAAATAGTCCAAACAACCAAATTATTGGCCTAGGGATTGCTGGTGCTGGCGATGTATTCGAGGTCAGCAGTAGTGGTTTGATTGAAGAAATAAACTCCGTCAGCGACGCAATAACAAATCAACTGTCTAGTGGTAATGCCACTGTTACCGATATAGAGCACGGGCTTGCAAATGGTAACCTAACATTATTCATTGCTACAGATAGGGGTTTACTAATTTCTGCAACCAATTCGGGTAGAGACGGTGAATCGGCCGAGTGGCGGTTTTACTTCAGCACCGAAGATACTGGTATTTTTGCTTCCATCAATGAGTTGAGAACTCTACCGGCCGGAAGCGACGATAATCCCGCAGAGGTCAGAGATATACATCTCGATGGACCGTCTGTTGAGAACCCTCAAGTGTTGTGGTTTGGCACGCCATCAGGGCTTCATCAAATGAGATTAATTGATGATGTAATCAGTCACAGCGGGTTGCTAGAAAATCCGGGTTCTGAAGAAATCAGCACCAGAGAGATCAATAATATCAGAGCAATTCACACAACAGGTGAACAAATAATACTTGGTTCCAATGCCGGCACCTGGATGGTTTCGGGAGACTACTCAAACGTCTATGAAATTGCTGACCAAGAATTGATACCTGGCTACGTTAGCGAAATAATAACTATTGGTGAAGAAATTAATATGACCATTTTTGCTGCCGCAGAACCAGGAGAATTTTCTAACCTAGAACTGATGAATCCTAAATCAAATGACTCAGATAGTGACGGCATGCCGGACGGCTGGGAAATAGGCAACGGTTTAGATCCAACAGACCCATGGGACGCATTGTTAGACTTCGATTTTGACGGCTTGGATCTAGACCAATCTGGAGACGGTATTTACGAGCGTTTGTGGACCAACTTAGATGAATTTAGATACACTCAGAGAACCGAAGCGGGTTATAATTCAACCAACCCCAATGTCGGTGATACTGACGGTGATGGATTATCTGATGGTGAGGAATACTTCGGATTTTTCTTTGAGAGTAGTAATTTGTGGTGTTACTACAATGTGCAGTTAGAGTATATATGCGACAGTCAAATTGGTGCGGCAGCTAATCAAACCTATCTGGAATCTTCAATTGCTGATGTCGGTACAGACCCGACTAACCATGATAGTGATGGTGACGGCATGCCAGACGGCTGGGAAATTCAGCATCGCCGATGGGTTGGCTCATCATTTACCGGCGGCAACAACTGGTCATTGGATCCAAACCGGCCGGAGGATGCAAATTGGGATGCTGATGGAGATGGCCTGCAGAATCTTTGTGAATATCAGTGGAGTCAGCTCAAGTATGATGCAATGCAAGGTTTGCTGTTAGAATCGCATGGTGAGAATGTTTCAAATGCAGAGAATTGGACCGAATCTGACCCCAATAACATCGATTCGGATGGGGATACATTGCCTGACGGCTGGGAGGCAGCTTATTCGTGCTCATGGTCAGCAAATAGGGCGGGTATCAATCCGCTTAACGGAACAGACGCATTGAATAACCCAGATAATGACGGATTTGATATCAACCGAGATGGAATTCTTCAACAAAATGAGGCATTCGTTAATTATCTAGAATATCACTTGAGAGGCGACTTATTCAATTCTGACAACCCGGTGGATTTCGATAACTTGCCATTTGGGTTAACAACGGATTTATTCGATAATATTGGGTTAAACGGCTATCCTGAGGCATCTTATTCCCAACGAGCATCTGGTTCATATCTGGCCGGACAAAACCCACTAGACGCTGGAGCAGCGGATCCGTTGGATTCAGATTCTGACGAGGACGGCATGCCAGACGGTTGGGAGATTTGGTTCTCGAGATGGGATGTGTTACAAGATGAGTGGTCACTCAATCCGCTGCAACCAGCTGACCGGTGGCAGGATGCCGATGACGATGGTATGACCAATTGGGAAGAATACAACGCAATTGACCCATTAATTACCGAAACAGACGCTAACCGTAGTTCTCCAAAGTGGTTTGTAACAACTATCGGGTCCGCCTACACATTCCAGGCTTGGGCTGGAATAGATACGGATTTGTCATTCGGCTCATTCGTCAATGCAACTCAAAGAAACCTTACTGGAATAACTGGGGATCCAAACAATGTTGATACTGATGGCGATGGGATAATTGATGGTGTTGAGTTATTGTTCACCACATGGAATTCCTCAGCCCAAACTTGGACATTGAACCCGTTGACACCAGGTGATGGATTATTTGATTCAGATGAGGATGGTTTGGTTGACTTACAAGAATTCGCCTTAGTCACATCCAACCCAGATAACGGTATCGAACATCCGTCCGATGCTCCTCTACTACATATTGATGGTGACCTGCTACAACCTACCGAAAAGACTCAGCGCATGTTCAACATGTTAATTTCCAAAGAAACTCGGGGTAAGCGATTGCTGAATGATTTCAACGATTGGCAAAATGGGGAGCCGGCTAACGCCTTTATTTCCATATTAATGGGCATCACTGACCCTACTAACCCAGATACTGATGGGGATGGAATGTATGATGGATTTGAGTATTGGTTTGCCGAGTGGGATTTAGAAAATAATCTCTGGAGTATAAACCCACTTATCGATGGTGATGTACTACTTGATACA
>Ga0160422_10000514_pt1 | contig 23440 bp, 20 predicted proteins | sample Fk160mmetaG_FD_108192 | JGI IMG/M metagenome (GOLD analysis project Ga0160422, IMG submission 108192) | Marine microbial communities from the Central Pacific Ocean - Fk160115 60m metaG | ecosystem: Environmental > Aquatic > Marine > Oceanic > Photic zone | place: The Central Pacific Ocean...
CTTGAAGATTCATTGAGCTTCCTTCTCTCGCCGACGGTGTAGAAACTCACTTTGACCGCATCGCCCAGAGAAGCGTTCAACTCATTCGCCGCCCACTCATTCAAAGCGATGTGGTCGTCCTGCCAGTCTTCCCCAAGAAAATCAACCCGATGAGGCTCCACCGCACTCATCATCGAATAGGGAATAAGCGCGGAGCGATTGGCGTCATGGACGGATTCGATTGCATTGACCAGGTAAGTCAGTACGCCGGTACTTTCCCTTGCCGCCATTCTCGCCTGTTCAACCAGACCGCCGGACAGAAAAACCTGCCGCGTTCGAACGCTCCACTCCTTGGATTCCCTTAGCTCCATGATTTCGATCCCCGCATCTTCCAAGGTCCATCTTTTATCCAAAGCGCTCTGGGCATTCTCCCGCTCGATCTCTCCGTCCCCGGATGTTCCAAGAAGGAGAAAATTGGCGAATTGGGTGTTGCCGGAAGCTTCGTCCAGAGAACGGAATAATTTCTTCTGCAAGGAAGACAGGGGGACGAACAAGGTGAGTGGTTCTCTTTGGTTGCCCTGAAGTCCAAAATTTCCAAAACCTTCCCCGGGGAGGACTGCGCCAAATCCCTGATTCATCGTAATGAACCGATTGTCTCTTTCACCCGATAGCGGGGCATCCCGGGAAAAGAGACTTGGTTCCTCCATCCTGAGTATCAGTCGATCCCCTTTTTGCAGGTTCAATCGCTTGCCCAAACGTTGGTTCACAAAAAACGAACCCGACTCCCACTCGGGAAGCAGGTCCGTTTGCGCCCCAAATCCAATCGGGGTTTTTGCGGGATCCGGAGCCAGTTTCCAAAACCTTTCATCCACTCCGAGAACCTGAACCTTGGATACCCTCACCGAGCCGTCCGGGGTAGTCAGAGTACCTCGGGAAAGGGCAATGGGAGCAACCACCGCCTTGGGTTCCGACAATTCTTCGTAAACCCTATCCGCCAAATCCTCCCGAAAAAAACCGTCCGGAGAAAGCATCGCCAAATCGCCCTTGCCAATTCGCTCCTCCGCCAAGTTGGATAAAGTGGCTCGGACCGAATCGCCCACCGTCAGCGCTCCGATCAGCACCATGGCGCACAGGGCCGATCCGAGAGCAACGCCAAGGTGCTGCCTACGGAAATGAGAAAGGTTCCGTAAGAGGATGGTCCCGAGTCTCATTGCGAAAGAGCGTTCAAGCGCCCTTCATCCAAGGCGTAACTCATTTGCATACGAGAAGCGCTGGTCTCGGAATGAGTGACCATCAGCAAGGTCAAACCATGCTTTTCGTTCAAGTCTGCCAAAAGATCCACCAATTTGAAGGAATTCTCTTTGTCCAATGCACCCGTCGGTTCGTCCGCCAACAACAACTCGGGTTGGTTGATCAGGGAGCGGGCCACCGCGGCTCTTTGCCTCTCCCCTCCCGAAATTTCCCCCGGACGATGATCCGCCCGATGGGCTAGGCCAACCTCCTCCAAGAGGCCCAAGGCTCTGTCCTGCAAGGCATCGCCGCTCAATCCCCCATGACCGGCGAGAGCGGGAACCATTAGGTTTTCCAAAACCGTACATGCGGGAAGCAGGTGATGGGACTGAAAGACAAAGCCCACCGTTTGGTTTCGATATCTGGCGGATTCGCTCAAATCCATTGCAGAGAGTTCCTCGCCTCCCACTCTTACCTCGCCGCGGGTTGGCTTGTCGAGCGCTCCAATCAGGTTGAGCAGGCTGCTTTTGCCCGAACCCGAAGGACCGACGATGGCCACGGACGCCCCCTTTTCCACGCTCAGGTTGAGCTTGGCAAACACCTCAACCGGTTCCTCTCCTTCCGGCGCCGGGTAGGACTTGGACAAATCAATGACTTCTACGAATGCTTCCATATTATAGATTTTTTTAAATTATCTTACCCAACGTCTGGCCTTCATTTCAAAACGGGGCAGGGAATTCGATTCCGCGGGTTGAACGGGAATACGCAGGGAAAAGGCTTCCTTCAAGGCAACTTCAAGCGCCCGCGCAGCCTCGATGGGCGCTTCCACCAGCATGCTGACCTCCGTCATGGAATCTTTTTCCTGACAAAGAACCTGATATTCCACCACCTCGGGAAATTGGCGTACGATTGCATCGACTGCGGATGGATAAAGGTTCACCCCTCGGGCCACCACCATATCATCCGAGCGGCCGAGAATTCCTCCCTGCAAGTCAAAGGTGGGTAGACCGACTTCATCGACCCCACGCATCACTTTTACCAGGTCTCCGGTCCGGTAGCGAAAGACCGGGCAACCGGCGCGACCAAGAGTGGTCAGAACCAATTCTCCGGTCACCCCATCCGCAACCGGATCGCCGCTCGCCGGGTCAATCACTTCCGGGAAATAACTGTCAAGTAAGACACGCAACCCTCCGGCGCCTCCAGGGATTTCATAGGCAACCGGGCCTACTTCGGTCATGCCGTAGTGATCGTGCACCGCTAAATCATTGCCCCAGACATCCCCAATGCGTTCCCGAAAAGCCGGTGAACTCCCGCCGGTTTCGCCTGCCACAATAATCCTTCGCAGACGATGCCCGTTCAAATCGATCCCTGACTGCTTGGCCACTTCGGGCAAGCGCAGCGCATAGGTTGGCGTACAGAATAGAAATTCAGCTCCATGCTCCAGAATCGAACGGATTCGCTGCTCGCTCCCCTGCCCACCTCCGGGCATACAGAGACAACCTCTTCGCTGAGCCGCTTCATAAGCGGTCCAAAATCCCAAGAACGGACCAAAGGAAAACGCGAAGTGGCAACGACTGCCTCGGTCCACTCCAGCCGCCTGCAAGACACAATCCCAATTTCCCAACATCCAGTTCCAATCCTCCGAAGTATCCAGCCAAGCCATGGGCTTGCCCAAGGTACCGCTGGTCTGGTGGAATTTGAGGTAGTCGTCCTCCGGAAAGCTGAGATTGGTCCCATAAGGCGGATTCTCCAAACGGTCTCTGGCCAGTTCCTCCTTTGAAGTGAAGGGACAGGAGGAAAGAAAATCTTCGAAATCCCGCCACTCCGGAAATCGGGCGAGTTCGGGAGCCCGGTTCCTTTGAAAGGGATTGGATTCCATGACCCTTGCCAAAAGAGAATGAAATTTTCTCCAACGGTCCTCCGACCATCTCCTGGTCAATTCCGCATCTGCGGAGCGATTCATGAGCCTTGTCTTTAAGGCCTAGCTCCGGGAAGCCTCGGCTGCGGGTGGAGCCTTCGGAGGCTTGGGAGCGTGTTTGGTGATCAGGTATCCGCCCAATGCGGCCATTGCAATCCCCAAGACGAACGGCCATTTCACGAAAGCCCAATTGCCCTCCTTGGTGGTGCTGACCACCGCGTTGACCATCGGGGCTCCCGCAAAGATAATCGACATGATGACCGGTACGTATGCGGGTGAGGGCATCTTCCCGAAGGCCAACAGAACACCCAAGGCTCCTATCGCTCCGAGAGTCCCTGCAATCAGCGACCATTGCCAACCCTGAGTTGGATAGGTCCAAAAGGCGACGTTTCCGCCCTTGATCTTCAAAATGATCAAGGGGGCGATCACCGCGGTGAGGAAATAGGCGAGGCCCACCCAGAGAAAGGCCATGATGCGACCGTTTTCCTTGTCTCCCATGTTGACGGAACCCGTGTGCATGCAAACCCCATAGGTTCCCCAGCAGACCACGGTCAATAAGGCATAGTATAGATATTGCATAGCAGAAACTTTATATTCCCACCCATCCTCAACCAAAGCCGACCCGAAGTCGACGCCGAAAGCAAGGCGTTTCGAATTATTTTATTTCTCTTTCGGGAATCATTGCGTCATGGGCTTACTGACTGAACTTCCGCCAAGATTGGTGGTTGTTGCTGAAGTACATCAGCGTTCCACCCGAAGGCATGAAATAGAGCCATTCCTTCATTTCGTTGGAATACACCCATGGGTAATGATCGAACCACATCCAATCCCTGGGGTTCGCATTGCCAAAGGTAAAATTCCAAGTGCCGCTGGGGTCGATCTGTCCGTTTTCGTAGTCCGTCAGGGAACCGGTTCCCGATGAACTGTCGAAGGAATAGACGTCGCCATCCGCAAGTGTGATTTTCCACCTTGCCTCGTTCTTCCGATCCAAGACGTAACCCAGATTCGAAAACACGCTCGTTCCCTCCTGAGGGTCAACGAAGGTCGAACTTAGACTGCCGTTTGCAAAATCCAAAGTTTCGCTGGTTCCCTCGGAACTCGAGAGCAATAGAGTTGTTCCATCAAGCCATGTGGTCGATGCTTTTCGCAGGATGGTACATCGTCTAGATAAGTTTCAAAGGAAGAATCAGTCTCGCTTACCGCTCTGACAATGAAAGTTTCATTCATGCTTTGGTATGGGCTCTGACCAATTTTTAGATCATTGTGGAAAAACTCTATGGTACTTTCCTTCCGAACAAACGCCATTTTAATATCTTGATTAGTTTCAACGGAAAGAGCGCTGGCTTGTTCTTCGATACCAGTGACAGGGTTTTTCCAAGTCACTTGAACTTCGGGACTTACCGAACCATACCAAAGGTCCATATCAAATCGAATCGAACCTTGTTCGTTTCCAGCAAACATCGCGGCATAATCAATTGCATAAATTCCCACACCACAATCTTGGGGAACATCAGCGGGCAATCCAAGAAATAACTCGATGCCATAGATATCGTCGGATTCGGTAAATTCGAGGACGCTGTGCGCCTGCCCGCCTGAAAGCAGACTTGCCGCGCTTGGGTTAGTATTCAGCATTCTTGCCGTCGCAACGGTTTCGTTCCAACTTGTCCTCGTCTTTCCGGCTAGAAGGAGCTGTCCGTTTGAGATAATCGGGGCATTGCCTCCGTCCCAATAGGAAATTCCCCATTTGCCTGTATCCAAACTTGATCCGCTGAAGTCGTCATAGTCCTCCCAAACGAAGGTTTCAGCCTCCAATACGGTGGAAAAACCAGCAAGAAAGGCAAATGCCGCATAACAAATGACTGCGTGAAATTGGGTGCAAGGACAAGGACGTTGAAGGAAATTCGTTTTCATAGTTCTTTTAAGTAATTCTTATGGCTAAGTCGTTTGCACTATGAAAAAATTAGCTCGGTTCATACAAGCCGGAATTCCTAAGGTACTGAACACAAGCCACCAGGTGACTTGGCTAAAAGAATGTGGAAACTGTCGCTACTGAATTTTCGCAGTCACCACTTCGGGAATCATGATCGGCGTCATGGTTTCCTTGATCGGGTCGAAGCGTACGCACGCCGCCACCACTTCACCCACCGCCGCTTTGATCCGTTCCCCATTCTCCTCTTTCCAAAATTGAAAGGCGTAGGAAATCGAGCGGTCGCGGATCTCGGTGATGATCAATTTCACTTCCACTTCTTCCTCAAAACGCAGCGGCCGCTTGAATCGGCAGGAGGTCTTGACCCGGGGCCATCCGAAGCGGCCATTCTCATCTTCCATATCCACGGAAAGTCCAAGGCTGCGCAGAAACTCATGTTCGCAAATTTCCATCCATCGGTAAAAGTTGGTGAAATGCATAATACCGGCAAGGTCAGTCTCGCTGAATTCGACGCGTCGGGTAATGGAAAATTCGGTAGCCATAAGTATTGCCTATTGAGTTAACTGGAATGAATGGGTTCCAAAATATGGTCAACCAAGGAGAGGGCAAGTTTCTCGTTGGCATACCCTTCCGCCACTGCCTCGTGACCGGTCATGCCCATAGCCTTGGCGGCGCTGGGATCTTGCAGGATGGAATCAAGGGATTGAGTCAGTCCCATGGAATCATTGGGATCGTATAACTTTCCGCCTTGGGCATTCTCAACGATTTCCGGAAAAGCCCCGCTTTCCGGCAAAACCACGGGGACCCCGGCTGCAAGGGCTTCGATAACGTACAAACCAAAGGCTTCCGGGTAGCGGGCGGGCACGCTAAAGACACTGAGATTCCTCAGAAATTCGAGCTTTTGGTCTCGGTCCAGGTTCGGGGCGATCGAGACCTGATCAATCAAGCCGGCTTGGGTAAGTTTTCTTCTTTGCTCATCCACGAAAGGTTCGTCTTCCTCGGTCATCCCTCCGGCGATTGCCAGTCGCAAGTTCTCGTGCTTGCCGGACTGCTTGAGTTCAACGTAAGCGTCCACCAATAGATCCAAGCCCTTGAGCGGGCACAGGCGAGCCAAGTATCCAAGAGTGGGAATTTCGGGCGCATCCCTTCGCGGAGAGAAACCATCCAAGGTGATTCCGTTGGGGTGATGTCGAACGGAGTCTTCCGAGATCTTGAGTCGCTCCGCCATCAATTTTCCGAAGTAGCGACTGGGGGCAATGCAACCATCCAAACGGGCAACGTCTTGGGCAAGAAGGTTCCAAGCTTCGTTCCGGTATTCCGGGAGCAAGGAATCGAGGAAGGAATCCTCTCCCTGAAGAAACCCCAGAACCGGCACCTTGAGTTCTCGTCTGAGCGCTTTTCCAATGCCTGCAAGCATGATTGTGGAAAGAAGTATGACGTCGGGCGTCCCTTGTTTCTTAAACCAATCAACGACTTTGTTCACCTCCTTGACCAAAGGACCATCCTCCCCCCGAAAGGTGGATAGAGTGATTTCACCAAGATCCTTGCTCGAAGTCATCCCGCTGCGAGCGGCGGCTTTTTTAAGCAGCCATTTGCTGTCGAAGGCTTTGTCCACCCAAGCGGGCGTCTTACGAAAGAGCGAAAACTTGTGCTGCAGGTAGACGTTGATCCCGCCAAAGAAAATCCGCTGTTCTCCTCCAGCGGGTTCCTCGTCAAGAAAATGGGGAAGATAGGTGGGAAGCATGGTGACTTCATGCCCGTTGGCCATGAGTTGGTGGGCAAGCGAATTGTCCCGCATGCAGACTCCGCAATAGTAGTTGCCCGTTCCGGGCGTAAGGAAAGCAAGCTTCACGAAGAAGCGTGGGTCAATCCGTGCTCCACCGGTTCAGGGAGTTCCGCCAAATCGGACATGGATTCGAAAAGTTCCTTAAAGTCCTGGTCATCGACGTTCCCAATCAGGCAGTCCGTCAATGCGGCGCGCAAATGGTCTCCCCTCTTGACCAAATCCCCGAAACTGAAATTCTCATCGTAAAACGCATATACGATCTTTCTCATGGTCTCGATGGATGATTGCATGCGTTTCCCGTAATTCTCGAAGCAGGAGGCGTTGAGCGGTTGGTTTTTCCGAAGAGCCGAATCGACTTCATCCGCGAGCATGACGCCACTTTTCAAAGCCAAAAACACACCCGAAGAAAAGACCGGATCCAAAAAGCCCAACGCGTCTCCCGCCAAAGCCAAGCCGTCTATGGCGCAATAACGGTTGCGGTAGGAATAATCCCCCGTGACCCGGTATTCGCCGGTCTGCTCTCCCCCGGCAAGGTGTTCCTTGATCCATTCGTTGTTCTGAACTTCGCGTTGAAAAATTTCCGCATGGTCTTTGGTCGTTCCGTTGAACAGGTACTGGTGCTCAGCGACAATGCCGACGCTGACCATGTCTCCACTTAAGGGAATGTACCAAAACCATCCTTTGCCGGGTAAGTAAGCCACGGTGGTCGCGCCCTCATCCAGTCCCGGATCACGCTTGGCGCCCTTGTAATAAGTCCAAAGGGCAATCTTCTTAAGCTCGGGATCTCGGACCATCCACTTTTCCTTGTGAGCGGCAAAGCAATCCCGACCGGATGCGTCAATGACCAAGGGGGCGCGCAATTCCAATTCCCCCAAATCCTTCGATTCCACCACCACGCCTTCCACGCGATTTTCAGATTTGATCAAGGACTTGGCTTGGGTTTCCTCGAGCACCGAGGCTCCGTTTTCGCGGGCTTTGTCGAGGATCATTTTGTCGAATTCGGAGCGCCAGACCTGCCATGTGGTCGAAGAGGGATGATCAAAGTGCTGAAAGAAATAAAAGGGTTGCGAAAGAAAACCGTCCTGCCGAACGAATTGAACGCAGTACTTCCTTGGGTTCGCCGACTCCATCAGACGGTCAACCAAGCCGAGTCTCTCCAAGGGAAAATAACAGAATGGCATCAGGGATTCTCCGACGTGATACCTGGGAAACTTTTCCTTTTCCAAAATTAGGACGTCATGGCCCTTTTCCGCCAAGAGAGCGCCCGTCGTTGACCCGGCGGGACCTCCGCCAACCACAATAACGTCATATTTGTTTTTGAAGGATATCATGACAACAAACTATTCAATTCGTATTTTTGATCTTCTCAAGCGAGAATTTACCTCAAAAAGCCGGGAGAATTTCCACTATTCTGGCTATGGTTTCTCCGTTGAATCCGGTGATTTCATTGCTTCTGCCAAAGATTTCATCGGCCTCCACGGAACCAAAAGCTTCCACGATCGGTTCGTCCGGAACAACTTTCAGAAAGGCCCGGGGAACGCTGGAATAGGGTATTCGGTAATCATTGAGAATCCCACCAAGAGGCAAGCGAGCTTGCACCACAAGTTCCCGCGCCTCTTCCGGAAGGGTTTCGAGAATAATTTCAATGGCGCCGTATTCCGCGGGCTTGGAGCCTTCCAGCGTTTCCAAAACAACCTCCCGAAAGTAATTTTTGCCGTCGTTGGAAGAACGCAATCGACGAACTTTTATGGCCGACTCGTGAAAGCCTTCCAGACGGGAGGTCATATCTCCCTCATGAACCAGCAAACTTTGGTAAGGTTCGGGCAGAAGAGAAGGATCCATTTCCTCGTAGGACAATTTGGGCAATCCGCGATTCATTCGCATGAAGCTCAGTGGATACAAAACGTCTTCCTTGGTGGACATAACCATGGGTCAGACGTAACGAGCGTCCTGGTGTTGAGGAAGAAACAATTGGTGAAGCATCGAGTCGACACGCAGCAAGGCTTCGCGGGTAAGGGAAAGTTCTTCCCCCGATTCAACCAGGTCCCCCTCTTCCTTCCATTGCTTGAGGATTTCTCCATAACGGTCCGACAAATCAACGCCAAACTTTTCCTTAAAGTAGCTGGGACGTACTCGACCGAGTTTCCACTGCAAGATAAGTTCGCGGAGGAAGCGTTCCTCATCGGTGGTCATAAGAGCTCGGCGCACGGTTGATTCTCCCTTCTCGATGGCCGTACAATACTGGTCGATATGAGTCAGGTTCTGGTAGTGAATCCCTCCCAAATGCCCGAAGGACGCAACTCCCAGTGAGACCATGTCAGCTCCGGCCCATAAGCGGTCTCGGTAAACGAACTTGGTGGAATCGGGATTTTTGACCGCCGTGCAAGTACTGGTTATGGTATAGCCCGCTTCCTCAAGTCTTTGGTAGGCTTCGGCTACCCATCGGCGCTTGGTCGGCCAATCCGCAACCGGTGCGGTGAGCTTGCCCTGTTCCTTCATATTTTTGAATATCGTGGTGTTGAACGGAACCTCCATTTGATAAATGGTCACGCAATCGGGAGAAAGATCAATGGTCCGTTCAATGCAATCCCTCCAATTCTCGTCGGTTTCCTCCAGCATCCCGGCAATCAAATCGACGTTGACGTTTTCAAAGCCGAGTTCCTTGGCAATTTCATAAGAGAGAAAAACTTCTTTTGATCGATGAGCTCGGCCATTGGTGGACAGAATGTGATCACTGAAATTTTCCACGCCCAAACTTAATCGGGTCACGCCGATGCTTTTGATCGCCTCCAGTTTTTTTCGAGACAAAGTGCCCGGTTCGCATTCGAAGGTCACCTCCTCGGCTTCGTCCCAAGGCATGATTTTCTTCATCCCATCGGTGAGCTCGATCAATTGCTTGGCGGACAGATAAGAGGGAGTCCCTCCGCCAAAGTATATGAACTTGGGCTTGCGGCCGGCTATGTAGGGAGAGTCCGCATAGGATTGAAATTCCCTGAGGGTGGCGGAAAGGTATCGCCCGACTTCTTTGGAGTTCTTATCGGTGTATACGCGAAAATAGCAAAAGTGACAACGCTTCCTACAAAACGGAACATGGTAATAAAGCCCAAGAGGAGCGTCTCCGGGAGATGGGCTTTGCAAGACGCTTTGCAGGCAGGGCACGTCCTTCTCGTTCCAAAAGGAAAAAGGAGGATAGTTCGAAATGAAATAGTTTCCAACCCTGGTCTTATCCTTGGTCTTGTTGTCGGGTTTGATGAAAGCTTCCTTGCTCATGCTTAGCTCTGGGTTTTAAACGCATAAACCTTCCCGTCCTCACATCCGACAATCACTCTTCCGTTCACCACCGCCGGGGTGGATGAAATTGGTTCGCCAATTTCATAGGACACCACCTCCGTCCCACTTTTCAAGGAAACCATGTAAAGCTTCCCATCCATGGAACCAAAAACCACTTTCTCTCCTGACACTACGGGAGAACTATCGATGCGACCTCTTGCGGAGAAGCGCCAGATGGCATTCCCGCTCACTCGGTCGATACAGTGCAAGCCTTTGTCTCGTCCACCAATCAGGACCGATTTTTCCGTCACCGCGGGGGAAGAAAAATAGGGGAAACTTTTGGGTTGATAGCTCCAAACCATTTCCGCGGATTCCAAATCGAAAGCCATCACCGCACGATCCATGTTACCAACGTAGCCCACACCGTCGGCAACTGCAACGGAGGCGGCAATCGGAGCTTCCACCTCAACCGAGCGAACAATCTTTCCGTCTTCCAGGCCAACTACGTAAAGCATGGCATCGCAACCTCCGAACACCACGTATTTTCCCTCGTAGATCGTGGGTACGCCATTGACGTAATTCTGGGTCTCGAATTTCCAAAGAGCCTTGCCGGTTTTCAGATCCATGCAATGAACGAAATTATCGTAACTCCCAACCACCAAAACCGAATCCTTTGATTTCGGACGAATCGCTTGGTTGGGGGCTCCCATGATTTCTCCATCCGTTTCATATCGCCAAAGTAATTTTCCGGTCGTGGCTTCCAATGCATATAAGAAACCATCGGTGGAACCCACAAAGACCATGCCCGCTTCGACCAAAGGAGGGGCTTCGATGGCCATGTCCGTTTTGTACGACCATTTCTCCTTTCCGCTCTTCAAATCAATCGCATGAATCTGACCAGACTCCGCTCCGACGTAGGCCAAACCATGAGCGACCACGACCGAGGATTTGAGAAATTCTCCGGTATCGAAGACCCATTGCAAGGACAAGTCCGAGCCCAGCTCACTTCGAGAGATGCCATTCAGCGCGGGATCTCCACGATGTCTCGGCCATTCGTTGGATTGGGTGGCGGAGGAGAACGCCTTCACCCCACCGAACAGGAACGCAACCGCAAACAACCATGGAATGGAGTGAGGGGACATAGGGTTACTTTCCTTCATTATGCGACGTTTGGCAAGTCTAGGCATGCAAAAGACCAGCATAAAGATTCTTGAAGTCCGTCTCATGAACGGGTCTTGGATTGAAATTTGCAGTCCATTGGCCGGATGCATCCTTGGCGAGAGAATCCAAATCTTTTTCGGAAAACCCAAGGGCGGAAAGTGAGGTGGGAAAAGACGCGAGCCGAAGGATTGCCCTGACCCGTTCGATCAGGCAGCTCGAGGCCGACTCATCCTCCTGTTGCGGATCCGCAAGCTGGGCATTTCGGGCAAGCTCTGCGTATACCGAACGCGTTTCCTCGTCCATGGCATTGAATTCCATGACTGCAGGCAAAGCCAATCCGACCGCCGTACCATGTACCGTTCCCAGGCGCGCGGTCAGGGGATTTGCCATCGAGTGAGCCGCACCCAACATACTTCTTTCAATGGCTGCGCCCGCATGAGATGCGCCTAACTGAACGAATCCGCGAGCTTCCAAGTCATCGGGGTTCGATATAACCCGAGGAAGATTTTCCTGAATCAATTCAAAAGCCAATTTGGAGTGGCGCTGGGAAAGCTCGTTTCGCTTATTGCAAACGATCGACTCCAAGGCATGGGCCAAGGCATCGACTCCCGTGCAAGCCGTGACTCTCTCTGGTTGGGAGAGAGTGAGTTCCGGATCGAGCACGGTGAGGCATGGCAGGGCTTTTCTGTCTCCGCAGGCCATTTTTCGATGCGTACGGTCATCGGAAATCAGAGCGAAGGATTGGCATTCGCTTCCGGTACCGGCAGTCGTGGGAACGGCAACCAGTGGAAACATACTGTTTTTCGCTTTTCCAATTCCCCAGTAATCCGCCATACTGCCCCCGTTGGTGAGAATGAAATTGCACCCCTTGGCCGTATCCATCGAACTTCCTCCTCCCAAACCGACAATCACGTCAATTTCCGCATCCCTCGCAACCTCGGCGCACGATTGCACACTCGAGTCCGTCGGATTTTCAATGGATTGGTCGAAGAGGGTCACCTTGAGCCCCTCGTATTCAAGCAGTTCCATGACTCTTTGGGGATGCCCCGCCGCCGTCAGTCCGGAGTCCGTGACCAACAAGACTCGTCTTCCCAATGAAAGCGCTCTCGAACCCAACTGGTCGATGGATTTGGGTCCAAAAACCACTTCCTGCCCACTTTTGTCGCCCTCTGCAAAGAACGAATCCCTTGCAATCCCGACCGCGGAGGAAACGTTCATAAGCTCAGGCAAGGAAGCATTGACTCAAGCCGCCATACCGATGGAACGGCGCTTGTAAAGAAATTCGAACATATTTCCTTCGTGTGGCTGATCCCAAGAAATTTTCATGGTCGAGATGGGACCGAGATTCAACCGTTCGACATTCGAAGCTCCGAGCAGTTGTCGCTTGAAGATTTCGTCCTTGGTAATCGCAGTCACTACCAAGGTCGGTCCGATAGCCCGAAGCATCTCTCTTTGAGGCACTTCGACGACACTTGCGTAAGGACAGAGAAATTCCCTATTTGCCAATGCGTGATCCATGGAATTGCAATGTACGATGGTCGGGCGCAGATAGGTTCCTCCCTCCGCTTCGAGCAAACGGGTTCCATCCCTGTAAGGAGCGGTGGCATCGAAGGCCCCCGGTTCCAACAGGTCGGCTTCGAGAGTGGAGTTGATCCACTCCCCCATTTTGGGATTGGCGAAGCCGGAAAGAACCGCATTGGGGTCATCCACGGGAAGTGGTTTCAAAGGGCCAAGCCTTTGCCCAAGGGCATCCGCGATTTCACGACCGTATTTGGGTACGATCACAGCCGAAGCATTGACGCAACTCCTGCCGCCATTATCGGAAATCGAAGATACCATCACATCCACAAAGTCGGGCCAATTCTCAATTTCGTCTTCTCCGATTAAAATCTTACTGAAGCCCGGTCCGTGAACTTGCACACCCGGATCACCCGCATACAAATCGGTGGTGCTTTTGTCACCGAAGATCAAGGCTCTTCCGCACATCCGTAGGATGTCTCCAGCCCCTTCATGATCCGTTGGATAAAAACCAAATGCCTCTTTGGGACAACCGGCCTTGATGAAGGATTGGATCAAGCGGAAGGGTGTCCAAGGTTCTTCTCTACCCGGCTTCATGACGATGGGAATCTTCAAGGCGATCGAGGGAAGCCAAAGTGAGTTGACTGCGGGCGAATTGCTGGGCATCACCAAGCCAAGGGCCTCGGTGGTCGGATAAAAGCAAACCGGTGAACCCGCTTGTTCGCCAAAGCCTTGATCGAGAACCGAAAGATCGATTCCACGCGTCAAGCCGTTGAGAATCAGTTCCAAATGAGTAAGGGCGTAGTGAATCTTGTCCATGTTTCTGCGAACCATCACATGGGGTAATCCACTCGTTGAGGAGAGCGTTTCCATGTAATCATCCGCACTCTGCAAATCCGAACCATCGCCGAGAGGAAGTTCGGCCTTGAGAAAATACTCGCCGGCCTTGGCGCTTATTTCAATCAGTTCACGTGTTGAAAACTTCTGCAGAGCTTCTCGTGCTTGTCCGATTTTAAGAAGATCACGCCGAATGATGCCGGCATTGACTTGACTGAGGGTAGCCCGAACGGAACCGTCTCGATAATCCTTTACCTCCGATTCATTGAGGCTTTTGTAGGACTCGCCAAGACGTAAGCATGGTATGTGGGGAATGTTCATGTTAATAGACTCCTTCTACGATTTTCTTTTCCATGGCGCCGAAAGGCCGCACCTCCGCCACTCCATCCCAAGGCGCTTCCGACCATGGTTTCCTTCGCAAGGCTTCATCTCTTTCGAGAAAACGGGGCATAAAGAATTCCTTGGTGAGCGTAGTCAGCTCGACTCTTCCCCAGGTGTCGTATTCCACGGGTAGGTTGGACTCCGGGTTTATGACCCGAAGCACCGCGCGAGGCTGGGGAGCATAGTAGGCAACCGAATAATCGTTTTCGGGACCAATGGGGTGGTGCCGGGCCAATCCCATGAGGGTGTTTCCGTAAGTAGGTACGAAGCCGATTTTTCCACCCTCGCAAACTTCCTCGACCAAAAACCGTGCATACTGCCGATCCATCGTGGTGCCCCCGCAGAAAACTCCCTTGATTCCCGACCTTACCAAATCCTTTCTTTCCGCCAAGGCTTCAAGCAGTTTGGGTGTCGTGAATAGAGCGCTTACCTTGCGATGCTTCAGAATGGTCAAGGCTTGGTCAATGACATGATCCATGTAAGCCCGAGCCTGATCGTATTGCTTGGAGGCAATCAGTCGCTTGACCCACCTGGGGTCAAGATCGACGAAGAAGCAAGAGCAGCCCCGTTCATTCGCCAAATGCTCAATCGCCAGCCGGAGGCGACGGGGTCCGGTCGGACCTACCATCATCCAAAAATGGTCTCGTGGGAAGTGTTCGTCGCTAAGGGTTTCGGAAAACGCGGTATAGTCGATTCTAAAATCATCCCATCCGATCCTCTGCTTGGGCATACCGGTCGTTCCTCCGGTTTCGAAGATATTGAAGGGGCGACCCTCATAGGCCTTGGGTACCCAAACTTCATTGGGTTGATCGCGTAGCCACTCATCCTGAAAATTTGGGAACTTCTCACAAAGATCCTCAAATGTTCGAACTTCTTCGAGGGGATTCCAGCTCTGCTCGGCGGCCCAATTCAGCCAAAAGGGACAGCCGGTTTCAGAGGAGAAATGCCAATTGATGATTTCCGCGACTTGAGAATCCAATTCTGCGGATGCTTGATTAATTTGGTTTTCGTTAGCCATGGGGTATCAGTAAAACTTGATTTTGCAGATTTACAATTCACCTGAATCTGGAAAAAACTTTGCGATGGTTTGCGAAGACGGCGGTTTGGTGGCCAGCGAAACAACCACCATCGCCGATGCGGAGACTGCAAAGCAGATGGCCGCAGGGACAATTCCCGGGCCAACCATGTATTCACCTCCATAGCCTGACTGATGGAAATAATAAACCCAGGTGACCAAGGCTCCGACTATACTTGCCATCGCCCCTTCCTTGGTCGCTCTCTTCCAATAAAGCGCTGCAAAAACTACCGGAAACAATGCGGAGAATCCACTGAAGCACCAAATGGCAAGATCGAAGACGTTTGCATCCTTGGCGAGCATCGCAAGACCGTAGGTAAGAGCAACAATGGAAATGATGAAGGCTCGCGCAATGCGGATAATTTGCTTGTCGGAATACTTTTCCTTGCCAGCCCGGTGGACCACAATGTCGTTGGTAAAGATTGTTCCAAGGCAAAGAAACTGAGAATCCAGGGAGGACATGATCGCAGCGAGAACACCTGCGGTCAGCAATCCGATCAGCACCGGATCTCCTACCAAAAGATTGAGCATTGCGGACAAGACCGCGGGTGGAGGAATGCCTGGTGGCAAGACTCCGGATGCCCAAGCTCCCACAAGTACACAAGGTACCCAAACCACCATGATGCACAAGGGGTGGGCAATCACCGTCAAGCGGAAGGATTTTGCGTTTTTGGCCGTCAGCCAATGTTGAAACAAATGGGGAAACATTCCTACACTAAGAGGTATGAAAAGATAGGTGACAAAAGTGATGAAGGGAATTCCCAACTCACGCTCGAAAGGTATCAGCTCTCCAGTCTTTGGATTCTTCTTTTTGAATTCCACTTGAACGGGTTCCCTCCAAAAATGGGGCTGAGCGTCCGTGAGATTCGAGCTCTCAGAGGAAAGTACCTTTCCGATTGGCTTCGGTGGCTCATTTTTCAAGAGCGCTCCGGAATCCTTGTCGAAACGATAATCTTGAACCACTAGATCCTTGTCGGTGATTCGAGCGGGAATCTCACCGGCCTTACCAACGCCTCCCAGGGCATTGATGATGAAAACAAAGGCGACCAAGCCCATTATCATAAAGACAATAGTCTGAAAGGTGTTTGCAAAAGCAGCTCCTCTGGAACCTCCCATGAAGACGTAACTCAGGACAACCAAGGAAACGACCAAGCCCGTGAGCCAAGGCGGCACCCCACCCAACCAAGGGGGTGCGGAAGGGTTTGTAAAGAGTGTTGGGAAAGCCCCGGCGGTGACGGGTTCGATGGTTTTACCTGCGCCGATGATCCCAATCAGAAGATAGGGAACAACCAAGAGAACGAGAATGGGAAACAAAAGATATCCAATCGAGTCGGACTCGAATCGGGCTCTGAAAAATTGGATTTGAGTTAGATAGCCATGCTTTTTGCCGAATGCCCACAAGCGAATGCCGATAAGGAAGAAAATGGCCGCATGGACCAAACCGCTTATTGATGCCATAAGCCCATAAGTTCCGATGCCGCGTTCGAAGGATTTTCCAGTGGACCCGACCAGCGCAAAAGCGGTCATAGTGGTTCCAAACACGCTCATAAGCAAGAGAAACGGACCAATGCTGTGACTCGCAACGAAGTAATCCTTGCTGGTGCCTCTGAATAACCTGCTACTGAAAAAACCAAGTCCCAAAAGAAGACAAAGGTAACCTACGATTACAAGGAGAGTGGTCATGATGAACGCTGTGATTCGCAATCAGTCTTACCTTCGGCAAACTCTTCCAAGTGCGAGGGCCAGGCAAACTTAATCGCCAACCATCCCAAGATAGCGCAGGCGACTGAGAAGCCTGCATGAAAGGCAAGACCGATTGGCATGAAGCCAAAGATCAAATCGGCATCCTCCCACCACCAGAAATCCTGATGCAGGAGGAACATCAGCCCAAATAAAAACCAAACGATTATTTTTCCCATATGGAATGAGGTTCGAATTTATTCTCCAATGGCATACAGGTGAGTTTGCGTCGCAACGTAGAGCGTGCCATTGACGTATACCGGCGAGCTGTAAACGGGCGCACCCATATTTACGCTTTCAACTTTTGGTTCCGCTTTTCCGTGATCCAAGATCAGAAGATCCCCGTCTTCGTTACCAAGAAGGACTTTACCACCCGCCACAAGGGTTGACCCCCAAATTCGGCTAAAGGAGTCATAGGTCCAATACAATTTTCCGTCGTTCGCATCGAGGCAATGAATGAGGCCGGCATATTCGGCGACGTAAACCAAATCATCGTGAACGGACACCGTGGAGATCGTTCGACCAACGTCCGTATATTTCCAGACAACTTCTCCATTCTTTGCATCGATGCAGCTCAGGCGACCAACACCGTCACCGTGCTCGGGATCCTGCCCGATCGCAACGTAAACCTTTTCCTCGTATAGAACGGGGGTTCCAATGAGCTCGCTGGGGCCGGGAGGCGTTGCGTAAGGGACTTTTTTCCCATCCTTGTCAATGCGGTACTCCGGTTCATTGCAATCCACTTTCCAGGAGGGCATGAAGAGATCGTAGCCGTCCGCATCCTTTTCGGTTTTGTTGGGATACCCATAGCAAAAGCCATCCGTGCCCCCCCATATGAGAGTTTCTTTGCCGGCAATCTTGCCATAGGTCAAAGAAGACCAAGCCGCATGCAGGGCGCTTGCGCTGGCCCCTGAACCATCTTCTCCCACCAATTCCCCGGTGTTCTTATCGAGAGCGATCCAACTCGGAGACAAAGGCGCGGGTATATTCGTATGGGACCAATCCACTCCGTTCGAGGTTGCGATAAATACCTTGTCCCCCAAGACCAAGGGTGAGGAGCTCGTAACGTTGTGGGGAAAGACACCAAGTTCATCTCGCATGTCGTACATCCAAATTATATCCGCATCCAATGATTCGTCCAAGGGGTCTTGTGACCCTTTCGGCCGAACGTAGGCAGCCTCGTCTTTGTAGGGTCCCATATTTCCATCCGCCAGTCCGTTGATGTCGAGACAAACGACTTCGCAGCGGTTAGTCACAACGTAAACGATGTCCCCATCCACTGCGGGAGATGAGCAAACTCCTATGTACTCCCAGTCACTAACCTTGCCCGCCCCAAGTTTTGGAATAACCAATTGCCACTTGAGGTCGCCGGTTTGTTCATCCAAACACATCACCACTCCCCGATCTCCTTTCTTTTGCGGATCACGCGGAGATTCGTTGTTGGTCCCTACGAAAACGCATCCATTACCGACGGTTACGTTTCCGTAGGCTTGGGAACCGAGCTTGGCCACCCAGCGAACGTTCTTCGTGGTTTTCATGTCCACGACCTCATCATCACTCATCTCTCCGGGAGCAAAATCGGTGATAAGTCCCTTCTCGGTGGTCACCATGTTGCGACTTCCGTCACCTCCCCACACAGGCCAATCCTTTGCCTGAGATACGAGAGGGAAGGAGAATGCGAGCAAGGTTAGGGTAAGATTGGTTTTTTTCATACTTAATTGCTTATTTGTTGTAGTAAATGGAAAGGTTGTCGATGTAGACTTTCTTCTTGCTTTGCGGTGACATGGCATAGATTCCTGGGGCTCCATTCAAATGCGGATTTTCATGCGCGACCTCCAAAGTCCATTGCAAGGGTTCGGGTTCTCCCTTCATCCAAGCCTTGGCTTTGATCATGCCTCTGCCTGAGTCATCGATTTCAACGCAGGTTTTCAGACGATACCAAGCCTTTGTTTTGATTGAAAAAGGAACGGAATGACGAAAACGATCGTAATTCGATACGACTTCAAGCTTCTGTCCGTTTCCAACCAATACGAAAATGTATCTCTGGTTGATCAAACCAATGTTCGATTTCGTTCGCCTGTCACCATCCGTCATCACGTCCGCTTCAACCACGTAATTGCTCATGTCCTTGTGGCCTATGAAATTTATGGCCCTTTGAAAAAGCACACGGTCCAAAGTATTTCCGGCTACAAAATTATCCGCCGACTTTTGGACCTGCCATCTCATCCTTGCTCCGAGCCAGGGGAGAGGAGAATAAGCAAAGGAAATTCCATCCGAACTGGTATTGCTAAGTTCATATCCTTCCTCAAAATTTTCCGAATACGGCAAATCCTGAATGATCCGTCCGCGAGTAACGCCAAAAAGCCCGTTTTTCGTGACGCGCAGGGCTCCTGCGGAAAGTTTGGCATCGGCATCGGCGACAAGGACACCCATATCACTGATTTCTGCGTCAACGTAGGATTTCACTTTGGCGGTCGGCGGTATCCATTTTTCCCATGACAAACCTTCCGTTATCTCATCAATTCTTCGCCCTACCCGATCGAGCGAATACACCTTGAAGGTCTGTTTTTTGCCGGATTTGAGAGCAAACTCCGCGGGGACAACCTGAAGAGAAACCGCCTTTCCATCACCTTTTTCTTGCAATGGAGGTCGTGCCACAAAAGCCTGAGCAGCCTGATCGGAACCAAAGCAAAAGAGCTTTTTCTTGGCTTGTACGAAAACCCTTCCATGAGCCATGGATGGGGCGGCCAAACAAGCGGAGCCCAAATCCATTTCGCTAATGATCTCTCCCCTATGCCCTTCATCTGCGACAACAAAAAACTTTCCGTTGAAAGTGGGAACGTATAATTTCCCATCCGCCCACGTCGGAGATGCGTGTACTTGATCGGGAGCTAATTTCAAAACCCAATGCTCTTCGCCCGTACTCGCGTCCAGACAAACGAGTTCACCACGCTTGATCGTCACGTAAATACGGCTCTGGCGATAGACGGGAGAACTTGTGAAAGCCTCCATGCCATTGTTCCTCCACACTTCATGCTCGGAACCCAGAATCATGATGTCTTCGTCCAAGCTCGGAAGTTTTGAGGGCTTCCGAATGCCCACCATTCGACCGATGACGGAAGAGTCCACGTTTTCCTTACCGTGTATGGCCACCACCATGTCGTCATGAAGAACAACACCCGAATTGACTCCGCCGTAAGACATTTGAAAACGCCAAAGCGGCTGTCCGGTTCGGGCATCGATGCAAACGATATGACCACATCCCGTACCGCTGTAGAAAACCCTTCGTCCATCCTCTAAGTTTTCGAAGACCAGAGGGGAAAAAGAGCTATCCTTGGGAGTAATCCCGGGCGTTGAGGACCAAACCAAGTCTCCGCTATGCTTATCGAAAGCATAGAAACGATCTCGGGCCGGTCCATGCTTGCCCCAATTTGCCGTTATCGCATGGATAATGATCAGATCGCCATCAACACAAGGACCGCCGGTGCGCCCGTTCGGAAATGTGAGACGAGCGAATTCTTCCATTAAGGATCTTTCCCAAATCTTTTTGCCATTGGAATCATAGGCCAAAAGCAAGCCGGGACTGGTTTGAAAAAACACGTTTCCAGAAACAGGGTCGACGCAAGCCGCGCCCACTCCGTAGCGATTGTAGACAATATCGCTTATAAAATCACTGTGACGGCGATCCCACAAAACCTCACCTGAAGTGGCATCCAGACAGACCAGCGCTTCCTGCAATTCATCCTCCACTCCATAATAGCCGAATTGATAAGCCTTCCCTCCGGCGATAACGGGCACTCCGCCACCCTGAATCTCGTAGGTCCACAAAAGGGATTTGTTCAAATCACTGGGCAAGCCCGTCTGATCCGATACGCCCATTCCACTTGGCCCTCTCCAAAAAAACCAATCCGAGTGAAAGGCAGAGGGATTCGTAGAATCCGGCTCTTCTAATTGATCGACGGTTTTTGACCCGGAGATTCTCGGGTTGCACCCCTGGAAAAAGAGGCAAACTAAAGGAAAAAGGAGGGAATAGCTAAGTTTTGTCCGCATTGGTAGGAGAAAATGTTGGATTTTCAGATGGTTATATCGCATTTAGTACTTGTACGTACGAAATTGTCAAACATCATTGCATATAGTTCACGCATTTGCTTTCAACCCCCATGATCCCAAAAACTCTTCCACCCCTGCTTCGATCCTGTTGGATAAAACTGAATGCCACTTTTCAAAACAAGGTTTCGAAGATTGGGCTTACACCTGATCAATATACGGCCTTAAGGTGGTTAATGGAACTTGAACGAAAAACCATTACCCAAAAAGACTTAAAGCGTCTCATGTTTACGGACGCCAATACGATCGCCGCATTGGTGAAAAGAATGGAAAAGCACGGGTTGATTGAAAGATCCAGACACCCTTTCGACCAAAGAAAAAAAATTTTGAAAGCCACTGCAAAAGGCAGAAGGCTTTATCAACGAGGAAGGGAAATAGCCGAAAATTTGGAGCAGAGCCTTCTCCAAGGTTTTTCTCCGGAAGAAAAAAATGATTTCATTCGCATCCTGATGAAGGCAAATTATTACTTTTCAACTGAATCAACTGAGGATTGACTCATTCTCAAACATACCCAATCCCCCCTGCTGCTTCGACAATGCATTTTTCCGTTCGAATAAGTGGGTGGAGTCCAGTTTGCCTTACCTGACAGAACCTGAAAGCTTGCAAGTTCGGTAAATTTTCTTGGGCTTGTCTCGCATAGAACCAATTCTCCATTTTCGGTGAGCATGACCAAGGTGCCGTCGACTAAGATCAAGGATCCCAGTCCGTAACCCTTTTTTTCCCAAACCTTCTTACCTCGATCGATGCGAAGACAAAAAAGAGTTGATTGGGAAGCGGAACGGCCACCCGCTTGGCCATGAATTCCATAAGCGTGGCCGTCTAGATGCACAAGACTGGACATCTGACAGGATATGGCTTCGGATTCCCAAATTGCTTGAGGAATGGAAGCTTTCAAATCTACCAAAGCTCCACCTTTTCCGTAGGCGCTCGTTACCAAAACGGTATCTCCCAAATCAAGAGGTTGAGCCGCATTTACTCCGAAACGCGTCTTGTGTTGATAAGTTTTAAGTTCATTACCGTTTTTGAAGTCATGAACCGAAAGCCCAAATTGATTAAAAAGTAGAATCTCATTTGGGGTGCTTTTACGAATCACCGGAGAGGCGTAACCCGCCTCATGACTGCCCCCACGCCAGACCAAAGAACCATCCTGTGAATTCAAGGCCACGAGTGAGCCTTCCGGAGATCCCGTTTCAAAGATGACTTTTCCTTCGGCAACCAAGGGACACCCGGAATAACCCCAGTCTGGTCGAATGCCCTTCAGATCTTTGATAATGTTCAGGCTCCATAGAATTTTTCCGTCCTTTGCATTCAGTGCATACAGATCACCTTCATGACTTGGTAGGTAGAGCGTTTTTTCGTGAATCAACGGGGTTGCCCGACTTCCTCCCTGAAAAAACTTCGGATCCTTGCGGCAAGGGTATTGATGGGTCCAGATTACCTCGCCAGTTTGAGAGTTCACGCAAAAAAGCGTATTTTTCCCATTTTCATTGCCTTGGCAATAAGCCAATCCATCCCACTCAATTACGGATGAGTAACCTGCTCCAATCTTAATTCGCCAAAGCTCCGCAGGCTCCTCATTCCCCCATTCTGTTCTCAGACCCTTTTCTGACGAATGATGATCGCGATGATTTCCAGCATATGATGTCCAATCTGCGGAAAACGCGGTCGGTGAAAAGAAGAGCAAATAAGCTATTAATACATGCCAATAAGCCATGGAGATATTCAATCTAGGACCTTACAATCCTGTCAAGCCAATGGTTGACCCTGTGATCAAAGAGGTCCGATTTTCTCAACACCCCCAACCGAAAGGTTGAGGTTCAAATGGTCAGCGTAATATCCCGTAAGATTGGAAACCAGGGCATCCGAACCACTCTTTCTGGCAGATAATGCTACGACAACGAAATCCGTACCTTCCGGTACTGGAAATTCAGTTTCCAGTTTCTCCCATGTTTGGGGGCTAACATCGCTCTTCAAGGGGTTTTCCCTGTGAGCAATGGTGCGTTTAGTTTGACCAAGACCTCCGCTAATCGCATGAAAGGACAAAGAAAATTCGGTCGAATCGTCAGCAAGTCCGACCCCTTGGTTGAAGTGTACCTCCGCATCAAAGGTCGCTTCTCCTTTATTCACTGCTTCGTGTAGTTTTCTTAAGTCCAAAACTTGTATCGTTTCAGATACCTCCGCGCTCAAGGTATCTACGTCGACCTCCATTTTGCTGAACTTGATCATTCGATCACCCCTCAATGGCAGGACGCCCATTTCAGCTGGCACACTGAGGTGTTCTTGACGCTTCCATGAAGTGACATCTTGATCAATCATAACAAGCCCTCCTTCTGAAAAACTCTTTTCGGTTTCAAGGATTTCGATACCTCGCATGGCTTCGTCAAGAGCATCATAGGAAAGAACTCCTGCAAGTAAGCCGGGTTGTGATTTGGGTTTTCGTTGATTGATGGGAGATTGCCCGGAAACAGTGCGGTCCAAAGCCAATGATTCGGTTTGTGGGGCCCGACTCGA
>Ga0160422_10000515_pt1 | contig 23437 bp, 19 predicted proteins | sample Fk160mmetaG_FD_108192 | JGI IMG/M metagenome (GOLD analysis project Ga0160422, IMG submission 108192) | Marine microbial communities from the Central Pacific Ocean - Fk160115 60m metaG | ecosystem: Environmental > Aquatic > Marine > Oceanic > Photic zone | place: The Central Pacific Ocean...
ATCACTGGTGGACTGCCGAGTATCTTGTTTTGTGGCTTTGGTTTAATCAGGTCAATATTGTTTTTTTGCACATATGAACGACCCTCTGGGCTGAGATGGTATACCTGTCGACGACGATTACCGCCACCGATTACATGGGCTGTGCGCTTGGTTATTAGCCCAGATTGCTGTAAGGCACTAAGTGGTAAGTTTAGTGCGGAACGAACAACACCAAGCCCTTCAGCGATACCCGGCTGAGATATCTCCCTTGTCACATCCCAAGCCGTCGTCAAACTATCCGGATACCTGTTTAACCAGGCCAATATCCGAAGTTGGGCTTTCGAAACCATGTTTACTGTTGCTGCGAGGTATTACCAGTTATCAATTGAATTGCCAACTGTTTCACCCAAATTTCATACTCGACCTTTTCAGTGCGGACCTTGAGGACATAGCATGCCCGTTACCCTGACATCGGTCAATCTGCCGAAGAAGCCAGGGGTATATTTGTTCAAGAATAAACAAGGCCGTGTACTGTACATCGGTAAGGCGACGAAACTCAATGAAAGGATAAGGGCATATTTTTCTAATAATCCAGACCGAGCGATGATTCCTGAATTAGTCGAGCGCTCGGATGACATAGAATGTATTGTGACTGCGTCACCGCACGAAGCACTAATTCTTGAGCGCCAACTAATCAGAGAGCATAAACCGCGTTATAATTCAATGCTCAAAGATGACAAATCATTCCCCTACCTGGCATTAAGCTCGGATGAGTTGCCAAGAATTCTCTACACCAGAAGACCCCCAAAGAGCGCTGAAATTTGGGGCCCATTCCCTAATGCAGGTGCTGCAAAACAAGTGATGAAATTATTACGCCGAGAATTCGGCTTGAGAGATGACAAGGGGAATATTCCTTTTGGCTATGTTGATTCAGGCTCTGCTGAACATTATCTCCAAAGAATTACTGCAGTAAGACAAATTCTGAACGGCAATGCCGGTAAATTGATAGAGGAATTAACCATCAAAATGGACTCACACTCAGCAATGTTAGAATATGAAGTTGCGGCTAGGCACCGAGATCTCATTAAGGCTATTCGGACCACTACCAGCCAACACATTGTATCGAGCAAAGTCTATCGCGACTGCGACACAATTGGCTTTGCTAATGAGGGAGATTTAGCCGCTATTGTTGTGTTACACGCTGATGACGGGGTCGTAAAAGGTCAGGAATCTTGGCAGATGATTCATCGAGGTGATATTGGTGAAACCATATCGATGTTCGTTGCCGACCACTACGCAAACCGGTGCCCGCCAAAATTACTGATTACTCCTACACCATTGTTTGATGGTGTGGAGGATTGGTTACAAACCCGCCGAGAATCAGCCGTTGAGGTGAGGACTCCGTCGCGTGGGGATTTCGTGACGTTGATGCAATTAGCCGCGCAAAATGCCGAAATTCAATTGATAAAATTCGTCAATAAGACCAGTGGTTCGCTAGAGAAGAGAGCCGCAGACGATGGGGCAAAACTTCTCGAAATGCCAAACCTTGACCACATAGTATGCTTTGATATGGCGCAAATTCAAGGTGACCACAGAGTCGGTGCTAGTGTGTGTTTTAAGGACGGCAGACCGTTCAAAGACGAATACCGAAAATATACTGTCAAGGGCGAACAACTAGATGATTTGCGGATGATGAAAGAGGTTGTAGAGCGCTGGATGAAACGCCAAACTGAATGGCCAGACTTATTGTTGTTAGACGGCGGGCAGACCCACCTAGATATGATTACTAAGATGATAAACCAGTCAAAATTTGCGGATAAGTTTGCTGTTGCCGCATTAGCCAAGCGAGAAGAAACTGTGTATCGCAATGGCAAGGAGCCACTAGTTTTAGACCGGCGTGGGAGAGTGTTAATCCACGCCCGAGATGAAGCACATAGGTTTGTCAATTCTTTCCACAGGCAGCGACGGAGTAAGAAAAAGTTCTCTGACCCGCTGGAAAATGTAGTCGGCCTTGGAGCAAAGAAATTTCAAACCCTAATCCGTCACTTCGGTGGCAGAAAAGAAATTCTCCATGCTAGTGAAAAGGATATCAAGACCGTCCCTGGTATTGGCCCTGCTTTAGCTAAACGAATCTTTGACGCGATTAACAACTAATCAAATCGCTCATCTCCCAAGTCAATCATTGAAGGTGCAGGCTGTGTTGAATAGTCCTCGAATTGTTGGAGTTCTCCATGCAAGCCTTCGCTTTTGAAACCTCTCAAATCAGCAAATTCACTATCGCCAATAGCTACCTTAGTGGTCCGTTGGGCTGCAGCTGATTTTCGTTCACGCTTCAAGCGCTTTTTCCTTCTACGACGACGGATAAAGAGGCCCATCAACAATACTACGAAGGTCGGGTAGACCCAAAACTGCACGAGTAAATAGAACCAAGAAACCTTAATCCTAAACGTAATAGTATCCTCAAAGTCACCCGCTGGAATATTGTAGGTGATTTTCTGTCTTTTACCTACTTCGGTAATCACGAGGTTGCCCGAGTTATCCTCTACGTCTTCAATCGTGATTCCGCGCGGAAGAATAACAGAAATTGGACCGGTTATGGATAGATCATAATCCTCATTGATTGAACTATTACCAGTAAAAGTGTAAGAAGTTGCCTCGCCCTCGGGTGCCGGATAAGTGATACCTTCGCCCGAAACAAGGCCATTTGTTAGCGATGAGCCAAGTAGTTCAGCCGCAGAAACCATTGGATTAACTATCAATTCACTAAATGCGTTCGCAAAGAAATTTAATCGAAGGCTACTGGTGTCGCCGTCAATTATTTCGCCCATATTGCCATCTAGCTCAAGTTTGAATTCGACTTTTGGAATATTCACGCTGAGAGTTATTGGGTCGTCATCGCCGATGTCTTGATCGAGTCCTGACAGGCCATCAACCACGGTTTCGATTTGAAAACCACTCAGGTCAACGGCCCCGTATGGTGAATCTGGCTCGTTAGGTATCTCGGCACTACTTTGGTGGATAAAATCGGTTATCATTTTCCCAATATCAACAGAAAATTCAGTTATTCCTTCGGGCGTGAACACCATTGACAGGTTTTCCTCACAAACTGAATAGTCCTGATCGTCACGGCAAATATTACCTAAATTATCGAATACTTTTGGCTCAGCCAAACGGCTCGCAATATCTAGACCAACGCGTAGTAGGTCCGATGGTGCAGATTCAAAATTTATCTGTGCTGATTCGCTTTGATTTATGTCATCTAGCGGCACAATCACCCGATATATCGAAACCTCTGCATCGAGAGCAAAATCTAGTGAGACTGATTGTGACCACTCTTTAATGCGTAATGCAGAGATATCTAATTCTACAGAACTACTAATACAGGTTCTCTGCAATGAGGTACAGATTACATTCATATCTTCATCCATGATATCTGTGCGCCAATCGTACGGATCACTTCCAGCAAGTGAAATATCAACATCTGAGGTCCCTTCTAGGGTTTTTTGTAAGGTCAATCGGTCACCTCCGTCTACTGTTCTAACCCACGATGGCAAAATGATTTCTAGGGTTAATTCAGCGGGAGGAAGGTCATCAGGAATGACCGAATCTAACAAGTCTCCTTGCAGAACACTCTCAATAGATATTCCACTGTTAAACAGATTGCGTAAGTCGCTTTCCTGAATTACCTCTGTGTATTGTGCTAGATCACCACCACCAAAATTATCTTTCAGTATGTCGATTAGACTGGCTGAAAACGGTTCACTTGTCGAACGGAGAAATACCGGATAATCATTACCCATCGCCGAGGGGCCCCTCAGGCAATAATACCCGTTATTGGGTTTTGGACAATCTGAATGAAGGTAACTTAAACCTCCAGGCTGATCTAGGCTGTCTTCTGATGCACTATTTTGTATCCAAGACAGAGGATTCATGGCAATTGCAGCATCAGTGCCCACGGATTCCCCTACACCCTCAGCAATATCCTCAATTGGGAATGCTGAAGCAATGTCGTCCAGTGGTAACAAGCCATTGTGATATGCCAGACGAATACCATCAGATGTCACCACCGGTAACGTCGCTGATTCAGACAGTTCAAGCAAGGATATTCCCCAGTCACTCATCACCGTATCACTTAGGTGGTTGATGCCGGCGACAAACTCAATTGTTGCTGCAGATTCATCGCGCAAGTCTAATTCTACTCGCAAATCAAGCGCTTTGCTATCCTCGGCTATACTCACCGTATTTGTATTAGCATAACCATCTTTGTGACCAAGAATGACCGATATGTTGGTTTCATTGCCATCACCAGCAACCGGATTAGCCCGATTCACTTCCCACGAAGCACGGGTATCTGAGATAAGCGTTTGCGAGTCGGCTTCACTAACTGGTAATTCTGTAATTATTGCATAATCTGGTGGGGTGAATGAATAATAACCAACTGACCCAGGTATGGTCAACAATTTCAATTCAAGGTCTATCTCTGCACCCATCACTAACATGCCCTCAAAAGCATCATCGAGGTTCAACCCTCCGGTCGACTGAATACCAAAATTAGTATCGGTCAACTGTAATCGTGCGGTTGTGCCTATACAAATTGGCGGCTGAAAGACATTATTTACGGCGGCATTTTCGCCACCGTATACTGAATCAGTCGTGTTATCGATAGAACAGGTAGTAACGACGCCCTCTTGCTCGATATTATTGACGTATTCAGTATCTATATCCTCTAGATTACCAATATTTTCGAGCGATTCCTGAACTGAATTACTTAATTCGAGTATCAGTTTCTGTTGAACCGTCGGTCCATCACTACCGCCAACGCGCTTACCTAGATTTTGTCGAAGCAGATCTGCTGGAGCGCCATCATCGCTATCGAGATTATCTTGGTCTTCTAGAATAGTAGTGGAAAAAGCGTCATTTAAGCCAACCTTTTCTCGATCGAATTCATGAATTGCCCAGACCATGTTAAGTTCAATCGTTCCAGTATCCAGCAAGGTGAAATCGTAGGTACCATTAATCCAGTCAGGATGATTTTGAGTGTAATCATGGTTGTGGTTGTAATCATCACAATAACCATCACTTGATGCATCGCCGCTACAACTTTCCATTCCATCTGCCGCCACGAGTGGTGTAAAAAGATGCGTTGTGAGCATGATTACCATGAGAGGAATAGGTATGATTGTCCTCCTCGAACTGGCGACTGTCACTCCGGGCATAGTAGGCGCTACGATAGTGACATTGAAATTCATTCCCCTTGTGGAATTAGCGTGACTGACAAGACAAAGGACAATGGTAGAATAAAATCTCTACTGGTTGACAAATCTATTGCGGCAGATGTCAGGGAAAAATTACTGGAGTACGAGTTACTCAATCTAGAGTACAAACCTCAGGAATTTGAGCGTAAGATTGCCTTTCCAATCACTAGTGAAGCCGCATTGATAAATCTCGATTGGTTCTCGGAGGATACTCATTCCATAGCAAGTTTACCGTTATCACAAAATATCGGTAAAGGCACTCCGGCACAAGCAATTGCCGCAGAGATTGCTCAATTGTTCGATGATGAGGCGGTAGCAATAACAGACGACATGAAAGAGCTAATACCAACCAAATGGGACTTGTTTGGTGACCTTGCAGTTATTCCCAAAGAGTCACTAAATTCTCCAGAGTGGAACGCCGTGATGAAATCCAAGTCGGGTTTTGAGGCACGTGTTTGGGAAATTATCTGCCGCAATATCAAAGTTAATCGCCTAGCAAGGCAAGCAGAAATCGCCACCGACAACTTGCGCTCATCCCAAGTAACAATGATTTACGGTGACTCTGGGGAGGTTGAGTTCATCGATCACGGCGTTAAGTTTTACCTCGACGTCACCAAAGTCATGTTCTCATCAGGTAACGTCACCGAAAGACATCGCATCGGAGACATCGATATGACCGGTGAGTGTATTGTTGATGCTTTTGCAGGTATCGGATACTATACATTACCGATGTTAGTAAGGTCAAATGCCAAACAGGTTTACGCTTGCGAGTTGAATCCAAATTCCATTCAAGCGTTGACGCGCGGTGCTGAATTGAACAAGGTTACGGATCGTCTAACGATACTGCAAGGAGATAATCAGGAAACCTTACCAAAGCTTCGGAATGTAGCAGATCGAGTTCACCTTGGCATCTTGCCATCATCTGAGCCGACATGGCGATTAGCTGTCGATTGCCTGAAGAATTCGGGTGGAATTCTCCATCTTCACATGAACCTCAACGATTCTGAAATTGATAGTTTTACTAAATATTGTATTGATGTAATCAGTGATTATGCTTTGCAGCACTGCGATTTCAGTAGTGTATCACTGCTGCATGTTGAGAAAGTAAAATGGTATGCTCCGCACATCCGCCATGTCGTGCTTGATTTACTGATTGAATAATTAGTTAAACGAATCTGGCGGAGGTGGTCCAGATGGCCTATCCAAGCCATTACTTTCCTCGTCAGTCTGTAGCATTTCCTCGCTACTTTCCAACATCCACTGCCCTATGTCGGTACGCGGTGTCCTCTTATTACGGAAGAGCATGACAGCAAAACCTACTATGCTAACTAACAAAGAAATGCGTAGTAATAAATCGAACCATGAGTCCATAGTTGCGCTATTGGGGAATGTATCATAGTAATTAGCGACTCCATCACCATCAGTATCGTATTTAGCTCTGGAGTCGTAAGGAAATAGGTCACTATTATCCCCCATTCCATCGCCATCCAAATCACTCCATTCGGAACGGTCATCGGGGAAATGGTCTCGATTATCGCCAACCCCATCGAAATCCCGGTCAAAACATTCCTTTGGGTCTAGTGGCCAAACGTCTTCGTTGTCACCACAGCCGTCTAAATCAGTGTCTAACCATTCTGTGGAATCCAGAGGAAATACATCCGAGTTATCCCCCACAGTATCACCATCGCTGTCATTCCATTCTTCTGGGTCACTCGGGAATACATCGGAGTTATCACCGTATGTATCATTATCAAAATCGCTCCACTCAGAGGCATTATTAGGAAATCTGTCAGCGTTATCACCAACTCCATCACCGTCACTATCTAGCCATTCATCCATGTCATCAGGGTACATATCAGAAGTATCGGAGAAGCCATCGCCATCTCGATCTGGGCAACCTTCTGGGGATAGAGATAAACCAAACTGAGTTGGGCAAGCATCACGATTGTCGCCAAACCCGTCATCATCGTAATCCCACCATTCACTGACATCATTGGGAAATTGGTCGTAGTTGTCACCATAACCGTCACCATCAGTATCGATGCATTCCGTATCATCATACGGGAATTCGTCCTTATTATCACCACAACCGTCTAAATCGCTATCCAACCATTCCGTTGGGTCCAGTGGAAAACGGTCTATGCCGTCAATAAAGCCATCTCCATCCGTATCTTCATCGTAAATATCTGTTCCAATGTCCACTTCAATCACATTATCTAGTAAATCTCCGTCAATATCAGAATCTTCCGCATCAGCGCAGCCGTCATTGTCTAAGTCACTGGAATGGAAGCCGACTAAGCCTCTAGGGCAGTTATCATCAACATCCTCCACCAAATCATTATCATCATCCAAGTCAACATCATCAGTACACCCATCTTGGTCGTGATCGTTACTCGGGGGGCTGAATGGGCATGGGTCAACTGCATCATTTAGGCCATCGCCGTCGGAATCTCTCTGTTCAGCGGAACATCCAGATAAGTCAACTACAGCGCTAGGTTGAGTATCTGCACAGAGGTCATTACCATTGTTAATTCCGTCCGCATCATCGTCCAATTGGGGCCAAGCGCAGCCATCTATGTTTGCCTGTTGGCCGCTTGCTGTCCAATTGCACAAATCGTCAGAGTCGACTACTCCATCACCATCTGTGTCAGGTATTCCGATTGTTTGAATGGCGAAATATGAAATAAATTTGTGCATCACTCCTGTCGGATGTGCTTTGTCAAAGAATATGTACTGATCAGGATTCTGTGCGACGGTCGAACCACTGTTACAAATGGGCAGTGGTAGCAAAGTAGATGCTGCGCTACATGCACTATCCTGAGTATTTGTAATGCCCAATGCTAGACTGTTATCGACGATGTCATTAAACAGTGACCAAGCGTCGATATAATGTATTTCAATAGTTAATTCTGCTCGCAAGTCATTGATAAGATTGAGGAGTTTCGTATTGTATGAAATCACCTCAGTTGCGATTGTGCTTTGTTGATTTTGGCTTCTGCTCAGGATTTCTGGTGTCTTTTCTAGCGGAGGAAGATTTGGAATAATAAATTCGGTTGCCCCTCCATTTTCTAGTTGCCTAATATGTGACTCCATGTTCGCAACGATAGTGTCAGAATTGGCAGTTCCGTAAAGGAAATCATTACCTCCTGCCCATAAAGTTACTACATCATCACTCGCGATTGATGACTGAACATTGGCAAAATAGTTGGTTATTTGAGTTCCAACATTTGGTAGTAATACATAGGAAAAACCCGGGCCGGTTTGGGCACCGCCAAACGCCCGATTATCACCGGGCTCAGTCAGTGACCCAACTGTGGTAGTCAGGCCGTATGCTGCAGACAGGTATTCAATCCAAACCGGCCCGTTGGAAAATCTACCTTTCCAATATGGCGGAACGTCGGGGACATTGAGCACGCTATCCTTGGCATTGCCCATATCACTCAGTGAATCACCGAATACCAGTAAATTCGAGATTTGTGGTACAATTGTGTTTTGGAAAGTCGTGAACGATAGTTCCTCGCTGGCTTTCACTTGTCCTGTTGAATCAACAATTTCAATGGTAACAAAATAAAAATTTGACGCATTATAAAAGTGTTGCAATGTGATGGGAAATTGAGTATTTGGGCCTGAACTGATGAAATTATGAGTTCCCGTCTTGATTGGATTGCCCGATAAATCGTGGATCGTGTAGTTTGCATTGTATTGGTTGTTAAACGGAGCATTTGATACCTCTACACTAAATTCAACTGTCTCATTCGACAGCCAATCATACTTCTCAATCGATAATTCGACACTCAATACACCGCCGGTATTTGTTGAACCTAATGGTAACGCTGCGGTTGCCAAAAGTAGTATTGTCACCAATGCCATCCGCATATTTTACCTCTCGGTGGTGAAGTTGAAAGATATATTCCCTGCTTATTCAGGCGGCTTTTCTTCATCGACCAGCATTGCGTCAAATGTTACCAATGTATCCTCGTCGAGCATTGTTGGTGGGTCTATTCGGGTAATTAGCAGGACAGTAAAAATCAACATTACTAGAATGGTGGCACTCAATACTTTGCCTGTCGGAAAATCATCACCAGCGTCTATCATGACGCCAAATCTAACCGTACCATCGGGGTCCGCAACCCCTAACATTCGCACCGAATCAATGCGTACCTCCTGTATCGGGCGACCGAGAAGATCAGGTCCAGGGTTTTGAATTCCCTGATCACTTCCTGGGTTCGTTACTGTGGGGGTGCTAGCTATGTCGCGCACATGCGTCATACCGTTTCTGACGATACCAAATACTGCATAGCCTCCGTCATCGCGATTTTCAGGGTCAAGACCGTGTTGCTGAGTATCGGTGATATACCATTGCGAATCTGCCGAATCTTCCTCTGCACCACGCGCCATCCCCATTGCGCCGTCAACATGAGATAGGTTGGTATCGTGCTCCAGAGGAATTGTCTCGCCCGTTCCGCCGCCGCCACATTGCGGAGAGGTCAGTGGGTAGGTACCGATTACTTTGCATTCTGGATCGCCTGATTGTATGACAAAGTCATTTACTACTCGATGAAAAAATACCCCGTCGTAAAGTCCCGATTCGATGTGTTGAATTATATTGGATGTGGTTATTGGCGCCCATTGTTCAAACAGTTCGATTGTGATATTTCCAGTAACCTCATCAGAAAGCAATCCCGTATGGTAAGTCACATTAATCACTAATACGGCATTACCTTGGTAAGATGTATTCATGGGTGTATCTTCGGGCACAGGCCCATCGGTCCACAAGTTGGGGTCTAAGCCATTTGAGCGCCAGGCTGGAGCGTCATCCACTCCTTGAACATTAAACGGCATGACCACAAGAATAAAATTAAGAACCAATAATATCGCAATTCGTTCTCGCATGACCACACCAAAACAATCTCACACATGAACAATTCTACAATCAAGCGTCATGCTCATGAGCATGGAGGCTTTGGCTTGGGCATGGCAGCAGACGGCTCACCCTCAGGGGAAGACGCATATGTTGCTGAATTGGTCAATGATTCATCAATTAGCAGCAGAAAAGAACTGACTTTTTCGATGGTTTCAACTATTGCTATATCGATTGTTTTCTTGCTAATGGCTATGTCATTTGGAAAAACCATCCTGCATGAATCGACTGACGAAGTCAAATTCTCTGGTGAGTGGTGGGAAACGCCACTGCACTTACGCCATACAATGGACCTGCCTATGAATACCTCTCGCGCGCAGTTGCCTGTCGCTGGCGAGTATAATTCAAGCATCTTTAGTGAACACTTTGTCGAGGTAGAACTTCCTGCCAGCGAGCAAGATGCTGGCCCACCAGGACCTGACCTGATGCATGTTGCATTGTGGCTGCCAGAAGTAGAAGAAGGCGTCAAGATTCCCGTGATTATGACGATTCATCCATACTATGATTTTGGTGGTGAAGGGATAGTTGGAGACGATTCGAGTCCCAACACTGTTCCGGATGGAGGGGTTGGCAAGTGGATATATGACACATTTTTACCTCACGGCTACGCCTTAGCCCAAGCCACAACCTTTGGCAGCGGTCAATCGACCCACTGTCAAGATGTGAAAGGGTTAGGCGAACAAATTGGTATTCAGGCGGTTGTGGACTGGCTCGGCAAGCAAGAATGGTCAAATGGCAACGTTGGTTTGATGGGTAAGTCGTATGCTGGGACAACCAATTGGGAAGCTGCCCAAAATCCAAGTGAGCACTTGAAGACAATCGTCCCAATCTCTGGTTCTATCGGTGTCCAGGAGATGTTCTACCGCAACGGCTCGTCTGAAGCCAGAGCAATGCTATACGATGTGTTGTATGAAGGTGCTACCGCCGATGCAGGCTATGACGACTCACGAATGTGTACAGATGATGCTATTGGCCCGCTCAATCCATTCACTACTTGGGCTGGAGCCGAGTTTGGCGGCGCTCAATGGAACGATTATTGGGAAGAGCGGCGGCACCTCCCTGATGTGTTGGAAAATTATCGCGGTAGCGTCTACTTGGTGTGGGGGTTGCAGGATTGGAATGTCGATCCATATCACGCATTTCCCACCTACCAACTTATGATTGATGCGGGGATAAATGCCCGAGCAATTGCCGGACAATGGGCCCATAATTATCCAGATCAACCAGACAGACACAGTGAATTAGGCTCAGGTTATGGTAAGGAGGCTTATCCAAACATGACGCGTATGGATTGGGCGGTTGAATTGTTCCAGTGGTTCAACTATTATCTGAAAGACATCGGCAACGAACCGGAACCCATGGTTCAGATTCAGACTAACGATGGTCGATGGCATGTTGAGCGTACGTGGCCACCAGAAGATATGACTTGGAACATGCAAGATATCGGCACCACATGGTCTACTACCGGTACCACTGTAAATGGTCAGGGCGCTTCGGTTACCTTAGTCAGTGAGCCTTTAACTGAATTAACCCATCTTTCAGGATTACCCACCCTACACCTAGACGTCACTACGCAAGCATGTCAAGGTGGTCAAATATTCGCTACACTCTACGATAATGAAAATGACCTCCGACTGGGTCACGCAACTATGGATATCCGCTATCGCGATGGAGGCTACGATGCAAAACCAACATCACCTTTCTCATCTTACACCATGCTGATGGAATTTAATCCGCTAGATGTTGTGGTACCTGCCGGTCATACACTTAGAATTGAGTTAACCGAATCCGGTGAAGATTACTTACCTAGTCCATGTGCAACTAACCCACTTGGAGGATTAGATGTTGATGGTGGAATGATCGGTCTGCCAATCATTGACCGGCCAAATTCAGATGAGGCATGGTTCCTTACACCGCCTTGGTGGGAACAACAAGAGATTCCTGAATAAAATAAGTTTCAATACTATTAAAATTAAATTTGATGTGCAATGTCTGTGCACGTATCTGGTAAGGTTCTTTCAGTCGTCGGCGTAGGTATATTGCTGCTGGGAATCCTTGTTACCATACTTGGATTTGCCAGTATCTCTGACATAGATGAATTTCAATATGAAGCAATCTCTAATGCCGAGTTAAAAATCGATAACGAGGACGAGGGAATCACTGGAGGATTTACCATATTTGTCGAGGCAAGTCTTGGTGATTCGACCGGCAGCGGAACCCACGATTTTTGTGAGAATATCATCATCAATGCGACGCATGACGGTCGGTATTTCAATAAGTTTAACGATGGCGAGACTATACTTCTACCAACCAACACAGAAAGAGAAGTATTCCGTTACCAAATTCAAGAATCAAGGGTTAGTTACTGCTACAGCGACGAAACCCCAAATAGTGTGACATATAACAATACATCCTTAGTACAAATCGGTCACGCTTGTTATGGTTGTTTATCCGGTGTTACAACAATAACTGCCCAGTATGCCAATGAGTCGACACCTCCACCACTAATGTGGATTAAGGATGATAGTTTGATGGAAAATGCTGAAAACACAGTATTTGCAGGTTTCATGTTGTCCTGCTGCGGCATATTCTTTACCATTGGTGCAATATTTATCGGGCTACGCCTTAGAAAAGCCACCAGAACAGCGGGTAACGTTGCCCTAGAGCAGGGTCAAATGCCAATCAACGCCACATCAATGAGGAGTATTCCTGAGCAAAGCGCACCGAATCAAACTATGCTTACCGAGCCATCCTACGACAAGATTACTGATGGTTTGGGTAGCAGAGGTGCATCACACAACGCTGATGACGCTGCTCGGCAAATGGCAGGTTACCAGCCCAGTGTGGAAATTGACGGTCATCAGATTAAGCAATATGATGACGCTGACGGGCTTCAAAATGCCCTTTCTAATGCCAAAGAGTTTTGGATTATCTTCCCAAACGGAAGCAACGCAGATGACTACTTTGTTCAATTCAGTTGCCTCGAGAGTATGTTTGAGCACTGGGAGGGTGGGAAGATGCTATACACGCAAAAGGGTGACAGTGATGCTGCGTTTTCTTATTACCTAGAGGTCACCGGCAGGATAAATTCAGAATCTAAACCTGCAAAGAGTGGTAATTTCTGGGATAATGTCTAATTCTAGCGGTCAATTTACCTAATATTTGGCTAGGTAGCGTTATATCCGACCACTTTTTGGGAAAATTATGCACCCAGTGGGTAAAGTTTTCATGGGAATCGGGGTATTTGTCCTCTTAGGCGGAGTAATTCTAATGGTGATCGGTGGCGAGAACATCGACGATACCGGCGAGTGGGATGTTATTGAGAAGAGCGAGTGGAACGGTGTTAGTGGCACCTTTGAGTTTGAAGATACCGGTGACTACCTAGTAATGGTAAGGGATACTGTTAGATGTGATTCCTTTACAATGACCATAACCAATACTAGCTCGGGTCAAGAGGAAAGTTATGAAACCGATAAGTGCACTGATGACGGCAGTAAACCGAGTTCATATGCAGATGACCCCTCAGGTTGGTACGACATGGGTGGGACATATTATGTTAGCAACGGTAATCATCAAATTGAGGCAAGCCATGAGGTCTATCTAGTACCGGTTTGGGAAGTGGTCACAGAAGAATTAGGACAAGCGGTTGGAGGCCTGTTCCAAGGCGCGGCAGGATTCGTAGGAGTCTGTTGTGGTGCTGTTATCATCGTGTTTGGACTAATCTTAGGACTATTGGTCAATAACGAGAAGCAAGTGGTGATTCAAAATGTCGGCATGCCAACCAATAATGCAATGATGCAGCCTAATCAAACCATGATGACCCAACCTACTACGATTAAATCATATGCTGACATACCGGTGGAACCACAAACTATGATCGAACAGCCACAAAGCGAAGGGTTCTGGGACCAAGAGCAACCCAAGAATCCGTTTTGATCATGATTCATCGGAATCTCTTAGTCTTGCTCCGAGATAAAATCCGCAGCAGTTGACTATTACATCGGATATTTTATTGTCCCATGTTTCGATGGCAAAATCGTAAGGTAACAACAACTCAACAAACTCCCAACCTATCGAGAGTATGAGGAAAATAGCCCAATTAATTCTGGTAAATCTTCCAACCAAAAACCATTGCACAAAATGCCCCAATGACCAGATGTTAAGCAATGCCATCTGGATACTTGGCTGATACATCATGGTATAAAATTAGTTGATTATGCGGTCGGAATGGATGGTTCCTGATGTTCCCATGTCGCCATTAGACCGATGAGAAAACCGAGCGGAGCGACCATCATGCTTAGAACAAGAATCGGTGTTGAAACATATATCGGTCGATTACACGCAACCATACGCAGCCAAATATATCGGCCAGCAAGAATATCAAACGCCAAGAAATGTAACCATCCCAACAATTTCACCTTGTCATCAGAAAAAAATTCGATAACCACATCAGGAGTTGGCATATCGCTGCCCAGAGTAATGAGAATATTAGGCAACTCTGGAACGACTAAAATGGTATATGGTATGCACAGCGGTAAGACAGTGAAGCGAATGTCGCCGACAAATTTCTTAGTTAATTCATGCTTAGGAGCAAACCACATCAGCAGCCAAATTGGACCGATGTATAGCGAAGAAGCCCAAAACATCAGGATTTCAATCTCCATCGTTACTCCTCCTCCAGATATTTTCTAGAATCTCTTCTCAAGAAACTGCTGTAGAATGCCGGAATTAGAATTAGGCTCGACAGCAACGCTAGTGATATAGCGACGACAAAGGCTTGGCCAAACAAACGCAGCGGCAGTAATGCCGATAAATTCAGTACTGCAAAACCGCCTGCGGTGGTAAGCGCTGCACCAAACATTGCTCGGCCAGTGGTTGCTGATGCTTGCTCTACCCACTGCTGCTGGTTACCGTGGGGATTGTGCGCAACCTCTTCCTCTAGTCGAGTGGTGAAATGCACTGCATAGTCAACTCCTAAACCTAGTGACAGTGCACCAATTGTTACGGTCTGAGGATTAATATTGTAGCCCGTGAATCCCATTATTCCATATACCCAACAAACTACCATCATCAACGGAATCCAAGATACAAATCCCCTCGCTAAACCTTGGTTAAGGCTGCGCTGACGGAATGAATGGATGGAGACTAGCATAACCAAAATAACCCCCGCAACCAAGGCAGTGGATTGAATTGAAGATTTTGCGACATCGGAGGTTGTTTGGGCATTGATTAGGCTTCTGCCGCTAACTCTCAGTGTCCCCTCGTCGGGAATATCTTGTTCCACATCAGTGAGGATTTGTTCAATCCTGTCGTTCAGGTCAACTGTCGCCTGCCAGTCTAAGGTTGTCGCCTGAAACGAGATTAGGGTTTGTTGACCATTGGAATGCAGTAATGCGCTACTTATTTGGCGACCCGTCTCATTGCCCAGAAGCCAATTTGATAATTCGGCCCACGCTTGAATGTCACCAGCATCGATATCCACCATGATGCGGTCTAATAGTTCAAATTGAGTCCTGGATTCTTGAATTAGGTCCCACAAGCCGTTTGGCACCCCTGTAACATCTGGGCTGGCAGAGATCGCTGCCATTGTCATGTTCCACGACGCCCGACCTTCGGGGGTTATAACATTACCATCATAAACAACGTAAAGTGGTGAGCGACTACTTTGAAAATCATCGGATAGCATGATGAAGTCTGCAACAACCTCAATGTTCGGATCAAACTGGTCGCGTTGTTCAAAACCAACTTCTAATTGTTGAAAACCAATAGACATCGGCATCAGTAGCAACACTGCAATAATTCCTACTTTCAACGGTTGCATAGAAAGTCTACCCAGCGCTTTTGCAACCGGGCCAATCTCAATCTTACTGGCACGGTCGAGTGCTAGACGTTTTGGTGGTATGAGAGTCATCAGTGCCGGCAATGCAGAGATGCTCAGTAGGTAAATCAAAAACAGCCCAATTGCTATTACCGTTCCAAAAACCTGCAAAAAGGACAAAGCTGAAAATCTAAACGACAGGAAACCAATCATATCAGTAAATATGGCGATAAGTAAGGCGATTGAGGTGAAAATGGTACCTCTTTGAATTGCTAGTCTTCGGACTTCTGTTGAAAAGTCCTTCAATGAATGGGCAACCTTCCCTTCCTTAGAAGTCTTCAACTCTTCCCGCACTCGCAATACCACATGCAATCCATAATCGACACCAATAGCTAGTAGCAACACTGGAATTGAATTCATTGCCGCGTTAAAAACCATGCTGACTCCGATGAATTCTAACCATCCCGAAACACCGTAGGTTGCCGCAATTGCTAACATTGTCAATACCATTACATAAGCAGTTTCTCGTTTACTCCGGAAATTAAACCACAATATTATTGTCAACAACATAAATGCTGAGCCGGTAAGAATACCGATTTCCTTGCCAAGCGTTGCGGTTGAACCAACACCAAATTGCGCAAATGAAAAGGTCCTAATTTCATCATCACCAGTCGTTTCATGAAGCCTAATCAAAAACTCACTCGACCATTTGTCGATGTTATTCTGCACCCGATCAAACTGGCTCGAGTCAAGTCCGTGGACTAACGGATCGTTACTGATGACTAGAGTGGTTATTACCACACCAGACATATTCCAAGGGTCTGCTCGCTCACCCGCCGGCATGTTGGATAGAATTGCTGATCGATAGTCTATTTCTTGTAATTCACTTAGTATGCTTAATTGACCAATTATAGGTCCTGTTACAGCCGAGATCTGCCCAACTTCACCGGCTGTTCGATTTGAACCGGCACCTAAAGTCGAAGCTAAATGTCCGATTAAAAGGTCAATTTCCTCAGCAATTGTTGCCCCTGAATCAAGTCTACTTTGCCAGTTTTGTGGGTTAGTGAAATTAGACTCTGCCAGCCGTTCAGCGGTCACTGGCTGGAACATTGGTATCGCTGTGGAGGCTTGTGCAAGGCTTCCCAACGCGTTGGTTAGCTCGGAGGAATTTGCGGCAATTACCTGCTGTATTACTTGTGTTAAATTGGTAATCCAAGACTGTGCGTGATACTCATCTTGTAGCGTTCCCCACTGAATAACCGCACTAGCCATCCCTGCGTTTGGTTGACTACCAAATAAAGGATACTGATACGGCAAGAAATTTTCATCAAGCAATAATTCTGCCTCAATTAATGCTAAATTTTCCCACGCTTCGACACTTTGTAACTCGCCTTTTTCGATGCTACTAATCACCCTGACAAAATCAACTGATGCTTGATATTCTGTCTCGATTTCATTCAGCAAGGCGACTGTCTCATTGTCTGGGAAAAATCCGTCCTCACTGTTGTCAAATTTTAGATACATGCCGCCTGAAGATAGTATCATTAGCACCAAAAATGCACACGCTAGGACAGTTTTTGGTCGCTCTACACTTTTGTTGGTAAGTGCAAAGAATATGTTGCCCATATAGAATATTATCAGCGTTTTGCTTATAGTGATGTGCTATCAACCTTAAGCAATATTAGCGTGGTTTCAAACTGGCCGGTCATTACTCTTCGTACGCCTGCCAGTCCTCATCGCCTTCCAAACGATACCACCAATATCCGTCCTCGTCCTCAAACCACTCAGTTCCGTCTTCATCAATCGAATATCCTTCTGGATACTCTTCCTCAGCATTAGGATCTAACATGCCGGTTTCTTCAGTGATTTCTTGCTTGACGCGAGAAACATCCTCGTCTGCATCAGCGAATACCCGATTTATTGTTCCAATGTTTGCAACGTGGTCGCCTTCACGTATCGCTTGGTCGGAATCTTTGAGGAATTCCTGCGCCATTCTATTTTTGTATTCGTCGAATTCATCCCGACCGAAACTACCAGTAAACTCGTTTCCTTTTGCCTTCATTAGCTGGTCTAGATTTTGTCGCTTTTTCCCTTTCAAAACTGGTGCTTCAGGAACATCTCCCATGTAGAACGGGTCTTCATCTTCATCCATCTTCGGAAACGTGCGACCATTTGGGTCCGCTTCTTCAATAGCCTCAATGATTAGGTCGTGCTCTTCTTCATCGATTTTCTCCTCATCATAGTTTTGCGCAGTAATAGTGACCAATTTTTCCAAATTTTTTGCTAACATGCGCTCATTGACGCTGGTCTCGACTAATTTGTCAACTTGCTTGAGTAATCGCTCGTAAGGACTGCCGGCGATGGCGCCAAGAATTTTGCCAAAACCTCGCTTCTTTCGCGCCATGGACCGCAAGGACAGCCCATGCAATATGAATTTAATCATTATCAACAAGGGCAATTTATTCAACACCAACATGCTCGCTAACCATGTTAAGATGGTTGAAGCGTGGCTCGAGGAAATTATGAGTATGTATAATCTGGAATCTTATGATTCAAGAAACTCATATGCTGCGCAATTACATATGCCTGGAGAAATTTTCCAAGACTTGGTTTGGTGGGCTCTGAAATCACTACCGGACGAGATTTTGATTGGTCTTGATGTCGATTTTACCCAGCCACAAAATACTGAGGTGGACATGGTATTTCGCAGTAATCAACAGGTTGATGGGCTATTCCAAGGTCAGGGATTTCTAATCAACGAAGCTCACATAGTAAATCGCGGTGATTCCTATTCTGTCCATCATCTTCCGGAGGATTGGACCGATGATATTTTTGCTCCCTCCAGAGGGGCGCGCGCTGGAAGATTCACACACTGGCTTCACACCCACCCTAATGCGCCAGCAATACCCAGCGGTGCCGATGCTGATGCTTCACAAGAGACCACCGGTGTTGACCTGATACTTGGCTTACGGTTTTCTCCAACTGGTCCACTACCATGGTTTGATGATGTTGAGGGTAAACGAAGAATACTTGGAAACCAAGCAAGACGAAGTCAGCAAGATGGGAACACTACCCACCCATTTAGCAACCATAATTTGCCAATAATCGGGACAGCCCCATCTGGACACCAAATCCATGAAGTGCAGTTGATTGCATTTCATAAGAGTGGCCTAGGGGTGAATGTTATCTTTGTCGATGAGCAAAATTTACCATACGGCTGGGGTTCAATATCAAAAAAACCTTGAGAAATTAACATATTTTTCCCGTGTTAAGCAAAATAATCTTAGACCCAGTCGGACAAGTCATCCAATCTATGAGTTTTGAAGGAGTGAATACGGGTTCAGACCTATACAATATTATCTTAGAAGAGCAATTTGAGAATTTCTCCAAGTATTACATCGCCGATATGAGTTTTGAGGAATTTACCTGCAAGGTAGATGTTGCGTATCGGATAAAACATGGGGTATTTCCGCTGATGGATGAAAAAATGTCGTATCACCTTTTGGCCGTAGTCGTAGAGGTTGGTCGCAAACTAATGCAGGATATTGAGAAATATTTCGACCAGCCGGAGTTTAATCTTAATGCTTACCAACAGAATGTCGAACTGTATCCAAAGATAATGCAAGGATGTTATGAGCAATTTATGATTAGTTATGATGGTGAATTATCTTTTGACGAATATTGTTGCAAAGTTGATATCCAATATCGTATAGAACACAACTGTTTCCCGTATGATGATGAATATGCTATGGCTGCTAGATTGATGGCCTGCGCCATTGACCAAGGTAAGCAAATGATTGCCCAAATGGACAGCACTATTGATGAAGTCATGCATGAGGAAATGATTGAGGCTGCGGCGGATATTTTATGGAATTGTATCAATGATTTTCTCAATAGTCCGATTCACCAATATATATCTGACGAGCATGGTTATCACACCTCTAGAAGATTCCCCAAGAAATTAATTTATGACGAAGATGTTACTGCGGCGGTAGACCACTTTTGTCCCGGAGAAGCAACCTTCATTGTAGATGAGGCCTTCAAGTGGCTGAAAAAGAAAAAATTCGTCAGGATTGTCGAAGCGGGCACTAAATCAAAATACGATATTTGTGAATTAATTGATGTCTGATAGTTGGTTCACTTCAGTGCACTATAGATGGCATCAATCCGTTCAGGGTTCAATCCCAAATCGCCCCAACCGACTCTTGATTCTGAATGAATTTCAATTATGCAACCATCATCTGTCGATTGTATGGTGACAATCACATCATCGGGAAATTGCCAAAATTTTGTCGTTTCAACGAAGTGAACATGATAATTTGTGGCATCTGTTGTTTCATAGATTAATTCTAGGTCGTTAGAATCGACAAACTCAATTAATTTCTCGTAAACCATACTTGATGATTGATTCAACGAGGTAGGATAGATGTCGTTTAGCCGGTAGTCATCACCACCACCCAAGTGGGCACAGTTACCACTGTTTGTCGCACATACTGGCATTTCTGTGATTTCACGATCAGGACCAAGAATAGCAATACCGACCTGGACCACTAGCCAAGGCGATGCGATGAGTAATGCTATCAATGCAGCCTTGGTGGCAAAGTGAAAATTAGCAAAGCCGTTAACCACGAATCAAAATCAAAGTCATAATACAAAAAACAGCGTATCACTCCAAACGCGACCATTCTCCAGCATTAAACTGGTAAACTATAGGAACACCTGTCGGCACCTCTAGAGCCAACACTGCCTCTTTGGTTAGTGATTCTATGCTCATGATGATGCTTCTAAGGGAATTGCCGTGAGCAGCCACAAACAGATTTTTCCCATCACTTAACTGGGGGATTATTTGCTCATTGAGATATGGTATCGTGCGTTTGGCGGTCAACTCCAGCGATTCGCCATTTGGCGGTGGAACATCATACGAACGGCGCCAAATGTGGACCTGCTCAGCACCATATTGCTCTCTCGTCGCATCTTTATTCAATCCTTGAAGGTCACCATACATTCGTTCATTTAATTGCCAAGAAACGTAAACAGGCAGGATGTCTTGGCTACCGGACTCACCCTTAATTTGCGCCCACTCAATCATTCTCGCTTCATTTTCTGAAACCTCTTTTGCAGCAGCTGAACCATACTGAAACACTGGGGTTTTACCATGATTGTTTTGTGCAAGAGCAATCATTGCGGTCATTTGCGCTCGAATAAGTGTCGATACATGCACCTCATCGATGTCAAAATCAGCGATTTTCTTGCCGCCATCAATCGCTTCCTCAATACCCTGATTAGTCAGCGGAACATCAACCCAACCGGTAAATAGACCTGCTGAGTTCCACATCGACTGGCCGTGACGCATCAAAATTAACCGTCCGATAACTACCCCTCATACCGCCCAAGCGACCTAAAGCAATGAAATTAGTGGCGGTATTAGAATATCATCGGTAATAATCCCAGGGCAATCAATGGAGCAACACCCATGAACAAATCCCTGACAAATAAAATCATCAAGGTTCTAGTATTTACCTCGGCAACTTTGTCGAACTCTTCCTGCATCTTGTTGTCAACCATATCTGAGATTTTTCCTGCGCCACTTCTCGCAACTTCTACAGCAGCACCAACAGCGACACTTGACAACAATCCAGCGGGAGTAAGCTTTCTTGCTTTGATAATCTTAGTCCCCCAAATTATCAGTCCTGTCTTTAAAGCCCTACTACCTGTGTCTTTTACTGTTTCATTCTCACTGACAACAACCTCATTGCGTCCTTTGTTGGCGAATCTTTGCAACCACGATCGAACTGACAAACCAGTATCAGCTACTCTCCGTAATCTGTTCACATCATGTTTCTCGACCGCCTTGAGCATCCTTCTTATCTTACCAATTCTAAATATGTCAAAGAATATCCAAAAGAAAAGCAATAGAAGCAACAATGCGCCACCAAGATTGGGAACATCGCTCCAATTTTGCCATCCTATTGGGTCAAATAGTAACCTAACTAACAGGACGATGATTGGGGGAAACAGGATCGCTAGAATTTCGTTGGCAATCAACAAGCCAAATCCTTTCACTGGTAACTCACGAATTTGCTTTATGGCCCACCCTGCGTGAGGGGCTAGTTTTCTAATCGCATTTCTAAACGGCACTATAAGGAATAAAATACGTAACAACAACGGAATCCAAATAACAATCGAAACATATGCATCCCACGGCCCGGTTGGTGGAAATTCAGGGATACTGAGTGGTTGACTAGACATCGTGTTCACACCTTGATTCTCGCATTAGGCTTGAAACCTGCGCAAGATATCCGAAGAAATCATGAAGTTCCACTCGTTAGGAGAGCCATGGTCTTCACACATAACATGTCTGATTGGTTGACTTTTAACATCGATAAACAGTGGTTAGAGGAAAATATCTCATGGCGAGATTTTGGTTCCGGGACTCGACTTGGCAAATTGAAGCGAGAGGAAAAGTGTTCACTGGTATTGTATGATGCGGACACCGATATCGAAATTGACGCCTTCATGCCGCACGTGCACCCTGGGGGCGAGGCATACCTTGTCCTCGAAGGAGAAGTTTTCGACGATGAGGGAGTCTACCCCACTGGCTCTATTGTTTGGATGGACAAAGCCACAGAGCATAATCCAAAAACCCGCGGTAGAACACTAATCTTGGTGTTGTGGCCAGAGGGTGTGAAACTGGCATGAATTATTTAACAACTAAATGCCGATTAATCGTACGAGTGTGACACACGTTGCCTAAGTGAGTTACATATCGGCAACAGTAGATTTACTCCAAAGCATATTTGCCTTTCTTTAGTTGCCCATCAAACCAAAACGGTGCGCCTGGAATTGAGGCAGCGAAGAACCCATGAATGAAAGCCCGCTTGTTCCAGTGGTTACCAACTCCTAGCATCAGCGCACCTAAGTAGGCGACAAACAATCCTCCATGGATAGTGCCAACTATTGTCACCATTTCTGGCTCCCCGAGCAAATATTTCACCGGCATCGCAATGAAAAACAAACATAATGCAGATACGCCTTCACAGTACCCAATTATGGTGGTTAGTCGTTCAATCATTTGATTTCCACCATCGGTCTGCTGGAGCCGCAGGACGGACATAATTGTTCATCACTATCACCGTAGTTGTGTTTACACGCTGGACAGACTGTGGCAAGCTCTAATTTGCCCATCGACTCTATGTTGTCTCCTTGTAGGGCTAAACGGCCGTTATCGACATCAGAAGTCATGTATTTCCCAGGTCCGCCAATGCGGAGCAACACATCAGGCGGCAGGGTTACAGTGCCAGTTTCGTCAATGATCAGTTCGCGACCCTTACTCAAATCTTCGACGTCCACGCCAATGCCATGCTCAGCCACAAACCTTCCATCTCGTAACTCAAGAGATCGATCAGCAAATGAAGCCACTTCCTTTGAGTGAGTAACCAGTAGAAATGAGACGCCGTCATTTTC
>Ga0160422_10000516_pt1 | contig 23420 bp, 10 predicted proteins | sample Fk160mmetaG_FD_108192 | JGI IMG/M metagenome (GOLD analysis project Ga0160422, IMG submission 108192) | Marine microbial communities from the Central Pacific Ocean - Fk160115 60m metaG | ecosystem: Environmental > Aquatic > Marine > Oceanic > Photic zone | place: The Central Pacific Ocean...
AGAATCTGAATACGGTACAGTATATCGAGTTTACGCCACTTTTGATAACCCAACAGATGAGCTAGTTGCGATATACGCATTAGAAACTGCACCAATTGAGGTTGCTTGTTCAACTTCTTTCTTTCAATCTACAGTTGGTACGGCTTTGGGGTCAGAGATTAACCCAATGTTTTTCACTTTCTTCCCAGACCTTGAATTCGATAGCTGGTTTACGATTGGATCTGAAAATTCAAATGGAACTTCAGTTATTCAGCAAGTTGGAATGGATGAATACTTCGCTTCTTTTGAAGCAGGAAATGGATTTACTATTGACACATTTATTGGAGGGTCTTTCTTTCTAATACCAGACATTTCAGATGATGCAGAAGCTGGCGATGATTTAAAAGTTCTAATAGGCCAATTCACTACTGACGGTGAAGTGTCTATGTGTTTAAACTTCCAATGGGATGATGCATCTGCAAATACATTTAACGATGAAGGTTATTGCATTACTTTCCCAGGAAGTGAATCAGCGCCTGGTTGTACAGACCCTGCGGCTAATAACTACGACCCAAACGCTACAGAAGATGACGGTACATGTGAGTACGATGATGAGTGCACCGGTGCAGATCAACTTATTCTAGCAACAAATTACAGCTACACACCAAATGAGGTTTCAGTAGCTGTTGGTGCGACAATTGCATGGTCAAACACGGGTGGTTTCCACGATGTAAATGGTGTTGTTAACTCTATTACTGACGCATCATTTAACAACCCAGAATCATTCTCGTTGGCTGCTGTTAGTGGTAATGCAAATGGGGTGTGTATGGGTTCTCATACATTCAATATCCCTGGAGTATATTATTACGATTGTTCTATTGGAAACCACGCAGCTATTGGTATGGTAGGAACAATTACTGTTGGAACAGGTGGTTGTACTAATCCAACAGCTTCTAATTATAATTTAAATGCAGACTACGACGACGGTACTTGTGAATCAACTGGAGGCGGTGGAAATGATTTAGTCACAGGTCTTACATACGAAACAGTAGCAACAAACACTTTAGGAGATGGTCAAAACACATACAGACTTTATGTTGAATTCACAACAAATGATGTTGAGCTTATTGCTGTTTACGGTACAGACACTGCTCCTTGGCAAATGACTTCTACTTCAGATAATGGATTCTACAATAATGTGTTAGGTGGAGATTTTGGTGGACCAATTAATCCAGCGTTCTTTCCTATGTTTCCAGAACTTGAATACGATAGTTGGTTTACTATTGGAGCAGTACCCGGAGAAGATGATGGTTTAAATAGTGCATTTGATGCTGCTTTGACTTCACTGGATGACTTTAACAACGGTGGTGACTTTATTGTAAACACATTTATTGGAGGTTCAATATTTGTTGTTCCTGGAGCAAATACTCAAGGACTACCAGTAAATAACAAGGTTTTAATAGGTCAATTTACTACTTCAGGAATTGTTGATGCTCTTGTAAATATTCAATACAGAAATTCTGCGCAAGAGTCACTTCAAGAAGAAGGACTTACTCTTACTTTCCCTCAGGCAACACTTGGTTGTACTGATGAGAGTGCCTGTAACTTCGATCCTTCTGCTGAACTTGATGACGGATCTTGTTTAGAAAACGACTTATGTGGAGTGTGTGGAGGTGATAATTCTACATGTCAGGGGTGTGCTGATCAGAATGCATGTAACTACAACCCTGATGCTGTAGTTGACGACGGATCATGTTTAGAAAACGACCTTTGTGGAGTTTGCGGAGGAGATAATTCTTCTTGTCAGGGTTGTATGGACCAAGCTGCATGTAATTTCGATCCTCAAGCATTGTCTGATGATGGAAGCTGTGAATACCCTGAAGAATTCTATAATTGTGAAGGTTGTATCAATGACGCTGATGAGGATGGAGTATGTGATGAATTAGAAGTACTAGGTTGTACAAGTCCTGGTGCTGATAATTACAATTCGGATGCAACTGAAGACGATTTTTCATGTACTTACCTAGATGGTATGGTTCTAGGACTTTCTTATGAAGAAGTTGCAGCGGATCCTCTTGGTACAGGACAAGCTACATACAGACTATATGTTAACTTCCCAAATGATGATGTTGAAGTAACAGCTATGTTCGGTACAGACACTGCGCCATGGGAATTACTTTCTACAGCAGACGATGGGTTTTATAATAATCCACTTGGAGGAGATTTTGGTGGTTCGATTAATCCAACTTTCTTCACAATGTTCCCAGATCTTGAATACGACAGTTGGTTTACAATTGGCGCAGAACCTGGAGACGACGATGGTCTTAATAGCGCATTCGACGCTTCTTTGACTTCTTTGGATGACTTTAATGTTGGCAATGACTTTGTTGTAAATACTTTTGTTGGAGGTTCAGTCTTTGTTGTTCCCGGTGCAAATTCACAAGGAGTTCCGATAAATGGAAAAGTTCTTTTAGGTCAATTCACAACATCGGGTGTTGTTACAGCTCTAATCAATGTACAGTTCAGAGACGCTGATCAAGTTTCTTTTGAAGCTGAAGGAATGACAATAACGTTCCCAGCACCTGGAGTTGGATGTATGGATGAAGAAGCTTGTAACTACGACTCAGATGCTGTTATTGATACTGGATGTGTATATCCAGAAGAATTCTACAATTGTGACGGATGTATCAATGACACTGATGGTGATGGAGTTTGTGATGAATTAGAAGTTGAAGGTTGTACAGATGATACAGCTTGTAATTACAATTCAGATGCAACAGATGATGATGCATCATGTTTACAGAATGACTTATGTGGTGTGTGTGGTGGTGATAACAGCAGCTGTTCAGGTTGTACTGATTCACTAGCTTGTAACTACGATGATTCTGCTACATTAGATGATGGAACATGTGAATACCCAGCTATGTACTACGATTGTATCGGAAACTGTGTGAACGATAGTGATGGAGATGGTATTTGTGATGAATTAGAAGTGCCAGGGTGTACAGATTCAGAAGCTGATAATTACAATGCAGATGCAACTGACGAAGATGGTTCATGTGAGTACTTAGGCTGTACAAACCAAAATGCAGAAAACTTTGACGAAGGAGCAAACGTTGATGATGGGTCATGTATAATTCTTGGTTGTACTAACTCAAATGCAGAAAACTATAATCCTGAGGCAACTGAAGACGATGGATCTTGTATTGCAACAGGATGTACATATTTAGGTGCAGATAACTACGACCCAATCAATACTATCGACGACGGTTCTTGTATTTTTAACGGTTGTACAGACTCAGATGCACTTAACTTCATTACACATGCTAATAATGATGATGGTTCATGTATTTACGAAGAGTGTACAGGAGAGAGCGATTGTCCATTTGATGCAAACGGTGATGGAGAAATAGGATCTGCCGACCTTCTTGAATTCCTTGTAGCTTACGGTCAAGCGTGCGAGGATTTGTAATTGAATATTGAAACTAAAGAAAGCGTCAATTCACTTTGAGTTGGCGCTTTTTTATAGCCTAAGAATTATCTTTGAACCAATGAAACCATTAGTTGAAACTAGACTACCTACAAAGTTTGGAGGATTTAAAATATTAGCATTTGAAAGTGATTTAAATGAAATGCCAACTATTGTACTAGTTTCAGATAACTACACTCCAAACTCAAATGAAGCTGTTGATGTTAGAATTCACAGTGAATGTATGACTGGAGATGTTTTTAGCTCATCAAGATGTGACTGTGGAGCTCAGCTTGATACTTCTATGCAAATGCTTCAGCAAGTTGGAGGAATATTAATCTATTTAAGACAAGAAGGAAGAGGGATTGGTTTAATTGAAAAGCTTAAAGCATATAACCTTCAAGATGAAGGATTAAATACATATGAAGCAAATGTTAAATTAGGTCATCAAGAGGATGCACGTTCTTTTGATTCAGCTATTGAGGTGTTAAAATACTTGGGTGTAAAAAAAATCAAGCTACTAACCAACAACCCTGAAAAAATAAGCGCTTTCAAAGCAGATAGTATTGAAGTAATTGAACGCTTGCCTCTTCAAGTAGGGGTTATTCCTGAGAATGAAAAGTATTTAGAAGCTAAGAGATTAATTAAAGGTCATTTCTTCACGAAATAACGTGCATCCATTCCATGCAAATTATGGCGCCAATGGTGCCAACTGCATAACCTAAAACTGCTAGTAATATTCCAACTGGTGCTAGAGCAGGAGAGAATGCGCTTGCAACAATTGGTGCAGATGCTGCTCCTCCAACGTTAGCTTGGGAACCTACCGCTATAAAGAAGAATGGTGCTTTTATAATAACTGCTACTACTAGTAAGACAACTATATGAACAGCCATCCACAGTAGTCCAATTATGATTGCAGAAGAGTAAGTTTCCCAATTAGCGATTAGCTCTCCTACATTCATTTTCATGCCTATAGTGGCTACTAATATGTAAAGGAAAATAGAACCTAGTTTACTAGCGCCCGCGCCTTCGTATTCTTTGGCCTTAGTAAAACTCATTCCGACACCAAGAGCAGTTGCAATAACTACAATCCAAAAGAAACCTTTTTCCAAAGAACTGAGATACTTTACAGAACTTCCAGGGTTATCTGAAAGAATTGCACTAAAGCTATCGTGAATGCTAACGCTTGCAAAGTCTGCAATTAAATGAGCTATTGCAACAGAACCAAAAGCAATACCTACAAGAATCATTAGATCAGTAAATGATGGTATTCTTGCAATACTATCCTGATACTCCTCAACTTTTTTCTTAAGTGTGTCTACTGCACTGCTATCGGCCTTAAGCCAAGAATCAATCTTATTAGTATGTCCAGCACCGTAAAGCAAGAATGGCATCCAAAGATTTGCAACAAATACGTCCACGATAAGCATTATAGAAAACTGCTTGTCAAGAGTTTCGGAGATTTCTTTAAGAGCTGCTTGGTTGGCGCCTCCACCTATCCAACTTCCAGCTACTGTCGACAGACCTCTCCACATTGCCTCAGGTGTATCTCCACCAAAAACTTCTGGATTGAATTGGCCTACTAAGTAAAGAGCCAAAGGTCCGCCTATAATAATTCCGACGGTTGCAGCGAAAAACATGATGATTGCTTTTGGTCCCAGGTTGTAAATTCCTTTAAGGTCTATGCTTAAACAAAGTAGTACTAGACTTGCTGGAAGTAAATACCTTGAAGCTACGAAGTACAAATTCGAAGCCTCACCATCAACAATACCCAAAGAATTAAATGCAGCCGGAACGAAATAGCACAACAAAAGTGTTGGCACAAACGTGAAGAATTTCTTCATAGATGGTTGCTTAGCAGCGTAGAAAATCCCCGCAAGGGATACTGCTAATAAACCTAAAACTGCTGCGTCGTTTTCTAATGGGAACATGATTTATGCCTTTTTGATGTCGATTAATTCAACCTCGAATATGAGGGCTGCGTATGGAGGGATAGGACCGTTTGGGTTTGGTCTTGCGCCATATGCTAATTCTTGAGGAATATATAAAGTTGTTTTGCCCCCAATCTTCATAAGCTGTAATCCTTCAGTCCAGCCAGATATCACTCCATTAAGAGGGAATGAGATAGGCTCACCTCTCTTGTAACTTGAATCGAATTCAGTTCCATCGATAAGAGTTCCTTTGTAGTGCACTGTAACTGTATCTTCTGCAGTAGGATAACCTCCTTCACCAACAGTAGAGTGATTGTATTGAAGACCACTTTCTGTCACTACAATTCCATCATTCTTTGCATTTTCAGCGAGGAAATTTTCGCCTTCTGATTTTGCTTCTGCTGCTTTTTCTTCTTGAATTTTGGTCATCAGTTCGCTAATTTTTGCATCTGCTTCTTCGACAGTAAGTGAAGTAGACCCCTTTAAAGAGTCGGAAAATCCCTTTGCAAATTCTTCTGAGTTGATGCTAGTAAAACCTTGATTTTTGAGGTTTGCAGCTAGTACAACACCTAGTGAGTAGGATACTGAATCCATTTGTTTTTAAATGTCTAAAATGTAATTATGGACGCAAAGATAATCTCTACCTAGTTCTTGTAAATGTTAGATTATGTGTAGAGCTTAATTCTTTTCTAAATCTATATCCCAAACCCTCAAAACGCTTTAACCCTTCAAGATCTTCAATGCGATTTTCCAATATATAACGTGCCATAGCACCTCTAGCTTGCTTGGCAAATACGCTGATATTCTTAAGCCCCTTTTCTGTTTCCACTTTAAAATTAAAATCAATTACATCCAAGTTTAATTCTGGCCTGAGTACCACTTTATTGTACTCATCTGAGGCGAGATTTGCTAAGTACTGAATATCTAATTTTGAGGATATAATATTAAAAAACTCAGGTAGTCTTTTAGCCCAAAACTCATTCAAACTACGACTCCCGTCATAGGGTTTGAACTTTTGGGCCATCTCTAGTCTGTACGGACTGATTCCGTCCAACCCCCCTAGAGCTCCATATAAACCGCTCAACACATAAAATCTTCCTATTGAGTAATAGGTTGTTTCCTTAGAAAGTGATTTATAATCCAATGCTTTAAAGGCTTCACCCATCATCGCTCTTCCACATTGATGCAAATTCTCTCCCCAAGACTTATGCCATCCTTTTACGGTTTTGGCTAATGTAGTACTTAGCTTCATTGACTTCTCTAAATCTTTCAATCTAATCTTAGACAGATCTTTCATTAATAAGCTAGCATCTTTTTGAAAATGAGGGGTTGTAGAAGTTTCTTTAGTTGTGATTTGGTCTAAATCCAAAGTCTTAGAAGGAGAGAGGATAATTATCATCATTGCGAAGGTCGTGTTATATTGCAATTATGCAAAAATTGTATTTACCAATATTTGTCGCATTATCAATTTTTGCGACAGTGATAGAGTCAAATGCCCAATGTGCTGATGGAGAATCATCGTTTGAATTAATCGTTGATACTGATGCTTGGGCTTATGAGATGTATTATGAGTTGACACCTGTTGATGTTGAATGTGGTGGTAATATTGTTGCTTCAGGTGTCTCTGGTGCTTCAAGCGCTTGTATTGATAATGGATGTTATACAGTTAACGGATTCGATTCATACGGAGACGGTTGGAATGATGACATAATGACTGTTACAGATTCAGATGGAAACATTCTTCTTTCATGGGTTGGGCCTGAAGCGGATATTGGTTCAGTTGAGCTATGCATAGACGATACAGTTGACCCTACAGCTTGTTCAGAAGTATCTATCGATATCAGCGGTGGGTCCTGGCCAAGCGAAGTTTCTTGGAACATAGTAGGCGGTAATGAATTATATTATTCGGGAGGAAATATTGATGTTGGTTGTGGAAATACTGGAAATGGAACGCCAGGATATACATATTACGACAACGATGCTCAGATTACTGATATGATTTGTTTGACAACAAACTCTCAAGTTGTACTTCACCACACAGATAGTTATGGAGATGGTGGAACTGATTTTTACGTTTTAGTTGATGGAATAGAAGTTCAGTTTCTAGATGGTTCCGGATATGGTGATACATGGACTATTGATGTAAATACTGATGGAACTATAGATCATGACACGCCATGTGATGCTTTAGAAATTCCAGTTGATGGTACAACTACAATGATTTCCAACGTTGGTGCAACTGGGTCTTATTTCGAAGTTGCACCACCAGCTTTAGGATGCAATACACCTGCTGGGTGGTGTGAAGGAGGTGCTACTGTTAGTGTTTGGGCTAAGTTCACAGTAGAAGAAGAGATTAGATACCAAGTCCAAATGTGTAACACAAACACGGATTTTGACTCTCAACTTGCTCTTTGGGTAAATGATGGGTGTGGTGACTGGAGTACATATGAATTAATTGGCGCCAACGATGATGCGTTTTGTGGAGTAGGAGAACTCTATTCTAGTACTGCTTACACACCTTGTTTGCCTGTTGGAACAGAAGTTTATTGTCAAATTGATGGTTGGAATGGTGCAACAGGAATTTCAGAAATTTCCGTACATCCCTCAGAGGTAGAACCTTACATAAGTTCTAGTGTATCTCAAATTTCTTGTGCACTTGAATCAGAGTTTAATCCTGATGGTGCAATCGACGTTATAACGATGTATGATGGGTTAGGCGGAACAGTTGAATGGGAAGGGCCATTTGGTTACACAGGTAGCGGAAATAACATCGACAACTTACTGCCTGGAGTTTATAATGTTGAGATAAATTCAACATGCCCAGGAGAATCTTATGTATCTAGTTTTGAAATAATTAACCCTGAAGAGTTAGAGCTTAACTACACCATTAATTCAACTTGTGAAAGCGGTGAAGGTGGGTCAGTCGATCTAGAGATAACAGGTGGTACTGGCGAGTATACAATTTATTGGTCAGGGCCAAATAATTACGAATTTGGTGGTGAAGATTTACCGATAGTTAGCTCTGGTGATTACATTGTTGAGGTATCAGATGCAAACGGTTGTTTAACAGATTTGGAAATTGAAATTCCATTTATAGGAATTACACCATACAGTCTTGGAGAAGACATTGATATGTGTTCTGGAGATATACGAATTTTCTTAGCTCCAACTGGAAATTACACTTATGAGTGGCAGGATGGTTCTGGCTCATCAATATTCATATTACAAACAGAAGAAGGAGTTGCAACTACACACGTAATAGGAGTGTCAGTTTCAAATGAATACGGTTGTGAGCTATCAGACGCAGTAGTTGTTACAGTTATGAATTGTGTTGGAATTGAAGAAGAGATATCTGAGCAATGGTTTCTTTACCCAAATCCAACTAACGGAATATCTACTTTAAATTTAGAAGGAGTGGATAATAACCACCTATGCAAAATTAGAGATGCAGCAGGTAGAATTATACATTCAACACAAGCTCAAGAGCTTACAGTTTTTGATGCTGCATACTATGAAGCAGGTATTTATTTAATTGAAGTTTTAGACGATAGAGGTGCTGTAGTTTGGCACTCTAAAGCAATTGTTCAGTAAGAAATGATGAATTTTATAACAATGGCTAAAAGAATCCTGGTCTTTTTAATCACGCCCATTTGTTTGATGGGTAGTCTCTCTGCGAAAGAGGGTATGTGGATTCCAACGCTTCTAAACGCATTAGAGGACGAAATGCATGCAATGGGTCTAAAGCTTACAGCAGAGGATATTTATTCAATAAACCACAGTAGTCTAAAGGATGCTGTGGTTCATTTTAATGGAGGTTGTACTGCAGAAATGGTTAGTTCTGAAGGGCTTCTTCTTACAAATCACCATTGCGGTTATAGTCAAATTCAATATCACAGTAGTGTTGAGCATGATTATTTAAAAGATGGGTTTTGGGCTATGGAAAGGAGTGAAGAGTTGGCAAACCCAAACTTATTAGCAACTTTCATACACCGAATTACTGATGTTAGCTCTAGAGTTCATAATGCCTTAGAGGGGCTTGAGGGAGCAGAAAAGGCAGAAGCTAGGAAGAAAATCTACTCTGAAATTGAAATTGAAATGTTAGCAGAAGAGCATTTGACTGGAGGAGTAGTTGAATTCGATTTTGGCAATCAATATTTTCTTATTTCGAAGATTACATATAGAGATGTGAGATTAGTAGGTGCTCCTCCGTCGGCTGTGGGAAAATTTGGGGGAGATACTGATAATTGGGTTTGGCCAAGGCATACAGGAGATTTCAGTGTTTTCAGAATCTATGCTGATGAGAATAATATGCCTGCTGACTATTCGGATACGAATGTTCCATTTAAGCCAGCACATCATTTTCCAGTTTCAATTGAGGGAGTTGTAGATGGTGATTTTACAATGGTTTTTGGATTCCCCGGTAGAACAGAACAGTATCTAACTTCTGACGCAGTTGCTCATGTTATTAAGACTTTAAATCCAATGCGTATTGCCATGAGAGATGCGAGCTTAGCTGTTATTAATGCTGCCCGCGCTTCTTCTGACGAATTGAGAATAGCATACGCTTCAAAGCAAAGTAGCATAGCTAACGCTTGGAAAAAGTGGATGGGCCAAAACCTTGGCCTAAAAGAGCTAAATGCTGTTGACGGAAAAGTTGAATTGGAAAATCAATTCAATAAATTCGCGAGCACTCCGCAATTCGAGCAGTTTGCAGGAACAATTGAAAAAATCCAAACTGCAAACGAGGGGTATTTTCCCTACCTTGAAGCGAGGTCTCTTTTCATTGAACTTGTGTACTATGGCCCAGACATTTTGCTGCACGCATTTGAGTTCGCTAATATCATAGAAAATTATGACACTCTTGCTGCTAATAATGAGCTAGACCAAGCGATGGAGCAAGCATTAGAAATCAACACTGAATACGCCAGAAATTACAATGCCACCGTTGACGAGGGGATTTTTGAGGTATTGAGTGAGGCTTATTTGGCCTATATAAAAGAGGGTTTAGAACCTCAGAATTTCAAAGTTCAATTTGAGAGTTTCAATAGTGCTGAGGATTATGCTTCAGATTTTTATCAGAAGTCAATTTTCGATAACCCAAATGATCTTGAGAAGATCCTTCTCAAGGGCAAGCCCAAATCAATAAAGAAGCTTAAAAATGACCCAGCCCTTCTACTTATTCAAGAGTTAAGAGAGCATTATTTTACTCAGGTTTTACCCATGTATTCAAAGGCAAGAGACCAAATCAAATTAGCTACAGCTGATTATTCTCGTGGCCTTCGCCAAATGTTTCCAAACGAGGAATTCATCGTAGATGCAAATTCGACTTTGCGTTTGACTTTTGGTCGTGTTGAGGGTTCTTCTCCACATGACGGAATGACTTACAATGCTCTCTCAACAACGAAGGGTATATTGCAGAAGTATAAGCCAGGACACCCAGATTTCGATCTGCCAAAAGATTTGGTTGCGAAGCTAAGGGAAGGAGACTGGGGGCGATATGGAACCGATGGCGAGCTTATAGTCTGTTTTACAGGTTCAAATCACACAACGGGAGGAAACTCTGGAAGTCCAGCTATTAATGGTGAAGGAGAACTTGTGGGGATAAATTTTGACCGAACATGGGAAAGCACAATGAGCGACATATTGTTTGAGGAGAGTAGGTGTAGAAACATAATGGTCGATATCCGTTATGTACTTTGGATCATCGACCATTATGCTGGTGCAGGATACCTCGTAGATGAGATGACCTTAGTAGAATAAAGCTTACGCCATAAACGATATTGAAATAATTACAATAGCGAATAGAAACAAGGCAAAAACTACTGGTCCTGCAATTTCGTTTTCTTGTGGTTCTTCGTGATGTCCCATATCAGATTTTTTTGCGAAGATACAATCGAGAGTATGCAACCTTTTGAATAATTAGAAGTTTATCTATTATGTACTAATTTGCATGACGTTACCTGTAAATTTGAAACAATATCTCATGAAACTTAATGTTACTAGAGTGTTTGCATCGATCCTTTTGCCTGCGCTTTTCTTTATTCATAATTCTGCTACAGCCCAAACAGGCGATTGTGCTGAAGGTGAAACAGAAATAATAATTGAAATTTCTCCAGATGACTGGCCAGGTGAAATAAGTTGGGATCTCATAGTAGGAGGAGAATTAATTGCAGAAGGTGGTTCAAATTCAGATACCATGTGTGTTGTTATGGATGACGAATTCCCATGTTTCCAATTTACTATCTATGATTCTTACGGTGATGGATTAAATGATCCAGGATATTATGTTGTGTACCTAGACGGAGAAGTAGCAGGGGAAGGAAGTGGAGATTACGGGTACAGCGATCAAATCACATTTGAATGCGCCCCAGGAACAACATGTAACGATGCTGTAATGCTCAATCAACCTTCTGAAGAGGGCGACATGATTGACCAGCCTGGAGATAATTACTGGTATCAGTTTACTCCAGAGTCAAATGGCATGTACTTATTTAGTAGCTGTGAATCTGGATGTGATACAAGATTATTCATATACGAGTATTGCAACATGGGTAATTTTGATGATTTAAATAATGGTACAATTTATTATGATGATGACCAAGGTGGATGTGGTGACGAGGCCGTATTGACTGTAATGCTTGAAGCTGATGTTACCTACTGGATACGTTGGGCATCATTTGATGGGTGTGAAGGAAATTGGCAGTGGGAACATCAATATGTAGGACCACCAGAGGGATGTACTGATCCAGAAGCTTGTAACTATAATCCAGACGCTGAAGTAGACAACGGCACATGTATCTACCCTGGTGATCCAGCTTGTACTGGTCCAGATTTAATTGTTTTAGAGGATGCTATTATTAATAGTATCTATGCAACAGACATGGATGTTGATGAATCAGATTGCTACATTGAAGAGGGATGCCTAAATGGTTATGGAAATAGAGAGATTGTGAGATTTACAACTCACATTAAGAATATTGGTGATTTAGATTACTACATTGGTTCTCCAAACGACAATGAAAACAATCAATTTGAATGGGGAGATTGTCATAATCACTGGCACCACAATGGGTATGCTAAGTACGATTTATTTACCCTTGATGGAGAATACATACCAGTAGGATTCAAAAATGGATTCTGTGTTATGGATCTAGAGTGTTCAGGAGGAGGAACTGCTCAATACGGTTGCAGTACCATGGGTATTTCTGCAGGTTGTGGGGATATTTATGGAAGTGGATTAAGCTGTCAATGGATTGACGTAACAGGTATTGATGACGGTACTTACTTCCTTTTAGTTAGAGCAAACTGGGAATTCATTCCTGATGCTCTTGGAAGAGAAGAAACTGATTACAATAATAACTACGCTGCAGTATGTGTAAACTTCGATAGATCACTAGGATATTTAGTAGTTGATACTTTCAACGATTGCGAACCATTCTACGACTGTGAGGGAACTCTATATGGACAATCAGTAGCTGATTGTAATGGAGACTGTAATGGAACTGCATTAGTTGGTGACTTAGACAATAACGGAGCTCAAGAATACACAGATGCAGTTTCTTATGTTGAAGGCATTTTAGGAGGAGATCTTGCTGCAGCATCATGTACAGATATTGATCAAGATGCTAATATCACTGTTACAGATGCAGCTCTAATGTCTCGTTGTCAATTTTGGAACGATGCTCACGAACATCCAGATAGTTCTGGTGTGCATGACAAGTGTGATTTTCCAGTGACTGAAATCATCAATATGTATGATACTGTTCACTTTAAGATTGGAGATATTGATTGGGATCAAGGTTTTTTGGATATCCATGTTATGAATCCAAATAATAGAGTTGTTGGATTTGAAATAGATTTGAGTGGAATTGAAATAAGCCAAGCAATCTCTCTTGCTGATGTAGTTAGCTATCCTATTGAACCGGCACACATGCCTGGAGGCTCTAAGGTTATTGGTTTAAGCTTTGGAGGGGAGAGCATGATGAAGTTTTACGAATGGACTCCACTGCTAAGACTTTACTGGATTGATGTTGAAGATGAAGTATGCATAGTTGACGTTGTTGACGTTATTAATGACGACTACCATAATACTCTTGTAAATGTTGTTGACGCATGCGTCACTCGCGTTCATGATGAAGACTTGGCAACTGAACAAGTAATTGTTATGCCAAACCCTTTGACTTCAAGCTCAACTATTACCTTCCCAAATCCAACTAGAGAGATGATGTTATTGCACATTATTGATTCTCAAGGAAAATTGGTAAGAACAGAGCAGACTAAGGGTAACACTCATATTATTGAAAAAGCCTCATTAAGTACAGGAACTTATTTCTTTAGATTGACAGGAAATCAATCAACTCCACTTATTGGAAGGTTCGATATAAAATAAATTAGTATTGAAAAGTTTATCTTACATTAGAATTCATTTAATTATTGTATTTGCATCATTATTAGCGATGCAATTTGCGGTTATAAATGCTCAAGTGGTTATCAATGAGTTTAGTTGTTCTAACTATACTTTAAACATAGGAGGTGATAACGAGGACTTCATTGAATTTTATAACCAAGGAGCTACAGATGTAGACCTTGGAGGTTATTTTTTATCTGACCAACCATCTAATTCAGACAAATTTGAAATACCTGCTGGAACTACTGTTCCTGCTGGAGGGTTTATTATGGTTATGTGCTCTGGGGAAGGAGAGTTGGCAACAAATCTTTACGTAGGAGGTAATCTAAATACCAACTTTAAGATTAACCAATGTCAAGGCGAGTCTATTATTTTCAGTGACCCTTCTGGAGCTATCCTTGAGCAATTCGATTACTTAGTTGATATAGGAACAACCCAAGCTGATCATAGCTGGGCTAGATCTACAGATGGAGGTGGAGTATGGGAAGTTTGTGTTAATCCAACGCCAAATGCATCAAATAATGGAGCTGCTTCTTTTAGCGCATATGCTCCAACACCACAGTTTGATATTGAAGCTGGATATTATCCACAGAGTATTAATGTGTCAATTTCTGCGCCTGCAGGATACGAAGTTAGATATACCACAAATGGATACGCTCCAAACGGAGGCAGCAACTTATATACTGGCCCAATTGCAATTGATCAGACAACTGTATTAAGATCAATAGCTATTGATCCTTCAGGTAATGAAGCAGATAGCTATGTTGCAACTAACACGTATTTCATTGGTGACGATAATCACACCATTATAGTAGTTTCATGTAGTGGAGATGGACAAGAAAATGGAACATGGCCTGGAGGAGGTGGAGTTGGTGAATCAATGCATATCGAATTTTTTAATACTGATGGTTCATTTATTGTTGAGGCAAGTGGTGATTCAAATGAGCATGGTAATGACTCAAATGCATACGGCCAAAGAGGATTTGATTATATTACAAGAGATCAAATGGGATATGATTATGCCGTTGAATCAGAATTGTTCCATGAGAAGAATAGAGATCAATACCAAAGGTTAATCTTTAAAGCAGGTGCAAACGATAACTATCCCCATGAGCCTGGAGCTCATATAAGAGATTCATATGTACATACGCTTTCACATGAAGCAGACTTAAAAATGGATGAACGTACCTCAGAAAGTTGTATTGTGTATTTGAATGGTCAATATTGGGGAGTTTATGAGTTTAGAGAAAAGGTTGATGATATTGATTTTACTCGTGAATATTATAATCAACCAAGGCACTTTGTTGATTTTTTAAAGACATGGGGAGGTACGTGGGAAGAGTATGGAGATGGTGATGATTGGTATGACTTTGTAAATTTTGTCACTTCTAATGATATGACTGTAGCTGCTAATTATGAGTATGCTATAACTCAGCTTCATCCGTTAAGTCTCATAGATTACTTTATTTTGAATAGTTACATCGTTAGTATGGATTGGCTAAATTGGAATACTGCATGGTGGAGAGGTAGACATCCAGATGGTGGAGCAAAAAGATGGAGGTATGCTTTGTGGGATTGTGATGCTTCTTTTGGTCACTACATAAATTATACTGGTATTCCTGACACAGGACCTACTGCTGACCCATGTAATCCGGAATCAATGGGTAATGTAGGCGGACAAGGACATATTCCAGTTCTTAATGCCTTAATGAATAATGAGGATTTCTTTGCACTATATGTTAACCGTTGGGCTGATTTAGGAAATACTCACTTTACATGTGATAACATGCATGCTGTACTTGATAGCATGGTTGCTGTTATAGAGCCAGAAATGCCTCGTCAATGCGATAGATGGGGTGGTTCTATAGCTGGATGGGAAACTGAGCTTCAACAATTAAGAGATTTTATTGACACAAGATGTGAAGATGAACTTCTAACTGGCATGGAGGATTGTTATGATGTAACACCTTACACTTTAACTCTAGAAATTGTTGGAATGGGTGATGTAGAAATTAACTCTGTTGATATCACTCCAGAACAATCTCCATTTAGCGGTTGGTATTTTGAGGAACTAGCTGTTAATCTTACAGCTGAAGAAAATTATGGAGTTGAGTTTTTATTCTGGGAGATTGTAAGTGGAACAGCTGTATTAGACGATCCAGATAATCCGGAATGGAATTTGAACTTGCAGGATGACCTAACTATAAGAGCACACTTTGGTGTTCCTGCCCCACCAGAAGATATAACCTTCAATGTTGAGCCTGCTGGAGCTGGATCAATTATGTTAGATGGTCTTCTTATTCCAAACTATCCAACTACTGAATCTCTTAGTGTTAGTGGACACACCATACAAGCAATTCCAACCAACCAATGGTGGGTATTCTCTCATTGGACTTCATCTCAGCCTGCAAATGTTATTGGTCCTGATATGAATTCTGAAAATGCAACTTTAGATGTTGAAGTAAGCGGTCAAGTAGTTGCCCACTTTACATATATAGATCACCTAGAACTTGAAGTGGAAGTTCAACCTGCAGGCGCAGGTGCTGTAACAGTAGTAAATACAGCATACGTTGAAGATTACTGGACAGAAGAGTTTATTGCGAACGACCCTCTTGTATTTAAAGCTTCTGCAAATGAAGAGTGGGAATTTGACAGATGGTTAGTCCAAACAACTAATCCATATCCCAATGAGAGCTCTACTTCAATGACTTTGAATCTGCAGGATGTAAGCTACGAAAAGGTAATAGCTTTGTTTAAGGAAGTTGAATTCAGAATTTTTATTCCTAACGCATTTACTCCAGATAATGACGGTGTTAATGACAGTTTTCTTCCTCTAGGTCAAGGATATGATGCAGTTGAATACGAATTCCTTGTTTTTAATAGATGGGGTGAAGTAGTCTTTAAGACAAATGATCCAAATGAGCCGTGGATAGGCCAAAATAACCTAGTGGGAGGTGACCACTACGTTAATGATGGCGTGTATATGTATTCTGTAACAGCTTTAGGCTATCACGATATCAGCTCACAAGTATTTAGAGGATCTGTAACTATCGTTAGATAAAACTTTCGGGTGTATACTAGTGCAGTAGGAATTACTAGTGTTATAACTTAAATGGGATTCCACAATTGTTGCTGAATCTCAATTGCGTATATAAAGCTAAATGAGAACAATACTGCTCCTAAAAATACTGCTGGTATATATCTGCATTTTTGCTGAATTGCTTGAAGTAAATACGCACGCCTAGTATATGTGAAACCATTAGGGCACAAAAATCTTCTATTGGTAAACTCATAATAAATTGATCATGCAATTCAGAGTTTTAGGGCGCATTGTCATACTCGACAAAAAATGAGAGCCCAATATTTTCAAATGTGAAAATTCTAAGGCCTGTGAAAACAAATCCAGATATAATGCCTAAAACAAGCCTTTCATATTTTATTTACATATTCCTTCTGTACTGACCTCCGACTTCAAAGAGAGCTGATGTGATTTGGCCTAAAGAACACACCTTACCAACCTCCATCATCTTTTCAAATATATTTTCATTGTTAATAGCTGCCTTCTGAAGATCACTCATCATTGCATTTGAGTTTTTTTCATTTCCCTTGTGAAGAGTTTTTAGATTACGTAATTGAACCTGCTTTTCATCATCTGTTGCTCTAATTACTTCTCCTGGAATAATTGTAGGCGAGCCCTTTGAGCTTAAGAATGTATTTACACCAATAATTTCATACTCTCCAGTATGCTTTAAAGTCTCATAATGTAGGCTTTCTTCCTGTATTCTTGAACGTTGGTACATTGTCTCCATCGCACCCAAAACCCCACCGCGTTCAGTTATATTATCAAACTCCATAAGTACAGCCTCCTCCACTAAATCTGTGAGTTCTTCAATTATGAATGATCCCTGCATTGGGTTTTCGTTCATAGCTAGGCCTAATTCCTTGTTAATGATTAACTGAATAGCCATTGCTCTTCTTACACTTTCCTCTGTAGGTGTTGTGATTGCTTCGTCGTAAGCATTTGTATGTAAAGAATTGCAATTGTCGTAAATGGCATACAGCGCTTGAAGAGTTGTTCTAATATCGTTGAAGTCAATTTCTTGGGCATGTAGTGAGCGTCCAGAAGTTTGAATATGGTATTTGAGCATTTGGGCTCTAGAAGACGCTCCATACTTTTCTCTCATTGCTTTAGCCCAAATCCTCCTAGCAACACGCCCGATAACAGCGTATTCGGGGTCAACCCCATTAGAGAAGAAGAAGCTTAGATTTGGTCCAAATGCATTGATGTCCATTCCTCTGCTTAAGTAATATTCAACGTAAGTGAATCCATTTGCAAGAGTGAAAGCAAGTTGTGTTATTGGGTTAGCTCCAGCTTCTGCAATATGGTAACCACTGATTGATACAGAGTAGAAATTGCGGATCTTTTCGTCGATGAAGTATTGCTGAACATCACCCATAAGTCTTAGAGCAAATTCGGTAGAGAATATACAAGTATTTTGGGCTTGGTCTTCTTTGAGAATATCTGCTTGAACAGTTCCTCTTACAGAGGTTAGTGCTTCAACTTTGAGTTTTGCATAAGTTTTGGCATCAAGAACTTCGTCTCCAGTACAACCCAAAAGCATTAGACCTAGGCCATTATTTCCTTCAGGTAAATTACCTTCATAGCGAGGGCGTTTTAGCCCATTATCATCCCATTTAGCCTTGAGTACATTGTCTACATCTGCTTCTAATCCGTTTTCAATAATGTATTTCTCACAACGCTGGTCTATTGCAGCATTTAAGAAAAACGCAAGCAACATAGGCGCAGGTCCATTGATTGTCATTGAAACAGAAGTGGTTGGATCACATAGGTCGAACCCACTGTATAGCTTTTTAGCGTCATTCAATGAGCAAATGCTAACACCGGCATTTCCAATCTTTCCGTAGATATCTGGTCTAAGGTCTGGATCGTTTCCATATAAAGTAACAGAATCAAATGCAGTTGAGAGTCTCTTAGCAGGCATCCCAAGACTTACATAGTGGAAACGCTTGTTAGTCCTTTCTGGCCCACCTTCGCCAGCAAACATTCTGGTAGGGTCTTCGTTTTGACGTTTGAATGGGTAAATGCCTGCAGTGTATGGAAAGGAGCCAGGTAAATTTTCTTGTGCAGACCAACGAACCAAATCACCCCAACTAGAGTAGGATGGGAGACTGATTTTGGGAATGCTCTGATGAGAAAGTGATGTTTTAGCTGTAGGAACTTTTACTTCCTTATCTCTCACTTTAAATGTAAAAACATCGTTCTTATATCTGCTTTTAAGTTCAGGCCACTCTTCTATCCATGCTGCTAGTTTTGGATCTAGCTCAAGTCGAACTTTATTTGCTTTAGCACTAATTATATCTCTAGTTTTTCCCTCAAATTGCTCAGCAGATTTCTCAAGGCTGTAAAGCTTTTCAGCAACTTCAGCCTGTTTCTTCATGTTTCGGTCGTAAGCTCTATTAGTCTCAGATATTTCGCTCAGATATCTTACTCTTGAAGGGGGGATAATGAATATTTTTTCTGAAGAATTCCCTTCTAAATCTCTGTTAGGGTCCAAATCAGCACCTGTTTTTTCTGCAAGGCACTTCATCAGCATAGTGTAGAGATCATTTGTACCGGGGTCGTTAAATTGACTGGCAATTGTTCCAATTACAGGTAGGTCTTCGTCTTTTGCCTCCCACAAATCGTGGTTGCGTTTAAACTGCTTTCTTACGTCTCTTATCGCGTCTTGTGCACCTCTTTTGTCAGACTTATTAATTGCAACTACATCTGCAAAGTCAAGCATATCAATCTTTTCTAATTGAGTAGCAGCTCCAAATTCAGGAGTCATAATGTAAAGTGCTACATCGCTGTGCTCCATAATTTCTGTGTCGCTTTGGCCTATACCAGAAGTTTCTAAGATAATTAAATCAAATTCGGCAGCTTTCAAAACATTTAACGCCTCATTAACGTGCTTGCTAAGTGCGAGATTAGATTGCCTAGTAGCAAGTGATCGCATATACACTCTTTCATTATTGATAGAGTTCATGCGAATTCTATCCCCAAGTAGTGCTCCTCCTGTTTTTCTCTTAGAAGGATCAACACTTATTAGTGCAATTCTCTTTTCAGGAAAACCGGCTAAAAATCTTCTAACTAGTTCGTCAACCATAGAAGACTTTCCTGCTCCTCCAGTTCCTGTTATTCCTAAAACAGGTGCGTTTTTTAATTTTGGATAAGCATTCGAAAGAGCTTCAGAAAATTCCTCAGCATTGTTTTCTGCTGCTGAAATTGATCTAGCAAGATCAGTAATGTTCTTTTGCGGTAGTCTTTCTAATGCTCCATCTAACTCTTTAATAGAGTTGACTGTCTTGTAGTCAGACCTTTCTACAAGGTCATTTATCATTCCCTGTAAGCCCATTTCACGACCGTCGTCTGGATGGTAGATTCTTTCTATGCCGTATTCCTGAAGTGATTTAATTTCCTCAGGTAGAATAGTTCCACCTCCTCCACCAAAAATTTTGATATGTCCTGCGCCTCTTTCGTCCAATAAGTCCTTCATATACCTGAAGTATTCATTATGACCACCTTGGTATGAAGTCATAGCAATAGCCTGAACATCCTCCTGTATTGCAGTTGTAACTACTTCGTCAACACTTCTATCGTGACCTAGGTGTATGACCTCACATCCAGTACGTTGAATAATTCTACGCATTATGTTGATTGCGGCATCGTGGCCATCAAACAAACTTGCAGCAGAAACAATTCTGACTTTATTGGTAGGTTTATATGGTTTTGCGGCTTCCATCTTCACAATTTACTTGTACAAATCTAACCCAAACCAGATGGGCTATTGAGCCACCTTTTCACTTGTTAACTTCGTTAATTAAATAAGCTTCGCGCTTTTTCTATCATTTTTCACAAGAAATCCGTTATTTTGCGGTCTTGAATTAATGCCACGTTTTACTTTGGATATTTCAACTAATTGCATGAAAATTCGTTTATTCCTGTTAGGGATGGGGCTGTTTTTTGTCTCTACAACGCAAGCCCAAATGACGGGTGTGGTTATAGAAGTGGACACAGCTTTCTATGGTCCTAACACTCCGACCCCCGATGATACTTTTGATCCAGACGGTAACCTTGACGGTTTTGTAACTTATAAAGTGTACGCTGAATTCATGAACACTTCGGATGTGCTTAGTGCTGTTTATGCAGACGTAGACGCATTAGCAACACCTCCTATGTACATTGATGCTCCTTGTGGGTGCCACAACCCGGTATTTGGTTCGATGGCTATGGATGGTACTAACCCTTCAGCATTCTGGATTGGCCCATTTGCTGATTATCAATACGACACATACTGGACTTTGGGTATGCCAAGTTCAGATGCTCCTGGAATTATTCCTCAATCAATAGGATTACCTCCTGGAAATAATATTTGTAGTGAACAAATCCAAAATGGATCAGTATTCTTGCCTGGTGGACCTATAAATGCTATTGCAGGTGATGATTACAGAGTTCTCATTGCACAGGTAACAACATGTGGAGATTGGTGCATGAGTGCAAACTTTCAAGTTTTCATCGGAGGAGACCAAACTGCAAATCAATTTTTCAGTTTAGAAAATGAGGTATGTTTTGAAGATCCTTGTGAGGTATATCTTGAAGAGGAAGCAACAGTTACTGGAAATATCCTTCCCTGTGCTGGTGGGGAATCTTCAGTAGAAGTTGAATTTATAGGTGAAGGAGCTATGACTCTCTCTGAATTCAATCTATACGACGATAGTGACAATTTGATTGTTGGTCCACAAAACAACACCACATTCGACAACCTTGGTCCAGGTAACTATGTATTGCATGTAGTAGACGAATTCTCTTGTAGAGATACGGTTTACTTTGAAGTAATCGAGCCAGATCCTATTGTAGCAGAATTTGAATTAATAACTGATAATAACTGTTATGGCGAAGGAGATGCGACAGTATGTATTACAGAAGATGGAGCATCTGGAGGAACAGGCACACTGTCAGTAGCTGCATATGATCCAACAGGAACTCAAATTACATCTATTGATAATGAAAATGAATGTTGGACTGATTTAGTTTGTATTGATGGAGATGGCGAATTCACATTTAGTGTTTCTGATACAGGGGGATGTATTTACGACACCACCATCACTGTAAACTGTCCACTTCCTATTACTGATAGTTTAAGTGTGAGCCAAATCGACTGTAGTGGAAACGCAAACGGAACTATTTACGGAGAAGCGACCGGTGGTTCTGGTGATATATATCTTCATGTTAACTCTGACTCCCTATTAGCGCCAAATACATTTACTAGTTTGGCACCAGGAACATATACAGTTCAGCTAATTGATGATTTTGGATGTTCGAACGGACCCCAAGTTGTAGAAGTAATTGAACCAACAGCTTTAACTCTTGATATTTTATCAGCTGCTCCAATTAGTTGTGGAAGTGATTGTAATGGAGCTGTCACACTTGCTTATGCAGGTGGAACAGGAGAGTTGACTCTTCAAATCATAGACATACTATTGACAGATACCGTAACTACTCTTGATTCACTTTGTGCATCAGATTACACTGCTACAGTAATTGATGACAATGGTTGCGAGATAATAGAACCATTTACTATTGATTCTCCACCACCATTAGAGTTCTTAATATCTCCTACAAATGCTACTTGTACTGGTATGTGTGACGGATCGGTTGATATATTCCCAGCTGGAGGTACAGGAGAACTTACCTGGTATGTTGTGGACACTTTAGGTGTTGATGCTAACCTAAATAACCTGTGTGATATGACATACACAGCATATGTTACAGACGTTTTAGGTTGTGAATTAACTGATACTTTCTCTATTGGTGTTGACATAGTCACTGATATGGTAATTACAACATTTTCTTCTCCTGTTACTTGTTGGAATGAAGCTGATGGTACTATTTCTGTAAGTGTTTACGGAAGCCATGGTCCATTTACTTATTTATGGTCAGACCCTTATAGTCAGACTACTTCTACAGCTGTTAACCTAACAGAGGATACATATACTGTAACTGTAACTGATACAATTGGTTGTAGTATTTCAGTTGCTGAGCAAGTAGATAATATAGAGGGGTGCTTATTTATCGCAGATGCAGTAACCCCAAATGGAGATGGATACAATGACGAGTGGATAGTTGGAGGACTACAAGATTTTCCTGAATCTTTAGTTAGAGTATACAATCGTTATGGTCAACTTTTATTTGAATCAGAAAGAGGACAAGATGTGTTTTGGGATGGTAAATTCAATAATAAAAAGCTGCCTATAGCAGACTATTATTACGTAATCACATTGAGTCCGGATGATGTGCCCATCACTGGAACAGTAACTGTAAAATACTGATACTATGAAAAGATTATTTATAGCAATAACAGCGCTGTTTGTCTTTTCAGCAACAGCAGAGGCTCAGCAAAGATTTCGTAGAACTTCATTCCCTATAAATTCATTTGTTGTAAATCCAGCGGTGGCAGGTACTGAAGGGTACACAGTGTTTGGAACTTCTTACCGTAACCAATGGGCTGGTTTTGAAGGATCACCTACTACCATGTTGCTTTCTGGTCATACCTCGGTTTTTGAAACACTTGGA
>Ga0160422_10000518_pt1 | contig 23370 bp, 22 predicted proteins | sample Fk160mmetaG_FD_108192 | JGI IMG/M metagenome (GOLD analysis project Ga0160422, IMG submission 108192) | Marine microbial communities from the Central Pacific Ocean - Fk160115 60m metaG | ecosystem: Environmental > Aquatic > Marine > Oceanic > Photic zone | place: The Central Pacific Ocean...
AACCCAGCTTTGGATTCTTTTGGCAAAGCAAAATAATTATTCTTAACCACCATCAAATGATCTCCGGAAGTAATTTCATCTTCATACCATAAAATACGATTACGTATTTGCTGATTGTAAATATTTGCCCTTTTATTTGAACGTAAAACAACAACAGAATCTTCCAAAGAATAATCAGAATAAGCTGAATTTAAAGCGTCTTCAAGCTCATTCTTATCTTCCAACCTTATCACATCTGGATAAATATCGAAGATAGGAGAATACGTAATTTGATCTCGCTCTAACAATTGTCTTAATGCTGTTGCATTAATTAAAATTCCAGATTCTTGAGCTTGACGTACCACCTCCTTTAATTCCACTTGAAAAACCTCTTTAAAATAACGCATTTTCAGTTCTTCAGGAACCAAAGCAGGGCTTAGTGCCAAACCCACAGGAGGAAGTTGAGCAACATCTCCAATTAAAAGTACTTTACAATTCATTCCTTGATCAACAAATCTTATCAAATCATCTAACAAAGCATTACCACCAAAAGTAGAATCAGTTTGATTTCCAATCATTGATGCTTCATCTACAATATAAATGGTATTACATGCTTTATTCTTTTGTAGTTCAAAATGAAGACTTCCAGACTTTATTTTGGGATAGTATATATGTTTATGTATAGTATAAGCTTTTCGTTTTGTAAAAGAACTAATGACTTTTGCTGCTCTTCCTGTTGGTGCGAGTAAAACCGTCTTACGATTGAATTTTACTAGAGAACGAATTATGGATTGAATAAGTGCAGTCTTACCTGTACCTGCATAACCCTTTAGCACAAAGAGTTGATGCGGATCTTTATCTAACAAAAAACGGGAAACTTCAGTAATCAACTTAATTTGACCTGTAGTGGCTTGATGTGGAAAATTAGCTAATAAATCTCCTTGTAGTTCCTTTATTTTTATACCTGAAGTCAAGACATCAAAGATATAAATTCAGTACTTCGAAAAAAAATCAGATTAAAGCAAAAAAATTGTAGATTTGCCATAATGTAAATATCAAAAAAAGATGGAAAAACGTATTCGCATTGGACTTTGGATTTTAGTTATTGGATTAAGTTATACACTCTTTAGTGTTATTATGAATCCAATAAGATTTAATACAGAAAAAAATATTCGCTCTGAAGATGTGATTCAAAGGCTTAAAGATGTTCGAAAGGCGCAAATAGCTTTTAAAGAAGTAAATAGATATTATGCTTCAAATTTTGATGAATTAATCCCCCTTATCGACACTGGTGTATTTACAATTGTACAACGTCGCGATGAAGAGCTAAAATATTACAACAAATTATACAGAGAATTCCAACTCAAAGATACTACTTTCATAGACACCCTAGGTTACGCTAGTATTAAAGACTCTATTTTTGGAGAAAATTACAACCTACAAAATTTGCGATTTATTCCACATGCCCAAGGATCTGAATTAGAGCTTAGAGCAGGAAAAATTAAATCTGGAAGCCTCACAGTTCAGGTATTTGAAGCGAAAGCGCCTAAAGAAGAATATCTTAAAGGTTTAGATGTAGACTTAGTGAAAAATGCATCTAAGGATCTTATTGTGGGCTCAATGACTTCAGCAAAGATTAATGGAAATTGGGAGTAAAATAGAAGCTATAATAAGCCATATCGACCCTTATTTAGAGCTCAATAAAGCTAAATCATGTCACTTATCCATCCAGGTTAACCTAGATGGATTTTCTTTTGCTATCCTCAACCTTAAAGAGCAAAAATATATTGCTCTTGAACACTACGATATTCAAAACCTAAACTCTTACAGTAATTTGGCTGAAAAAATTGATATTATAGTCAACCAAAAAAAACTTCTTCAACATAATTTCGTTTCAACATCTGTTGGTATTACCCATACTATAAATACACTTACACCAAAAGCACTATACAAGAAAGAATATGGAAAAGAAATTTTAGCTTTCAACCATATTCTCTTACAAAATGAGATAGAAACAAGAGATTGGATTCCAAGCATTCAAGCATTCAACTCTTACTTTATCCCTGAAGAATTAGAGCGTTGTTTGAACAAACATTTTAAAAATATTGTTTGGAAACACGACAGCAGCATAATAATCGAGAGTCTTATCCACCAATTTAAACTGCATGAAGGTGAAAAAGTATACATATCAGTACAAAAAAAATCATTTGATATCACTATACTAGATGGCAAACACCTTAAATTCTTCAACAGCTTTTCATACAAAGCTGCTGAAGACCTGATTTACTATCTTCTCTTCTCTATGGAACAACTTCAACTAAACCCAGACCAAACTCCCCTCATAATCTTTGGTGAAATTAAAGAGGATTCTGAAATTTATAAATTACTATACAAATACGTACGAAATATTAACTTTACAAAAAGAAATCCTAACTATAATTACAGCTTTGTTTTCGATCAGATCCAAGAGCATTACTTCTACAAACTCCTCAACCAGCACCTATGCGTATCATAAGTGGTTCTCATAAAAGTAAAAGAATTACCGCACCTAATAACCTTCCGGTACGTCCAACAACTGATATGGCAAAAGAAGGACTTTTCAACATCTTAAACAATCGTTACTATTTTGAGGAAATTACAGTACTTGACTTATTCAGTGGCACAGGTAATATTGCATATGAATTTGCTTCTCGAGGTTCAGAAGAAATACTTTGTGTAGATAAAAATCATAACAGTATTCGTTTCATTCAAAAAACTGCTCAAGAATTAAATTTTGATGCAATATCAACTATTCAAGAAGATGTATTTGAATTTCTGAGTCAACACAACAGAAAACATGATATAATATTTGCTGACCCGCCATATGAATTAACAAATTTAAATCAAGTCATAGCATTTGTTTTTGATAAAAAACTTCTTTCTCAAGAAGGTGTTCTAATTCTTGAACATTCTAAAATGAAAGATTTCTCTAAACACTCTTTTTTTAAAAACCTAAGGAGATACGGGAATGTCAACTTTAGTTTTTTTGAATGGATGAACAGTGATGATTAGTAAAAATTAGATTATTTACCCCCTATTGAATCTTGTCTTCTAATTATTCTTTAACTTGCAGTTTCAATAGTAAAATATGAGACTAATTGCATTTTTCCCTGGTTCATTTGACCCCATCACTAAAGGACACGAAAACATTGTTAGAAGAGCTCTTCCTATGTTTGACAAAATTATAGTCGCTATTGGTGTAAACAGTTCAAAAAATGAAATGTTCCCCCTGGAGCAAAGACAAAATTGGATTACAAATACGTTTTCAGACTATCCTAAAGTTGAAGTAATAAACTACAAAGGATTAACCATAGACGCCTGTAAAAAACACCAAGCAAAATTTATTTTGAGAGGACTTCGTAATTTGAACGATTACGAATATGAAAAAAGTATTGCGATAATGAATCAAGCTATGGATCCAAGTATTGAAACGATATATTTAAATACACATCCAAAATGGACTGCCATTTCTTCTACAATAGTTAGAGATATTATTAAGAACGAAGGTAATGCACAACCTTTTCTTGCTTCAGGAGTTCAACTATAGAGGCGTAAGTATTTGATACACACGAAAGATGTTTCGTCTTGTCTGCCCAAACTACTTCAGTAATACCTTCTTCTAATTGAGGCTTGAGAACTTGTTCTGCAGGACATGTCATTGCATACCAATAAGTTTTTTTAAGAATTGATTCACTATTATATGAATAAGTATGATACGTTACTCCTAAAAGTGCTCCGCGATTAATACCTCTAACAGCACACTCTTCTTCTACCTCCCGAACTGCAGCATCTTCAACTTTTTCACTAGATTCAACCTTACCTTTGGGTAAATCCCATTTACCATTTCTTAGTATCCACAAAACTTCTCTTTTTGGATTGACAACCACCCCACCAGCAGCCTCTGTTAATTGATAATGAGAACAGAAATCGCGCCACATATATTCAAGATCACCCCCTTGCAAAATTAGAGATTTATAAAACCCATTTTGAACTTTAGCTATCGCACTATTCATAGAATAACCACTCGAATAAATTTGAATTTCAGACTTCTCATCGACTTCTAAAATAGATTCAAAACTCCTTAAAATTAATACACTATCGTTTATAAAAATTGTATACATTTACTCTATGATTTTAAACAAGGATACAGCAAAAAAAACCGCCGAATTATTATTGCAAATTAAAGCAATAAAATTACAACCTAATAATCCTTTTACTTGGGCTTCCGGATGGAACTCTCCAATATACTGTGACAATCGTATTACACTTTCTCACCACGCAATTCGCACCTACATTTGCGAACAACTGGCTCTCGCAGTTACAAATAATTTTGGAAAACCCGACGTCATAGCTGGAGTTGCTACTGGTGCAATACCACACGGCACCCTTGTTGCACAAAAACTAGGGTTACCCTTTGTTTACGTTCGCCCTGAGCCTAAAATACATGGACGAAAAAACCAAATCGAGGGGCATCTTAAAAATGGTCAAAACATTGTTGTTATAGAAGACTTAATTAGTACAGGAGGCAGCTCTTTAAAAGCAGTTAAAGCACTCGAAGAAGTAGGGTGTACCGTAAAAGGTATGGCTGCCATCTTTACTTATGGCTTCGAACTTTCAGTTAAAAACTTCAAAAATGCCAAATGCGATTTGGTTACCTTAAGTAACTATGACAATCTTATTGAACAAGCAATGGATACTGGATATGTCTCTAAAAAAGAAGTTGACGCCCTAAAAAAATGGCGAATTGCACCCGATAAGTGGTAAAATAAGCTCAAAAAACTTAATACAACTCGTTTTGATTCCGTAAAAATTTCTCTAATTTGAAATTTTATTTTTAAACAAAATAGAGGCTCCCCTCTTTTGACCTAAATGAAGATGATTCAAGGAACTCATAATGCATTAGATGACTCCAGAAATGAAACTGTAAAGATTTTCATAAATGGTGAACTTATAGCTCGAAAAGATGCCAAAATATCAGTATTTGATAGTGGCTATCTAGTCGGAGATGGTATTTGGGAAGCACTCAGATTACATAAGGGCGTACTTGTATTCCTTGATTTACATCTTAAACGATTGTGGCAAACTGCCAAATCGGCTTATATAGATCTTCCTTTTAGTAAAGAAGAATTAACAAATCACATATGGGACACCATCCAATGTAATCAAATGCATGATAATGTTCACATTCGCATAATGATTACTCGTGGGATAAAAAAAACACCTTCTCAAGATCCTAGACTCACAATTGGTTGTCCAAATATTGTAATCATAGCAGAGCACAAAAAAGCCTCACCTCAAACTAAACAAAAAGGAATTACCTTATTTACAAGTACAATAAGAAGAGGTTCACCAGATTACTTAGACCCAAGACTAAATTGTCACAGTAAACTACATGAAGTTCAAGCACTAATTCAAGCGATAGAGGCAGGGGCAGATGAAGCACTAATGCTTGACACACATGGCTTTGTATCTACCTGCAATGCAACTAATTTTTTCATCATTAAAGACGACGAAGTATGGACTTCAACAGGCCAATATTGTATGAATGGAATTACGCGAGGTAAAATCATTTCAATCTGTGAAAACAAAAAGATCCCTTGTAAACAAAAAGACTTTTCGCTTTTTGATGTTTATGCAGCAGACGAAGCATTTGTTACAGGAAGTTTTGGAGGCATAACACCTGTAACTAAAATAGACGGAAGAATCATAGGTAAAGGAAAATTTGGAAAACTATCGAAAAAATTGAATTATTTATACGAACAATTGATTGAAGAAGAAATCACTCAAAAAAAAGCCAATGCAAAAGGATAATATAAAGCGAATTTGTCTTTGGTCTGGTCCTCGCAACATTTCTACTGCACTGATGTATTCTTTTGCTCAACGAAGCGACACTTTAGTGTACGATGAACCTTTATACGCCTATTATCTTAAAAACTCAAATGCAAAAAAATATCATCCTGGGACAAAAGAAATATTGAGCTCAATGGAAAATAATGGAACAAAAGTCATTAAAATGATGATGGGGTTTCACAAAAAACCTGTCGTTTTTTTTAAGAATATGACACACCACCTGTTAAATCTTGATCGAACTTTCATGCAAAACATGATTCACATCATACTCACAAGAGATCCTGTAGAAATGCTCCCATCGTATGCAAAAGTAATCGAAAACCCAAACCTGAAAGATGTAGGCTATGCCGCGCACACAGACTTAGTTAATGAGCTGAATTACATGAACATCAAACCCATAATTGTGGACTCTAAAACAATTTTAATTAACCCAAAATTAGTATTAAATCGCTTGTGTACCTTACTCAAAATCCCTTTCGAAGAAAATATGTTAAAGTGGAAAATGGGCGGACGTATTGAAGATGGAATATGGGCAAAATATTGGTATGATAACATTCACAAATCTGTTGGATTTAAAAAGTATAAGGCAAAGAATGAGCCCTTTCCTGAAACTCTTAAACCGCTTCTGGCATCATGTTTACCTCATTATAAAAATCTCATCAAATTATCTTTAAAATAATCCGATTATGTTCAAAAAAATCATTTTGTTTCTCGTGCTCAACTTTGGAGCACTTGCCATTGGAAGTTACTTTACAGATAGTGGTGCTTCATCTGATTGGTATCAAAATCTGAATAAAGCACCATGGACTCCTGCCGGCTGGGTATTTGGTGCAGCATGGACATCAATCATGATTTGCTACTCAGTATACATGGCTTATCTCATCAAAATAAATCGCAAAAAAAAAATCATATTACTTTACAGCATTCAATGGATACTTAACGTTGCATGGAATCCTATTTTCTTTGAATTGCAACTAATTATTCTTGGACTAATTGAAATCTCTTTATTAACATCGATAATCTTATACTTATGTATTAATTTCTGGAATGAACTTAGGGCAAAAACATTACTAATATTTCCTTATCTGATTTGGTTATTTATTGCAAGTTCATTAAATACTTACATTGCTATTTACAATTAATGGCTTTAGCTTAAAAACTTAATTTCTTTGATATCATAATCACAGATTTTGCCATCTATTAATTCGATTTGCAAAAACCCGTTACGATGCACATTTATAATTTTACCATTCAATTTTTTATTATCAACCATAAAAGATTGCAATTGATTAAGCCCATATAAATTAGACATATAAGCCTTCTTTAAATCCTTAAAATGTCCTGAACGGAGCATTAAATACCGAGCTTCTAAACTCTCACAAATATGCTCCATCACCTTTTCTACTGGAAATTCTAAACCTATGATTTGTTGAAGCGAAATCGCATTGGATAAATCATCGAAATGGAGTTGATTAACATTCAAGCCAATGCCTACTACTGCATTCTGATATACAAATTGACTCATCTGATTTTCTATAAGAACGCCTGCAATCTTTTTATCTTGAAAATAAATGTCGTTAGGCCATTTAATTTTAAACCCTGAACGCAATTTATTTAAACTATCCGATAGTGCTAATGCAACACAAATACTTAAATCAAATGCATGTATTGGAGACAAAAAGCTTGGCTTTAATAACACACTGAATGTTAAAGATTTATAGGGCTGAGAAAACCATTTATTTCCCCGCTGTCCTTTACCATTAGTTTGAGAGGATGCAACAACTACTGTTCCCTCAAGAAATTGTTCATTTAATATACGTGACATCAACCAATCATTAGTAGAGCTTATTTCATCTAACTTAATCCAATGGTTTCCAATAAAAAGTGTGTCCATTAATAAAAAGAAAAGGATATAATTACGATTGAGTAAACTTAGCGTAATTTACTACCTTTATGAGAATTATAATCCGTTTAAAAGCATTATTTTTGCTCACTAAATAGTGATTACTTAATGAAAAAAAAGAATAGTTTAAAAATTAAAAGCCTTGTAGATGTAATTGTTAAAGGCATGCAGGAAAAAAAAGCCGAAAATGTTACGGTGGTAGATTTAAGAAATATAGACAATGCAGTATGCGACTTTTTTGTCATTAGCAACGCAAACTCGAACACACAAGTAAATGCAATTGCTGATTCTATTCAAAAAGAAACACTTGAAATTTTAGGCGACAAAGCTTGGCACAAAGAAGGAACTGAAACTGCTGAGTGGATATTAATGGATTACGTAAATGTAGTGGCTCATATATTTCAAACGCCAATAAGAGAATTTTATGCATTAGAAGATTTATGGGGAGATGCTGAAATAACAAAAATTAAAGCAATTTAACAATGGCAAAGACACAAAAAATAAATAAAAAAACGCCAAAAAAATCACCAAAAAAAGCGCGTAAAAAACCACAAAAGAAAAAAAATCAAATACCTAAATTCAATCTTTATTGGATTTATGGAATTATTGCTTTTTTCTTGATTTCCATGCTTTTTACAAATGAAATAGGATCGTTAAGTATTGAAACAAATGAACAAACATTAATTTACGATTACATTAAAAATAAGGATGTTAAAAAAATTGAAATCATCCAAAACAAAAACATTGCACGAATCTTCATCAAGGAAGAATCGCTTTCTGAACATCGTCATGAAGCCGTTAGAAAACCTCTTTTTGGAGATGGCATAAACAAAGGGCCTCACTATTTTCTTAAAATCGGAACATCTCAAGAATTTAGAGATCGACTTGATGAAGCGCAAGAAAATTTTCGTTTCACTAAAAATGAATGGGCGCAAATATTTTATAATAATGAACAAAGTATTTGGGACAGTTTTTGGGCATGGATGCCATTCATATTCTTAATATTTATTTGGATTTTTTTTATGCGAAGAATGAGTGGTGGCGGAGCTGGTGGTGGACCTGGCTCACAAATTTTCAATATTGGTAAATCACAAGCTCAACTCTTCGATAAAGAATCTGAAGTTAAAACTACCTTTAATGACGTAGCTGGCCTAGAAGGCGCTAAAGAAGAGGTTCAAGAAATAGTAAACTTCCTAAAGAATCCAGAAAAATACACAAAACTCGGTGGTAAAATTCCACGAGGGGCATTACTTGTAGGACCTCCTGGGACAGGTAAAACCCTTTTAGCTAAAGCAGTAGCAGGCGAAGCTCAAGTACCTTTCTTTTCACTATCAGGATCTGATTTTGTTGAAATGTTTGTAGGTGTTGGCGCCTCTAGAGTTAGAGATTTATTTAAAAAAGCAAAAGATAAAGCACCTGCCATAATATTTATTGATGAAATTGATGCTATAGGAAGAGCCCGTGGTAAAAACCAAATGACAGGATCTAATGACGAGCGAGAAAATACACTGAATCAACTTCTTACAGAAATGGATGGTTTTGGAACTAATGATCATGTTATTGTTTTAGCAGCTACTAACAGAGCTGACATTTTAGACAGAGCATTAGTTAGAGCAGGACGATTTGATCGACAAATTTATGTTGATTTACCAGAACTTAACGAGCGAAAAGAAATATTTGAAGTACACCTTAAACCTTTAAAAATAGATAACAAATTAGACCTCAATTTCTTAGCAAAACAAACTCCAGGGTTCTCTGGAGCAGACATTGCAAACATGTGTAACGAAGCAGCACTTATTGCAGCTCGAAACGATAAAAAGTTTGTTGAAAAACAAGACTTTCTTGACGCTGTAGACCGAATTATTGGAGGACTTGAAAAGAAAAATAAAATCATTTCAAAAAATGAACGAGAAGTCATCGCTTTTCACGAAGCTGGTCATGCCACGGTAAGTTGGATGCTCGAACATGCTGCACCTTTGGTAAAAGTTACTATTGTTCCTCGAGGAAAGTCGCTTGGTGCAGCATGGTATCTTCCAGAAGAACGGCAAATTACAACCAAAGAACAAATGATGGATGAAATGTGTGCCGCATTAGGCGGTAGAGCAGCAGAACAAATTATTTTCGGGAAAGTATCTACAGGAGCATTAAGCGACTTAGAAAAAGTGACACGTCAAGCTACAGCAATGGTTACTGTTTATGGCTTAAGTAATAAAATAGGAAATATTTCTTATTATGATTCTTCAGGTCAAAATGCAGGATTTAATAAGCCCTATAGTGAACAAACAGCTCGTACAATAGACGAGGAAGTTAAAGAGTTAACTGAAGTTGCCTATAAAAAAGCACTTAAAGTATTAGAGGAAAATAAAAATTCTTTAACTAAATTAGCACATGAACTTTTAAATAAAGAGGTTATTTTTAAAGAAGATCTTGAAACCATTTTCGGAAATCGGCAATGGGATAAAGATGAAAAAGTGACTTTAAACCCTAGTAAAACCAATAAAAAAGTTGAGGTTAAAGAGCAAGAATTAAAGAATGAAGAAAAACCTGTTTAACAAATTTATTACAAAAATAATACCCTCTCTAGCTAATCAATCAGCTAATTTAAATAAAGAGGAACAGGAAGAGCAAGAAAAATTTACACCTAATCCTAATGATCCTGCAGATGTGACTTTTGCAAAAGTATTCACTAATAATGGGGGTAAATTTTTCTATTGTGACAATGTCGAAGACTTTTATTACCACTTAAAACAATTACTTCAAGAAAGTAAATGGCAATCAACTTATTGTAGTAATGACAAACTTAAGAAACTACTAGAGCCTACAAAATTATCATTTGAAACAGATTACAAAATAGCAGATTCAAGTATCAATACTTGCGAGTTTTTAATTGCTTTTAACGGATCTGTAATGGTATCAGGAGAACAAACAAAAAATCTTAAAATTGAACATCTCCCTGAGGCAATGATTATTGTTGCATACACATCTCAAATTGTTAAAAACATAAGTGAAGGGTTAAGTGGTATTCAAAACAAATACGGTAAATCTAGACCTTCTCTAGTGACTACAATTCGAACAAAAGAATCTATTACTACAATGAGCGACAGTGATAGGGCCAAAAATCTATACATTTTTCTTATTGAAGACTACAAAGAACACAGATGAGTAACGTAACGATACGAATACTTACGGGCACTGCCTACGTGACATTACTTTTGTTCGTTCTCATGCAAACAATTTCTGCATTAGTATTATTCTTACTAATTGCAATATTAGCAACATTAGAGCTTAAAAAAATATTCGAAAAACAAAATCTAGATTTCCATACCTGGCCTACATTAACTATAGGTATAACGTCCTATTTGGCTCTAATCTTCAGTGAAATTAAATTTATTTTATTTCTAGAAATTATTATTTACTTTATTAGTTTACTGTTCCATACTCGAAAAAACACATTCCTGCTTGCAGGTGGAACTTTATTCAGTGTTATTTATATTTTCATCCCTTTATCATTGGTGGTACCTATTGGTTGTTTTGAAAATGAAATTTATAATTACAAAATACTATTTGGTCTACTTATCTTAATTTGGTCTTCTGATTCATGGGCTTTTGTTTGCGGGAAATTATTTGGAAGACATAAATTATTTGAAAGAATATCCCCAAATAAAACTTGGGAAGGGTTTATTGGCTCAATTATTTTAACAACTTTAACAGGTTATGTACTATCAAACAATGGGTTTGGATTATCACAGAATGAATGGATGATTTTAGGTACACTTGCCGCTATTTCAGCTACACTAGGAGACCTGTTTCAGTCTATGCTAAAACGTGAATCCAATATTAAAGATTCAGGGAACATCCTACCTGGACATGGTGGCATATTAGATCGCTTTGACTCGATACTCTTATGTTTTCCTGTGTTTTACCTTTACTTATACTATATAAACCCTATCCTCAATTATTAAAAAATTGTTTATGTTTCATAAAGAAGGATTTAAGATAATTAGAAATACAACCATCTCATTACTCATTATAAATGGAATTGCATGGTATATTTATGATGAATCAATCATAATCAAACTTCTAACTTTTACCTCAGTAGTAGTTATTATTCTAATATTACAATTTTTCAGGAACCCTAAAAGAGATATAAATCTTAACTCTAATCATATTATCGCTCCGGCTGACGGAAAAATAGTTGTACTTGAAGAAACTATAGAACACGAATACTTTAAAGACAAGAGAATACAAATATCAATTTTTATGTCACCATTTAATGTTCATGTTAATCGCTACCCCATCTCCGGAGAAATAAAATTTACTAAGTATCATCCGGGGAATTTTCTAGTAGCTTGGCACCCAAAATCTTCAATCGAAAATGAAAGAACAACAATTGTAGTTGAAAATAAAAAAATAGGCCCAATATTACTCAGACAAATTGCTGGAGCAGTTGCTAAAAGAATTATATTGTACGCTAAAAAAGGTGAACAGTGTTCTCAAGGAGATGATATGGGGTTTATTAAGTTTGGTTCTCGAGTAGATCTATTCTTACCATTAGATTCAAAAATAAATATCAAAATGAATGACATTGTAAAGGGTGGTAAAACATTAATAGCAAGTATAGAAACTTAGGAAAACGCAAGCCTTAAAACCGCTAAATAAAAGCGGTTTAATTTATTTTACTGGCTTCAATACATCTATTGGAAGTCTAATAGATTTTCCTGGTTTTCCATTTGAGCCAATAACCTTATCAATTGATGCTATATTCCCAGATATTTTAGATATTACACCAACCCCTTCTCCAGCTTTAGGGTGATTCCAAGCAACCTTCATACCTTCCTTAAATTTAATTTTATCTTTATTAAAAGACTGATCTTTACCTTTTGGTTTTTTATACTTATCTAAATTTAATCCTGTATTTTTTACTGGTCGAGTTTTAGATAATGACCATACATCAGCCACAACTGTTACTTTTTTCCATTTTGAACTAACCTTAGCATTTTTCAAAAAAACTGAATTAGGAACTGATTTAAGAGCTAAATCAACACAAGCTTCAAGCGAACTAGCAGTAAAAGTTTGCTGTTTTAATGCCAACTCATATACTTGATTCATTTTAATTTCTTCTGTGCTAACACTAGACAAATTTCCTAAATCTTGATTACAACTAACTAGAATAAAACTTACTATTAAACTATATAATAACTTCTTCATATCATTTCATTTTTAAGCGAATTTACAAAATTACTGATGTTTACAAAATTTAATTTTAATATTGAAGTATACACTCAAAAAAAGTTTTCACCTGATATCCTCGACCAGGTTCCATGTTTCCAATTGAATTAAAAGACCACTCCGGTAGATAAATATTACCATCAGAATCTTTTACTAACCTTAGAGCACCTTGACTCACCAAATCATTAAAAATAATTTCGATAGATTCAGGTTCTTCATTTAAATAACCAATCATATTCCAACCTGATTCTAACGAGATTGGGTAAAGTTCACCTTTAGCAAAAACTCCTTCTAAAAAAATATTACAAGCCTGTGAAGTCTTAACAATATAACCTTGGCCTACTTGTAAATCTCCAATTGCATTAAATTGATATTCTACAAGGTAAGCTGCACCTTGTCCATTTTTAACAATAATGACATCATCAATAATGGGCTCAATAAATGAAACAATATTCATTTCATCAAGAATAAGATGAGTAGAAAATATATTCCATCCTAAAGGAAAATTTATCTCTTGTGAAGTAATAGGATTAAGGTTATTCATTGATAACAGTCCACTTTGTCCATTTTCTACAAACCAACTATCAGAAGGAAAATTGAGATTATATGAAACTTCCATAGGCCATACAATACCAGAAGATGCATCCCAAACTTTCCAAATAAAACTAGAATCAGAAACAAATCCTTCATCAAAAATTTCAGTATAGTCAGGTGCAATTATATTAACATTTTGATTCTCCCATTCAGAAAAAGCAACACAAACAGATCCTTCTTCTGTCTCATAAAAAAGGCCTATTAAGTCACCTTGACTTAAAGGATCGCCATTAATTTGAATTTCTGTATCAGTAGAAATAACAATTGAATGAGTAATTGAAGAACTAAATGATAAGTCCCAATCTGGCATTGGATACAAAACACAAGAACCATTATCTATATTTGCAACTTCATCAAAATTTAATGCATTAATATTTGTGCACCCAGGAATATCTCCTTCAACAGCATAATGTATAGTAGCACAAACGCTATCACTAAAATTCATATCTGAAAAAAAACAATATTCTATATCATAGAAACCACCATACATTTCTGGTACTAAATAGGCACTAAATTCATTTGAATAAGAACTCGCATCAATTTCTATACTATAAGAGCTAACATCAGTATTAGGTAGATAACAGAGATCCCAACAAAACCAATTTTCAGGGACATTATTGGAAATTATATTCCTCAGCACATAAACATCTAAGACAGAATCTGAATTATTATAAACTGAAAAGTTAACTCCTAAATTTTGATCAGAAACATTGCCATAAATATTTAACGAATCATAAGTTATAGATATAGATGAGTTCGATGAAGAGGATTCATACAAACAAGAAGCGTCATGAGCATTAGCTTGTTCATTAAAATTAATTGCTTCTGAATCTAGACAACCTAATACAGGAGCAAGAAAAGAGGTAGAAGTCGACAAAACATGATCATTAACACCTACAATGCTATTACCTGATATTAAAACTGAAGTATAGACTGATATTTCTCCTTGAATAGTTTGTGGAGCTTCCCAATAAAAGCTCCATGACTTTGAATCTATACCATCCATACCATTAGAGGTATGAGTGATATAATTTCCGCTTGAGATAAGTTGTGTCTGTATAGAATCAGCTAAGATAATTTCACCGACTTTTTGGCCTTCCTCATTTTCAAAACAAGTCTGAAATCCAAACTTATCTATTCCAGCTCCTGAAACATCAATTGTAAAATTATACAAATGACCAGGTATATAATATTCACCAATATCAGAAATTAAATTCAAGGAATAAGGCATTAGATTTTGAGTCGTATTTACACCATGACAAGAAACACAGGTGCTTAAATTATCACCCGGAGAACCAGTATATCCAGATGGAGATCCAGCAGAATAAGTAAATGAGTTTGATGTACTAAAAAAAACAAATAATAACCCCAAACCCAATATAAAATATGAGAGTTGTTTTAACAATTTATTGAATAAAATTATTGACTTGTAGAATTTGTCAAATAATATGCCAAATTTAATAAAATCACTTTCGATGATTCGTATCAAAAAATTTTAAACAAAAAGCAACCCTATTAAAGTGGCTTTAAATATTATTTGAACTAGAACTTTTAAGGAGTTTATTAAATTATACTAACAAAATTACTAATGTTTTGACATTAAAAAAACCTCTACAAATACTTGATTCATAGAGGTTTAAACTTAGTTGCGGGGACAAGACTCGAACTTGCGACCTTCGGGTTATGAGCCCGACGAGCTACCAACTGCTCCACCCCGCGATGCAAATATAAGACAAAGTAATTCGAGAAAACAAGCATTACAAGTCAATTTTTTCAACTTTTTGATTTATAGAACGATAATAAGTAGAATTAACTATTATAAGTCGTTAAAATACCTCACAAGTCTACTAAAATAATGATTTGAAGGGTTATATTTATTGTATCTTTGCTGAAGTAATGGAAAAAAAGCATTTTAAATCAGGTTTTGTAAACATCATTGGGAATCCAAATGTTGGAAAATCTACTTTAATGAACAAACTCATTGGAGAACGCTTATCGATTATTACTTCAAAAGCGCAAACTACCAGACATAGAATCCTTGGAATTGTTAATGAGGAAAATTACCAAATTGTATTTTCTGACACTCCAGGAATCATTCAACCAAATTATAATCTACAAAGAAGTATGATGAAGTTTGTTCGTTCTGCATTTCAAGATGCAGACGTATTTCTTTACATGGTAGAAATTGGTGAGAAGTCTTTAAAGGATAGCAACTTTTTTGAACGCCTAAAAAAAACAAACATACCGATTTTATTACTCATTAATAAAATTGATAAATCAAATCAGGAAGGAGTAGAAAAAGCTTTGAATCATTGGGAATCACAATTACCCAAAGCTAAAATAATTCCCATTTCTGCTATTGAAGGTTTTGGAGTTGACAAAATTATGTCTGAGATAACAGCTATGCTTCCAAAAGGAAATCCATTCTTTCCTTCTGATGCATTGACTGACAAAACTGAACGGTTTTTTGTTTCTGAAATTATTCGAGAAAAAATCTTGTTAAATTACCAAAAGGAAATCCCTTATTCTGCTGAGGTTGTCATTGAAACATTTAAAGAAAAAAGTGAAATTATTCTTATAGAAGCCATAATAAATGTAGCTCGTGAAACTCAAAAAGGAATCATCATTGGTCATCAAGGAAAAGCGCTCAAAAAACTGGGGATACAAGCTCGAAAAGACTTAGAAACTTTTTTCAGAAAGAAAATATTTATAAAACTATTTGTTAAAGTAACGAAGAATTGGCGCGATAATGAGCAAGATTTAAAGCGCTTCGGATACTTCACATAAACCAAAAAATGAGAAATATTGTAGCTATTGTTGGTCGTCCAAATGTAGGTAAATCCACCCTTTTTAACCGACTTACTCAACGTCGCCAAGCCATTGTTGATTCTATAAGTGGTGTAACACGAGACCGTCATTACGGCACCTCCGATTGGAACGGAAGAGATTTTACTATAATTGATACTGGAGGCTACATAACAGGATCTGAAGATATTTTTGAAGCTGAAATCAGAAAACAAGTTAAAATTGCTGTAGAAGAATCTGACTGTATAATTTTTGTGGTTGATGTTGAAACAGGAACAACAGACTTAGATATGGATGTTGCCCAAATTCTGCGCAAAGCAAACAAACCTGTTTTTATTGCTGTAAACAAAGTAGATAATGCCATGAGAATGGATGATGCTATGGAGTTTTTCAACCTTGGACTAGGTGAATACTTCCCCATATCGTCAATTAATGGAAGTGGAACTGGAGATCTCTTGGATGCTGTTGTTGATTGTTTCTCAAAAGCAGACGAACCAAAAACTGACGAATTGCCAAAATTTGCTATAGTTGGACGCCCTAATTCAGGGAAATCATCCCTAGTTAATGCCTTAATGGGAGAAAACAAAAACATAGTCACCAGCATTGCGGGCACTACACGTGATTCAATAGACACTCACTACAATCAATTTGGTCATGAATTTACGCTTGTAGATACTGCAGGACTTAGAAAAAAGGCTAAGGTTCATGAAAATCTAGAATTTTACTCCGTTATGAGAACCATTAGAGCTATTGAACATAGTGACGTTTGTATTGTTATGGTTGATGCCACTATTGGATTTGATGCTCAAGACCTTAACATTTTTCATTTAGCAGAAAAGAACAACAAAGGCATTGTTCTTTTAGTTAACAAATGGGATCTTATAAAAAATAAGGAAACAATGACTATGACACATTACCGAAAAATGATTCTAACTAAAACTGCACCATTTACAGATTACCCTATCATCTTCATTTCAGCTATAACTAAACAACGAATTTTTAAAGCAGTAGAAATGGCAGTAGAAGTTTACAATAGAAAAAATACGAAAATTTCTACTTCAGAGTTAAACAATAGTTTTTTACCTATTACAGAAAAAACACCTCCACCATCTTATAAAGGCAAATACGTTAAAATTAAGTATATAACTCAAATACCTACGAAGGTCCCCTCATTTGCATTCTTCTGTAATCTACCCCAATATGTTAAAGAGCCATACAAACGTTTTATCGAAAATAAACTAAGAGATATGTACAATCTTCATGGAGTTCCTATTCGAATTTATTTTAGAAAAAAATAATATAACTTCAACAGTTACTTAATAGATTAAAATTGAGTTTTTAATTTCTTTAAATTAATTATATTAGAGGAGTATCATATGAACCCATTCAGGTTAAATAAAGTGCTTAGATTAATATGACAGGAATTTTAAATAAACAAGAAAAAGTAGAAATTAGAAAAAGAATATTCCTTCATTTAGATGGTTGGGCATTAATACCTTCAATTTATGCACTTCATAAACTCAATATACTTTCACATTTCTTAAAAAAAAATAAATGGTATCTAAATGACTTAAATAAAATTTGCAAAACGAATGAAGGTTATTTAAATGTTGCGCTTAGGGTATTAGCTTCTCAGGGTTATCTTTTGAGAAAAACAGATAATGTCCATGATAAAATTCACTTAGAACTAACGTCTATTGGAATTAAGGCAATTGAACTTGTAACACACTACAAAACTTTTTACAATTTAATTCAATCTTACACCATTCGTCCTAAAAATTTACTGTCTGATTCGGTAAATATAGATTTACTTGAAGAAGCGTGGAGTCAACTTAAACACTTCAAAAATGATCATTCTAATGAATTAAAAACTAGAATGTCTTTCCACATGGAAGGAATTCTCATAGGACCAATTATGGTAGCCCTAGGGATTAATAATAAATTAGAAAATTTAAATGAAAATTATGTTCTCTCCTCTAAAAAACTAGGCATTAACAAAAGAACATTTAATTGGATTATTGACATTTTTGAACACCTGAACTTTATCTCATCAAAAAATTCAGAGAAGCGATTTAACAACAAAGGCATATTTTATGCAAAAAGAGCTAGTGCCTATGGTGTAACAGTATCTTATCTTCCAACTTTTGCTCAAATAGAAACCATACTCATAGGCGATCCAAATAAACTATGGGAAAAAACTGCTGATGGAGATGAAAGCCATGTATACAGATATATGAATGTTTGGGGAAGCGGGGGAGCACACAGCACATACTTCAAAAAAATTGATGAAATTATTATCGAAATCTTTAACAGACCTATAGATGAACAACCCAAAGGTATTATTGATGTTGGCTGTGGAGATGGGACATTTATTCACCATATTTACAGCGTCATTAGTGAAAAAACAGCAAGAGGTAAAATATTATCTAAACACCCAATTCTTATTGTTGGCGCAGACTACAATAAAAAAGCTAGAGTAGCGACAAGAAACAAAATGAATGCTGAAAATATAACTGCAGAAATTGTATTTGGCGATATAAGTGACCCTGAAAGCCTAAATAAAATGCTTTTTGAAAAACACTGCATAAGATTAGGTGACTTACTTAATACGAGGACATTTTTAGATCACAATCGTATTTATCAAAAACCACCTAAAACAGAATTAACAACTAAATCAGAGGGTGCTTTTGCATATCGAGGTAGAAGAATACCAAATAATGAGTTATACCAAAACCTAAACAATCACTTAAAATCTTGGGCTCCCTTCCTTAAAAAATTTGGCTTATTAATTGTAGAACTACATTCTATTAAATCAAAAGATACTGCGTCTAATATCGGTAAATCACTTGCTACGCCTTATGACGCCACTCATGGATACACAGACCAATACATTATAGAACACTCTTGTTTCATAAATGCTGCAAAACATGCAGGACTCGCTCCTATTGAAAAATATAGCTTTAAATTTCCCGATAACCAAACAACAACAGTTAGTATTCAACTTCTAAAAACAATTGAATAGATTAGTGCAAAACACTACATAAAAAGTATCTTTTTTATTTGTTAACCTTATGTATTTTTTCAAATTATTTAAGTATAAATTGTTAAATTTGTATTTAATGAAAATCAAATTCTTCATAATATTTCTCTCCATAATGACTTCTTGCATTGCTCAAGTTGATAACTTTATGGTTAATGATTATAATTTTAGAGCGTTTCTTCAAGAAAACTACTCTGAAATTTTCATTAATGACTCTGTAATAGATATCAATTCATGTGATAATATTACGTCTATCGATTGCTCTTCTTCTGAAATTATTAGTTTAGATGGTATTCAGTATTTTGAAAATTTAACTTATTTAAATTGTAGCTATAATCAAATTACCCAATTACCTGATCTTCCTCCTAATTTAAATTACTTGAACACAAGTCACTGCGTAAATCTAAGTATAATTGAATCATTTCCTCACAGTCTTGAATTTATAGACTGTAGTTACAATCAAATTAATAATTTACCAGACTTACCTTCAAACCTAAAACAGCTTTATTGTGCATTTAATTCACTTAATATACTTCCCAATTTACCTTATAACTTAACACATATTGATTGTAGTTTTAATAACCTTACTTCACTTCCTTATCTTCCTGAAAATCTTGCACATATCAATTGTAGCTATAATGAAATAACTTCTCTTCCAGATTTACCAGCTGAATTAGGATTACTGTACAATAACCCATTAAATATATTCAATAATGAAATCGAGTGTGTGGGAGATTATTCAAGTATTTTTGAAGATCTTCTTAGCATTTACCCTACCTGTGTTGATTCAAATGATATAATTACTCAAAATATATACCTACCTGAAGGTTGGTCCATGTTTTCTATATACGGACTAACTTCAAATATGAACCTTGATAACATTCTAACTCCTATCTCATCTGATATAATTATGGCAAAAGACAATTATGGGGCCGTTTATTTATCTGAGTATGGTTATAATGGAGTTGGTGAGATAATTCTTGGAGAGGCGTATCAAATAAAAACATCTAATGCTACATCTCTTTCGGTAAATATTGAATACATTGAACCAGAAACTTTTCCTATAATTTTAAATACCGGATGGAATATGATGGGTTACATAAGAAACCAATCTGCTCCTGCAGATTTAGTTTTAAATGACCTGATAGAATTCAATATTCTAGTTATGGCAAAAGATGAAGATGGCAATGTACTAATTCCATCATGGAACTATAATGGAATTGGTAATATGGAGCCAGGAAAAGGTTATCAAATTAAGGTAGTAGAAAATACATTATTACACTTTTTACCAAACAATATTAATTACTAAATTAACTTTAACACATAACTAATTTATCAGCATCATTTTTATTGATAATTTAATTAAAAACTATTTAAACCCTTCTTACATGAAAAACTTAACCCTCTTTCTACTTTCATTATTTTTTACACATAGTTCTATTGCTCAAATTAGCCCGGATCAATTTTACACACCTGTAAATACAGGCTCTAATATGACTCTTGGTGTAAATACAGATGATTTAGATGACTTCATTGGAGGATCCTTAGCAGCTTTTAATGCTGAAGGAACCTGTATTGGGTTAGAAGTTATCCAAAATCAATTTTTCTCCATGGCAATATGGGGTGATGATACAGGAACGCCAGAAATAGATGGATTACAAGATGGAGAGAGTGCCACTTTCGCAGTACTATCATTAGATGGTCGTGTTATCACAATTGCAGAACTAGCAAACTTTAATGGCTATGTTACAAACGCACTCGTAGTGACGAATGCAATAACAATTTCTGGATGTACCAACGATGAATTTTTAGAGTTCCATACACAAGGTTATACAGCAGACGTAGACAATGGATCTTGCTCCACAACTATATACAGCTTAGATCTTACTCCAGAACTATTTAATCCTATTTCACAAACAGATAACAGTATGAACATAGGAATGAATGTTCCTTCAATTAACCTATTTGAAGGCGGAATGCTAGGAACATTTTATGATTTTGACCAAGATGGTATCCCTGAATGTATAAGTACAACTGAAATTCAGCCAACAGATAACGGATCAAATGGATTTTTCACCATTGCAATATGGGGAGACGATGCAATAACTGACCCAATTGATGGATTGTTAGAAGGTCAAGTCCCTACCTTTGCAATTCTAACAAATCAAAACTACGTTATTGCTTTTGAAGCAGTCCCAGATTTTGAGGGGTACATTGCAAATTCATTCCTCACATTTACTGAAATTAATTTTGACCTCACCATATACGGTTGTATGGATCAAGCTTTCTGTAACTTTAATCCAGATGCAGAAGAAGATGATGGATCATGTGAAGGAACTCCTGGATGTACAGATGATCATTATGTTGAATTCAGTGCTAATGCTGCCTGTCAACTTGAAGGGTCGTGTGAAACAACTTGGCAAGAAGCATACAACCAATTAGAAAATGAATTAGATGCAGTAAATATAGAATGTGCTATCAATGCTCAAGCTGCTGCCGATGCTGCTGCTGAACAATTATATAATACTGAAATAGATTATCAGAATCAAATTGCTGCTATTAATGATAATTTCGCATCTACAGAAGCGAATTACCTTGCACAAATTGCAAACCTTGAAGATTCTATTGCAAACTACTCATCACCTATATCCATTGACATCCTGTCAGGTTGGAATCTAATTGGTTATACATTAGATGAATCACAAGATGCTGCTGCCACGTTTGCAGAAATTGTAGACTATATAGAAATTGTTAAAAATAATGCGGCTGATGTTTACTGGCCAGAATTTAGTTTTAATGGGATTGGAAATCTAATTCCAGGTCAAGGCTACCAAATTAAAGTAACGCAAGCGATTGAAGGCTTTATGTATCCTGACACTAATGGCCAAAGAATAGAACTCAGCCCAACAATTCCTCAATGGGTAATTGACATGCCTGTCGAACTACATCCAAATGATATTCGAACACTTGTTAGAACAGTAAATTTGTTGGGTCAAGAAGTTGATTTAAATGATTCATATAAAGGTTCAACAATAATTTACCTTTACAGTGATGGAACAGTAGAAAAGAAAATACACTAAATATCAAAGATTTTCTTTTTATATGAATTATGGATAAACTTAAAGTACTTAACCTATTTATTTGTATCCCATTTCTATCATTTGGGCAATGTGATCAAGGACAGTCATTTTTAGAGATCTTTACTAATGGACAAAATAATAGTACCTGGCAAAATAATATAAATATTACATCATCAGATGGTGCTTTTGATGAATCCTTTAATATGGCAGGCGGAACTATAAATCAGGATTATTGTCTTGATCCAGGAATTTATTCTATTGAGATTACTGACATTGGTGGTTGGGATGGGAGTGGTAATGGGATTAGTTGTGGGGGTAATTCTAATAATCACATAAGAATCGAGTTAGATGGAATTGAAAAATTCAATTTGGATTGCTCTAGTGATCCATCTTTAAATGATGATTGGTCTTCTCAACAATACACTTTGACAATTTCAGATACATATGAAGAGTTTACAGGAACTTATTCATATGTAAATAATGATGCATCCGGATTTCATTATTCATTTCCAGAGGGAAGCATTGCTCAAATAACAATTGAAGGTGAGACAGAAGTAATTGGAACTAACGTTTATGATTTTATCACGTTTTTTGATGGAGCCGGACAGGAACTCCAAACACTTTCTGGTGATTTTAATGAAACTATAATTTCAAATGACAATATAATATCATTTTCTTGGAGTTCAGACTATATTTTCAGTGATTATGGGTTTACAAACTGGATTGTAGGTCCTCAGTGTGAAACTGGTTGTAATAATTTAGCTTATGTTGAGAATTTCAATTATACTGAAGTTAGTCCTGGCATCTACGAAATAGATTTATTTAATTATCCCATTTATTGTGAAAACCAT
>Ga0160422_10000519_pt1 | contig 23360 bp, 18 predicted proteins | sample Fk160mmetaG_FD_108192 | JGI IMG/M metagenome (GOLD analysis project Ga0160422, IMG submission 108192) | Marine microbial communities from the Central Pacific Ocean - Fk160115 60m metaG | ecosystem: Environmental > Aquatic > Marine > Oceanic > Photic zone | place: The Central Pacific Ocean...
TAAACGAATCTTTCTCAGTATTTATCAAGGTAAGCACCCGTAGCTCAATTGGATAGAGCGCCTGACTACGGATCAGGAGGTTGGGAGTTCGACTCTCTCCGGGTGTGCCACTTTGCAAAGCTTTTTTAGGGATTGCCCTGAACTCCCAAAAGCTTCAAGGAAAGACCTTTAGGGCATCAGGAAGGAGAATCTTTGGATGATTCGTCTTCCTCGGAACTTTCACTACCTAAGTTTTCCTCGGGGTCGTTCTTGCTGTCCTTAGCTTCTTTCTGAGGATCATTCTCCTCTGAATCACCGGATCGCTCCTTCGGTTCTTTTTCTTCCCTTTCCGGTTGTTCCTCGGAACTTCGAATATTCTCCTCTGAATTCTTTTCTAAAGGTTCTTCATGCTTGGTAGTTTGAGCATCTGATTTGGAGTCATCCTCTTCGGCTGAGTCCTGCACCGTTGTCGGTTCGTCCAACTTGGCCTGGGCCTCCTGAGAATCATCATCATCTTTGTTCTCCTCGTCGGCCTGCTGATCATTGCCTTTCGGTTCTTCCTCCGAATTCTCAACCTTCTTTTCCTTGGAAGGCTCTTCCTTCTCTTCGCCCGCTTCATGCTTGGTAGTTTGAGCATCTGATTTGGAGTCATCCTCTTCGGCTGAATCCTGCACCGTTGTCGGTTCGTCCAACTTGGCCTGGGCCTCCTGAGAATCTTCATCATCTTTGTTCTCCTCATCGGTCCGCTGATCATTGCCTTTCGGTTCTTCCTCCGAATTCTCAACCTTCTTTTCCTTGGAAGGCTCTTCCTTCTCTTCGCCCGCTTTTTTCTTTGCTGCGGCAGAGGCATTATTCTTATCTTTTACGGCATCCAACTTTTCTTGAGCTGCCTTTTCCTTGCGGGCTTCGATAAATGAAAGAACACACAGGACTACGAAAATGGCAAGCAAACCAGTAGATAGAAGCATCGAAACGGATTTAAGCATGGAGGCGTGGATGATTCCATAAGGTTCATCCTTCAACCAAAACATTTCCCCCACCGCACCACCAATCATTTTTCCCACTACGAGCAAGCAGACGAAACCTAGTACTACGGCCAAATGCATGATGTGTTTGCGTGCGTTTGGTAGCTTTTCACCTGCCTGAGCCAATGCAATGAGAAGCAAACCAATGATTCCTGGAATAAAGGCGGTCCAACTTTTTTTGAAAGTCAGAACTTCATCTGGCTTAACCTCGCGATTCTTATACTCCGCATTTGTCCAATTGTTGGACGTCAAAGTTACATTGCCATCATTATCTCCCACTTTTTTGTATACGATACGGAGATTGGAGGAATTGGCATCGATGGAGCTCCAGTTAATGGCAATGGGTTCACCGGATCCAGCATTGTTATAATTTTCGGACTCTTGAAGCATTCCCTTTAGAGTAGCGCCTCTGGAGGAGGCATACCAAAAGGATTTTGCCTCTTCGGGACGACCCGTTTGTTCAGCAACATAGTTTCCTTGGGAAGCGTCGCGGGCATGCTCTTCATTGAGTTTGTGCACGATCCACCAAACGTTTTCACCGGCAGAACCCGTTGTAGGAATGAAATCCATTTCATGTCTTTCCTTACCGTCCGAGAGAACGAAAATCGCATCATCGGCCAACGGGCCCTTGATCTTAAGAGACAAGGCGAGATCTTGAAAAAGGTAACCTGCGGCACCCGTGAGAACAAGCAATCCGCCAATTATGAACGTTTGAATTCTGAGCATTGGATCAGATAATTGTTTTTGTGCCCTTCAGGCAAGCATGGAAAACCATAAAATAGCTTGAAATGTTAAAAAAATACCAATTTTTAAATTCGGAATTCGGGCTAACTTTGCTAGTCTGTACATTATGTCATTTTCTTCCTTACCCGTTCCCGTGGAAGTGGAGCAAACCAAGAGCGAATCATCTTTGGAAAAACCATGGAAAGTGATTGTATTGAATGACCCCGTCAATCTCATGAATTATGTGGTGATGGTCTTTCGCAAGGTCTTCGGTTACGAGGAGGCTAAGGCTACCAAGCACATGAGGGAAGTCCACGAACTGGGAAAATCGGTTCTTTGGGTTGGTGAAAGAGAACAGGCAGAGAACTTTGCATACCAACTTCAACGTTGGCGCCTGCAAACCATTTTGGAAGAGGATGATTGAATTTCAGCTCAATGTGGATGCAAGGTTGCTGCAATCGCTTTTGCCTGAAATCGAAAAAACCTTCGCCCAGTCCTACAAAAACAAAAGACATCTTTTCAAGTGTCCCATTACGGATGACGAGGATTTGATCCATGCCTGGGAGCAAGGTTTGGCGGATGACTCTCTGGAGGACCGTCTTGCTCTGGCCAAAATTTTCAAAAGTCCAAAGTTCAAATACGGTTATGTGGAATTGGAGGAAAGCGATGCGGAGGCGGCTTTGCGCAGCCTTACCGAACTGCGCTTGTCCTTGAGGGAAAATGCTCTTTCGGAAGTCAGGGACTCTGAGCTGGAGAGTGGGAATCTTTCCCTGTCTCGAAGGCAGTCCTCCGTTAAAGTCGCCTATTTTACCTATCTTATTTTAGCCGAGATTCAGGAATCCCTCCTTGCTAGCGAATAAGAATCTGATTGTTTGCTACGGCGATACCTCCAAGCATGGCTCCGACTATGCCCACGTAACCCTGGTCGGTGCCGGCGAGAAATAAGTTTTTATACCGGGTCGACCCATCACGAGACTTGGAGGGTGATCCGTATAGAGTCCCGTTCAAGTGGCTGGTGAAGCGCCGTATGGTCTTTGGAGTGAAGGTATCCCTTGCCACGATTTTGCTCTTAAATTCTTCTTCGAGAACACTTCCGTTTTGGAGGTATTTTAATCCATTGGAAAGAATTCGGGCTTCCCAAATCTCCTTGGCTTCCAAATACTCTTGCTCGTTCAGTTGGTTCCATTTGTCGAAATTGGCAGGGTGAGTGATTCTGAGCTTGCTTTCAATGGTTCCGGACTGGTCTTCCGGCCCATAATTCTCAGGCATGCAAATGACTCCAGAGCGCAAATCAATAAGCTCCGTAGGTTCGGAATAGTCAAAAGTGGATGAATCATTAAAAAAGACAACCGTCTCCTTCCAATCGAAATCCCTGGGGGAACCCTCATAGACGGACATGGATTCGACGATGGTGAAACGCCCCTCCTCCAAATTCTTGGCGCTCAGCCGTTCATCGAGCATTTCCTGAGTTTCCAACGCACCGCAGGTTGACACCACCGCTTCCGCAGAAAAAGTTTCGCCGGATTCCAGTTCGACACAGGAGACGCGGTCTCCGGAGAGGTGAATCTTCCGAACCGAAGCCCGCATTTTTCGATTCACACCCAGTTTTTTGAGTTTTCTCGTCATTTGATCGAGAATGGATCGGATCCCTTTCTGAGGACGAGACAATCCTTGCCTGAAAATGGCATCAAAGAGCATGACGAAGGTGGGCAAGTCAATGTCGTTGGATCGAGCGGAGCCATAGTAACAGGTCGGACAAAGCAGCATTTCCGCCAGCAGGGGTTCCTTTAGGTTTTCTTTGAGAAATGCCCGAGTGGACAATTCCTGAGCATCGACGGAGTATGCGGGAAACGCTTGCATTTTCTCAAGCATCTTCAGGAACCGCGCTTTTTCCGAGGGAAAGGTTGCTTCCACCTGGGAAATGAAGAATTCGAAGTTATTGTCGAAAAGGAGGTGCTGGTCATCAAAGGTTATTCGCGAATGGCTTTGTTCGCGAAGATCCAATGAATCGAGGGAAATTCTCAATTGCCGACATAGCTTGAGAAGAGGGGATGATTTTCCCGAGTAAGAGGACGGATAGTTCGTCAAGGCGTGGAGACCGACGTCGAATTTCCTCCCCTGTTTCGAATAAAAACTGTTCAAGCCTCCGACCACGTAATGCTTTTCCAGAAGCAAGACCCTTTTTCCGAACATGGCCAATCTCAGGGATGCGGCCAACCCCGAAAGACCTGCCCCAATTACGATGACGTCATAGTCTTGGTCTTGAACCGAAGATTCGCTCTTAGTCGATGGAGTGGACAAGCTTTTGTTTCGCAAGAACGGTCGGACTTAACCCAAATCCCTCAAACCGCCGCTCCGGATTCGAATTTGGGCAACAAATAATTGGCGGAACTGTCCAATGATTCCAATTGACGGTACTCCGCTTCGGGGACGTCAATACCATGTTGCTTGCGCAGTTCCATCACAATGTCCAAAAAATCCATCGAATCGAGGTCGAGCTGGTCGCGGAGACGAATTTCCGGTTTCACCTCGGACAGATCTTCATCCGGGGCAATTTCAGCAATGATATCAAGTACGATTTGTTTGACTTTTTCCTTATTCATTTGTTGGTACGAATCCCAGTTCTAACTCAGCCTGAAAAATTTTTCAAGATAAGAACGGAATTGATTCCGAGCATCCCGAATGAATTGTTGAGAATAATTTCGATACCACCCGCTTTTTTCTTGGCTTCGTTTTCGACCAAACCGGAAAGGGCGCAGGATGGGTCCAAGTCATCAAGGTTGATGGTGGCATGAGCATAACCATCGGCAAAGGAGGGAAGATTACCCGCAAGCTCGATAGCCCCGGCCGCCCCCATGGAATGGCCAATGAAACTCTTGGTGTTGTTGATCAGGGTTTCAGTCGAATCGCCAAAAACGTTTCTCAGCGCCTTACATTCCTGTTCGTCACCCTGCGGAGTCGAGGTCGCGTGCGAACTGACGAGATCGATCATAGATGGGCTAAGTCCTGCATTTTCAATTGCCTGTCGAATGCATTCCTCCTGCCGTTCGGGGTTCGGCAAAACGTAATCGGTACCGTCCGAGTTGATTCGATAACCCAAAACTTCAGCAACGATGTGAGCGTCTCGCGCTAGGGCGTCATTCAGTCTTTCGAGAACGTAAATGCAACCTCCTTCGCTTACCACAATCCCATTTCTGCCGCGGTCGAAGGGACGACTCGCTTGCGTAGGGTCTTCATGGGCGGCCAGAGCTCCCTGACTTTTGAAACCGGCGAAGATTCCATAAGCCCTTATGCTTTCGCTCACTCCACCCGCCAAGGCGACGTCGCATTCTCCGAGCCTAAGCATTTGAACGCCTTGAATGATTCCCGCATTCCCCGCGGCGCAAGCGGCTCCGACAGTGTAATGCGGACCAGTCAAACCCAGGTTGACTGTGATTTCTCCCGCCGGGTTGTTGGCAACGGTTCGGGGGTTGTGATGATGGGTCCAATACTTGACGTCCTGATCATAGTGATCGAAGAGCGAACAGACTTCGGTTTCGGTTTCAACGTTTCCATGCTCGGTGATGCCAAGATAAACACCCACTTTCGATGGGTCCAACTCGTCCAACTTCAGTCCTGCGTCAAGCAGAGCCTCGTGGGCGCAATAAATGCCGATGCTTCCAGCCCGCGTGCCCACTCTCACTTCTTTGCGGTTTTGATATTTCGTGGGTTCGAAATGGCATACTCCCGCCGGTTGATCACCCATATTGCGCACGGGGAAAGAACTGACACCGCTTTTCCCTTCGAGCAAGGCGGCGCGGAAAGTGGCAAGGTCATTGCCCAAAGGGCAGGTAAGTCCCAATCCTGTTACTACGATTCGTTCGGTTTTGTTCATTGGGGAAATCATGGGCGTGATTTAAAAGAGATGAACCAATTATCCAAAGATGGCAAGGAGGCAAAGAAGGTAAGCCATTAAAATCGAATGTCGAACGAATCGATTCTTTTTCTCAAGGTCGCGCGGGTGATTCCCAAGAGGGCGGAAGCCTTGACTTGGTTTCCTCCGCATTCGACCAGGGCTCTTTGTATCATTTCCTTTTCGACCGCTTCCAAAAGATTGCGGTCGGTGGCTTCTCTTGCGTGGGCATAGGCGATGTCAAAGCCCTCCTCGGAAGAAATGGAACTCGGTGGCTCGATGTTCGCATTTTCATTTTCCTCGGACGTCGCCGCATAGCCAAAGGATTGGGAAGCGGTGCTTTCGCTCCGAGTGGGCGCAGGTTCCGCAATGGAGTCGGTTGGCTGGACTTCTTCCGGGGTATCTTGCGGTGCGCGAGTCGGTTTCTTTTCTTTGTTCGAGGCCTTGGTGAGATTCTCCGTGCGATCCAGAATGGAGGGAGGCAAATCTTTGGTTAGGATTCTTTTTCCCTTCGAGACAACCGATGAGGAGTGCAGGACGTTTTCCAGTTCCCGAACATTGCCTGGCCAGTCGTATTCACGCAGAAGATCCATGGCTTCCTTGGATATTTCAGTGGTTCCGGTCGCTTGATCCTTGTCCAACCTTTGGAGCATGTAGTCCACCAGTTCGGGCAAATCCTCCATTCTTTCACGGAGGGGAGGCGTTTCGATGCGAACCACGTTCAGACGATAGTAAAGGTCTTCTCGAAAGGATTTTTCGCGGACCATTTCCTCCAAGTTCTTGTGCGTGGCGGCGATTAGGCGAACGTCCACCTTCTTGACTTTGGTCGCTCCCACTCGTTGGATTTCACCCTCCTGAATGGCTCGTAGAATCTTGGTTTGCGTCTGCAGTTGCATATCACCGATTTCATCAAGAAACAAAGTCCCTCCATGGCAAAGTTCGAATTGCCCTGCCTTGGCCTCCGTTGCACCCGTGAAGGAGCCTTTCTCATGTCCGAACAATTCGCTCTCGATCAAGTTTTCCGGGATTGCTGCGCAATTGACCGCATGGAAAGGGCCTTTGGAACGGTGGCTGTGCCGGTGAGCGCAACGGGCGACCAATTCCTTACCGGTACCGCTTTCTCCGGTTACCATGATGGTGGCTTCGGAGGCGGCGACTTGACCCACTTTCTTTAGAACTTGCTGCATCCGTTCTCCGCTGCCAACAATGCCTTCGGCGTAGTCGGCGGTATTGAGTAACCGTTGGTAGGTTTCCTCTGAACTGAGGGCGTCCCGTCCGGCTTTCAGGGCCTTGGCCACAAGATCCTTGAGTTTGACCAAATCAAAAGGTTTGAGAACGTAATCGAAAGCTCCATGCTTCATGGCTTCGATTGCCGTCTGTGAGGTGCCGTACGCAGTCATGAGAATGACAAGGGAATCGGGGGATGCCGTACGGAGATGCTGTAAGGTCTCGATTCCAGAAATTCCTCCCATCCGGTTATCCAGAAAAATCAGTTGGGGCTTTTCCTTTTTAGCCGTTTCAATCCCCGTCTCACCGGAGTCGGCCGAAATGAGGTCATGGCCGTCTTGGTTGAGAACCCGGTCCAACGAATAGCGGATTTCGGCATCATCGTCGATGATCAGAATTTTTGATTTATTGGCAGTCACGGAAAGTTGGAAATTTTGGAAAGACGATCATTGATGATTCCACGGATTCGTAAAGCGCAAAGAGATTGATAGTAACTTGTATATTCTTTGCATTGACGATTTTCAAGAGATTCGCATCCTATGGGTGTTTCTGCCAGGGTAGCTCAGTTGGTTAGAGCGAGGGAATCATAACCCCTAGGTCGGCGGTTCGATTCCGCCCTCTGGCACCATTTTTCGATGCGAAAGCTATTCGTTTTTGTTTTTGAACAAACGATCGAACAGGCTTTTCTGCTTTTTTTCTTCGGTGGAGTTTCCTTCCGTACTCAAATCAATGATTTCGATGGATTCGGAATTTTCCGTCTTCTCGGGAATGCTTTGAATAAAAGGAGGAGGGTTTTCGGTGGCAGTCTTTTCCGAAGATGAATCTGGGCTTTCGCTTTCAACGAGGATTGCCGGTTGTCTCAAGGGTTTTGGAGGGGGTGGTTGTAGAATAGGGCTGGTTGCGATGGCTTTATCTTCAACGGGAGGGCTTTCGTCGTTCATTGTCTTTTGTTCCCGTTCGATCTGCTCGGCGGTTTTTCCAACATAGGTGCGGAAAACGAGATCATGTCCCGGATGAAGCCAATGCCTGCCAGGCAGATACGGATTTCCATCACCGAAGGCAAACGCTCCAAACCATGGCCGACCGTCGGCAATCCGGTCACACACAAGAAAATAGGTTTTGCCAGCCTCCTGTGGGATTTCACCTCTTAGACGGATGGTGATCCATCCGGATTCTCGCTCCTCGAGACCCTGTCCGCTGAGTTGGTTGACGATGTCATCTCTGCTCAACTCCCAGGATCCGTATTTGGCGCCGGTGTTGGGGTTGCCAGCTCGGACGAATCCACTCATTGCCGAGCCATAGTGCTCGGAAACCATGTAATTGGGTCTCCCGAAAAGCAGAATTTTGGTCAGGACTCCATCCTTGCCCGCCGTGTAACTCATCCAGTTCTTGTTGGGGAGATGACTGAAACTGGTTTCATGTTGCTCCTTGAAGAATTCCTGAATTTGGTCGAGTTCCTCGACGTAGACCAGTGGGAATTCCAATTCCGGATCATTCGAGACGACCGGTGGTTTGCTCAGCTCCGGCGAAGAGGGGGGAGTTGTTGGTTGTTTTTCGGTTTCTGCGGATTCGTCGGAGCAGGAGAAAAGAATGCTCAGGGTGAGGGCAAGGCAGATACTGGAATTTATTTTTTTCAATGAGGGCAAAGGGGAATCCTTATGCAAACAAGCAAAGCGCAAACTTGCAAGTCCTTAAACATTGGGCTCGTTCTTTGCAAAATTCTCCCTAAGTTGCTATCCATCGATGGACACGCTTGCATTCTGGTTGCCCTTGCTTTTGCTTTTCGTCTCTGCCCTCATGGGAACGGCGTTGAAGAGGAGGACCCGGGATCATTGCCTTAAGAAATTCGAGGGATCAAAAATAATCCTCCCCACTTCGACGGGAAAATGGGAAAGCGGAAGGTTGAAGGTCTTTGCCCAAGGAATCGAACTGACTTTTTCCGAAGCCAAGAAGGAGCCATGCGGTTCCGTCAATTCTCTGGTGCTTCATCCCAACGAAGTTGGACAAATTCCCTATTTCCTGCGACCCGCTCCCCCTCCGGACACGCGCTTGGGCGTAACCTGGGAAAGAGAACTGCAAAGAATTCGCAGACCCTCAATGACGGACCGTGGATGGCGCGCTGCCTTGAATTTCTACAACATGCTCCGCGATGCCTTTGGGCAAGCCGCTCAAGCGATTCTTGGAGCAATCACCAAGGATTCTTCGTTTTCAAAAGTAAAGAATTCCGATAAGCGCATGAGCGAAATGCAGGCCGGTTTGACCGAGCTTGTTCCCAATGCCTGGGAGCCGGTTCTGGAAAAATACAGGGGTCACCCGATTGTCGTTGAGAGAAAAACTTCCACCGGTCTCATCAAGGAATCCGGGATTCTGGAGGATTATTCCTCAAAATATCTTCTGGTCCGCGAAGTCGAAGTGAGGGAGCCGGAACTCTTGAAGTTCCTGGAGGATAATCCCAAGCTCGGCACCAAGCACGACTTGGTTTATTCCAGGGGGACGAGCATGATCAGGCATACTCTTTCCGAACAGTCCCAGAGCTTAACTCCCGCTTGACCTCAGGGAGCAATCTGCTAGGGTGGTATTTCGACTTCTGCATCGTTCGAGAAGTTTCTTCGGTTTTTTTCCTTACTCCATTACTTAAGGGAATCCATCGACAATCGTCTGCAGTCAGGCCGTAAATCGGAAGACTAAAGGCGCTGCGAGGGTACCCACCTGGACCTAACAAGGTCATATAACCGATGACCGCGATGCACGGCGGAGGCAGAAGTCACTTTATTCATTGCCCGATGCGGACATTTCCAACCAGGCATTTCGCTTCACGCTGTAATACATCAGTTTGCTGTCGTAGGGCATAAGATAAATCCAACTGTTTTCCTCGTTGGAATAAACCCAGGGATAGGAATCGAACCACATCCAACCCTTCGGTTGAGGGACGCTCAATTCCGCATCCAGCATCAGGGCGGAGATTCGAGCCTGGTCCCAATTCGGAAAAAGTCCGCCAAGCGTAGGGTCGGAAACTTGATCGGTCTCGAATTGATCCCCGACCAATTCGGGAAGCAGAGTGGGGATGTCGACTTGTCCGGCGAAGAAGTTGGAAAGGGAAAGAGTGTCCGTGGTCGAACCGTCCTCCTTAAGGTTGTGGCTGCTGTGCAGAGCAAGATAAAGTTCGTCCAAATCTCCCTTGAAATCCGATTCTTCGTTTAAGTCTTCACTTCCCAGCGAAAACAGTCGCTCCTCGGTTCCAAGCCTGGAACTCGCCCGAAGGAGAGGGGACGCCAAGGCGTAGGTTTCCACCGCCGTCTTAAGAAAATTCTTTGATTTAGTGAGGAGGGAAGCACTGCGGATACCACCGAAATTAGTGTTCAGATCCCTGATTCTCTCTGCGGTGACCTCGATGGATGGATCGTTGTCCAAGGCCTCGGTTTGTCCGGCGTTGAGGTCCCAGTCAAATGCAGCCTGTAGAGATGCGAGACCGCCCAGGATGTTGACGATGCTGCGCAACACGTAAATGTCCGCGGAATCCACGGTTATGCTCTCATCACTACCGGTGATTTCCGAAGAGAGGGTGATGGTTTGGTTGCTTCCGATTTTGGAGAAATAGGCATCGGCGGATTCCAAGGCGGGAATCAGAGAGTATTCAAAGAGTTCCGCCAGTTCCTCGGCCTGAAAGGAATCGCTGAGATCAAAGTTGTAATTTTCCAGGGTGGACACGTCGGACAAAACGAAGTTACGGATGGATTCCTCCACGCCCAGGGAAACCGCAAAATCCTTGAGGCTGTTATCCGAACTCTGATCCAATTCGACGAATTCCAAGAGAGCGTATAATCCCCGGAGAAGATTGGCCTCGGGCTCGCTTGTGGATTGTGCGATCAAGGCATTCACCCGGCTGACTTCGCCGGACAGGTCTTCAAAAGCCTTGGGAAGGGAGTCTTCGTCGGAGGTTACGGAGAAGTTGTTGAAGCCAAGTTGATTTTCGTACAAGGTCTTGATCGTGCCATTATCCGATGGTATCATGAAATCCAATCCGGGTTGGACGTATTTGGATGCCATCGATACCCAGTTGCTTAGCTGGGAAGTACTTCCGCTTCTGCTGTAGGTTGCTCCACTGACCGCGCCGGTTTCCCAGTTTACGCTCATCACAGTGCTCCAGGTACTTCCACTCAAGGTCTCCGCATAAAAAGTCTTACTCGCCGTATCATTTCGAATGCGGTAAGTGCCTTGTTTCAAACTGTCGAAGGAAGTGGAAAGATGGTTATTTCCACCGAGAGTATCATCAAAGTTCAAGTGGGCGTGGGTACCCCAAGAAGAAGGACCGATAAAAAACTCAAATTCAAGGCCGGACTCTTCCATTTCAAAGCCGACCTTGGCATTCCAAGTTTCCGAACCGGTTGCCGCGTAATTCGCATAAGCCTCCGCTTGAATTATCCAGTCTTTGTCGACCGATATTAAAGACTTTGTGTTGGCATCAAACCACAACTCATCAGGATCCGTACCCGTACCGGTAAGTTCGAGTTCTCCATCACCAACATTGAATTGCAGACCATACCAAGGGGATTCGACATTATCATACCAATAATTTTGCGTTGCAGAAACGCTTGTAAAATCGTCGGAAAAATAAGTGTCAAAATGAGGTAAGTCGGAAGTAGAGTAATCGCTAAAGCTGAAAGTGCCACTTGCTTGTTCATCGATATCGAATGAACCTGAATTGTTTGGTTTGTAGAATTTAAATGTGAATGTTCCGGAATTGGAACCCGAAAATAAATAGTCAATCTCGAAGTATTCACCATTTTGAAAATGAGGAATTTCCTTGAATTTTGCAGTATCTCCATTTGTTTCCCATTGAAAGCTTCCTGATTGCCAATCACCATTGAAATGCTGGAACATCCAATAATCTTCAGCTTCTGTTAAGAAACTGATCGTATCTGTGTTGATGCCGTTAGGAAACGAGAGAACGAATTTCTTCCCAACTATTGAAGTTGGTGCAGTCGAAGCATCCACGTTTGCTGAGAAAGTGAACAAACTTGCCAATAGTAAAATGCAGGAATTAAGGGGGATCGTTTTCATTCTTGAGGTCTAGCGCAATCCGATCACCGATCAAGGAATAAAATGCATGTTGGTCGTTTGGCGGTCTTGCTCTCAGTCAATATTTTCGGTCGAAGCTTTTGTATGACTCAAGCGAGGAAATGAATTCCGTTATTTTGGAATACTGGTTAGCCCAATCCCCAAGACCTTGGCTTTGGCAAGAACCTGAGGCTTGTCCAGAAGCAGAACCGAGCCGGATTCCAAAGCAACGTTACCGATGCCCGCCTTCTTCATCTCCTGCAGAGTGTGCAGGCCAAGGACGGGAACGTCGAAACGAGTGTCCTGCTGGGGTTTGCTCACTTTGACGAAAAGGCAGTTTTTCGCTCCAAATTTCCCTGCTCTTTCGAGCATGGCGTTAGTTCCCTCAAAAGCTTCGACCGCGAGCGCGGTTCCCTGACTCACAACCACACCCTGACCCACGTCCAGGCGGGCATTTTCCCGGGCGATTTCGATCCCATGCTTGAGGTATTCGGGTTCGATCTTCTCCTTTCCTTGGACGAGCATGCCTTCCTCCGCCAAATCCTCATCCATGAAGATCCTGGCATCCAATAACTGGACGCCCGACTTTTCGATTTCCTCGCCAATTGCCCCAAAAATGGTTTCGGCGTTCTTGCGTTCCAGTCCGGCAAGCATGCGGATGGCCTTGAGGTCGGGATGAAGACCCCGAAAAAGCTTACCGGGGGTGACTCGGCCCGCCATCACCGAGTAGCCAGCGCCAAGCCTTTTCAATTCCTTGAGCAGTTTTCCCACCTGACCGACTTTCACCGCGGAGCGTTCGCTCTCGCCAAAGGATTCGATCAGTTCGGGGGAAGTCTCTCCACCGAGTTCAATCAAGCGAAGGGATATGCCTGCTTTTCTCGCTCTTTCGGCGAGTAACTGCGGATAAATCCCCTGACCGGCAATGAGGGCCAGCGATTTGCTGGAATCGAAGTCATCGGGCAGGAAACGGGACATGAGGGCAGTTTTTTTAGCCTTTGACGGCAAGATTAACCAGTTTGCCGGGCACGTAGATTTCCTTAACGATTTCCTTGCCTTCGAGGAAGGCCTGCACCTTGGAATCGGCCTTGGCGGTGGCGAGAATCGAATCCTTGTCCGTATCCTTGGCAAATTGAGCCTGGCCACGCAACTTACCGTTCACCTGAAAGACGATGGTGATTTCTTCGCTGACCAAAAGTTCCTTGCGGGCCTCGGGCCATGGGTGGTTCACGATGGATGGCTGTCCGCCCAATCGCTCCCAGAGTTCCTCGGCAAGGTGGGGAGCGAAAGGGGCGAGCATCTGAAGCAGAGAGCGGGCAGTCTCGAGAGCATAGCTTTCCGACTTTTGCAAATGATTGATCAGGATCATCATTTGCGAAATACCAACGTTGAAGCGCAGGTCCTCAATCGCCTCGGTTACTTTGAGAATAGTCTCATGAAGAAGACGCAGGGTATCCTTGTCGGTTTCTTCGCCATCGTGGCGCTTATCCTCTCGCAGGCATTCCCGGTGAACTTTTCGAAGAAAGCGATGGACGCCTTCAATCCCTTTTTCGCTCCAAGGCTTGACTGCCTCCAGGGGGCCGAGGAACATTTCGAAGAGGCGGAGCGAGTCGGCTCCATAGGCATCAATGACGACGTCCGGATTGACCACGTTGCCCACACTTTTGGACATCTTGTTTCCATCCTCACCGAGAATCAATCCCTGATGGAAAAGCTTTTCATAGGGTTCGGGATGAGCGAGTACGCCTTCGTCATGAAGGAAACGATGCCAGAACCGGGCATAAAGCAAATGGAGAACCGCGTGCTCCGCTCCACCGATGTAAAAGTCCGGTCCGCCCCAATAGGCTTCCTTTTTCGGATCAACCAGACTTTCCGAGTTTTTGGGATCCAGGTAGCGGAGGTGATACCAACAGGACCCGGCCCATTGCGGCATGGTGTTGGTCTCGCGGGTGGCGGGCACCCAGCTTTCGCCGGCAGGTTTTGGCTCGGTACGGGAAATCGATTTTCCGGATTCGAGGTCAAACCAAATTTCGAGCCAATCCGTGATCGTGGCCAAGGGGCTTTCGCCGGTGCCTGCAGGTTGGTAGTTTTCGACCTCGGGCAGTTTGAGAGGCAGTTCGGATGAGGGGAGGGGCAGGGCATAGAGGACGGTTCCATCCTTTTCGGAGGTGACGGGTTCGGATGGAAGAAGGTTGCGAAGGATACCCTCGGTCACCTGCGCCTTTTCAAAATCCTCCAAAGAAACCCAAACCAAGGGGATCGGTTCGCCCCAGTAGCGTTGGCGGGAGAAGATCCAGTCCCTGAGCTTGTAATTCACCGCTCCCTTGCCTTGGCCCTTGGTCTCGAGCTCGCTGATGATCTTGGATTTGCACTGATCCGCATCCATTCCGTCGTACTCGCCGGAATGAACCATCACGCCCGGACCTGAATAGGGAAGTTTTGCTTTTTCCTCATCCCCATCGCTTCGAGCGATCACCCGTTGAATGGGAATGCCGTAGGTTTCGGCAAATTCGAAATCCCGCTCGTCATGAGCGGGCACGGCCATGATCGCTCCGGTACCGTAACTGATCAGGACGTAATCCGCCACCCATACCGGAATTTTTTCTCCGTTCACCGGATTGAGGCAGTAACTTCCGGTAAAGACGCCGGATTTGTCTTTGGCGAGATCGGTGCGGTCCAGGTCGCTCTTTTTGGCGGCGGCCTCGACGTAGGCTTTCACTTCGGAGGCCTTTTCGGAAACCACGAGTTGATCGAGAAGAGGATGTTCCGGAGCCACCACCATATAGGTTGCCCCAAATAGGGTATCCGGTCGGGTGGTGTAGACTACCAGTTTTTGCTCGATGCCTTCGATGGCGAACTGAACTTCAGCCCCTTCGGATCGTCCGATCCATGCCTTCTGTTGGCGCTTGGTGGAATCGGGCCAATCCAAATCTTCCAGACCTGCAAGCAGCTTTTCCGCATAGGCGGTGATCTTCAGAACCACTTGTCGTAGGTTCTTGCGTTCCACGGGGTGACCGCCGACTTCGGACTTTCCGTCCACCACCTCTTCGTTGGCCAAGACCGCCCGGAGGTTCGGACACCACCAAACCGGTTTCTTGTCCACGTAAGCGAGGCCTCTTTGGAAGAGCTTGAGGAAAATCCATTGCGTCCATTGGTAATAATGGGGGTCCGTGGTGTTGATTTCGCGATCCCAATCAATGGCGAAGCCAATGCTTTTGATCTGCCTACGAAAATTGTCTACGTTCGCTTGGGTGGTTTCGGACGGGTGGGTTCCGGTCTTGATGGCATATTGCTCGGCGGGGAGACCAAAGGCATCCCAACCCATCGGGTGAAGAACGTTAAAACCGCACGCCCTCTTGTATCGCGCCAGAATATCGGATGCGACGTAGCCTTCGGGATGCCCTATGTGCAATCCGGCTCCGGAAGGGTATGGGAACATGTCCAAGGCATAGTACTTGGTCTTTGCAGACTCATCCTCCGCTCGAAAAGTCTTTTCGTTTTCCCAATATTCCTGCCATTTTCGTTCGATGGTGGAAAATTCGTATTCCTGTTCGTCTTCGGCCATTTTTCAAAAGTTGGAATCATGAAGCCTTTTTGACTCCTTGGCAAAAGGAAACAGGCTCTTCGTTTTGAAGGATCAAGTCCCTGGCGCTGGGAGTACGATCTTGGACCGTATTGGCAGCTAGCGATTTTCGAGCATTTTTCTGATCACGCTCATTTCATCGGTAAGTTCCTTCATTCGCTTCTGAAGATCGTCGATGCCATCGCGAATCGGGTCGGGTCCCTTCCGACGTCTTTCGATTTCTTTGCGAAGGGACATTTCTTCGTTTGATTCATCCATGCTGTTCATGATTACACCGATGACCAGGTTGAGAACAATCATCGTGCCGATGAGGACGAAACTTACGAAGAACAAGGAAGCTCCCAACGGGGATGCGGAGGAGTTCGGCGTCCAGATGGCCAAGTCCTCGGGACTGTAACCGTAGGCGTTCGATCCATACATGTTCACGTACATCACGTCCGTCCAATCTTCCAAGGTGACGACCCGAAACAGTGAAAGCATGGAGGTTTGCAAATTTCTGAAATGAATGGGATCGTTCTCTCCATAAAGAAACACCGCCATCGTGCCGTACACGTAAAAGAGCAGGAAAAGCAGGATGCTCACATAGAACATGGAAGGTAGGCTTTTGAGCAGACAACTGACCAAGACCTGAAGCTTGGGTATGGCGGTCACCAGTCTCAGGACACGAAGGATTCTTGCCAAACGGAGTACGGGAAGAAAAGTTCCTCCCACCGGTAGGACTGGCTCAAGGAGGCAAGCCGCAACAATGGTGAAGTCAAAGACGTTCCAAGGGTTTTTAAAGTAATGGATCGGGCGATTGCCCTCGGCAAGAATCTTAATGAGTGCCTCCAGTACGAAAATTGTAAGAATAATCCCGTCAAGAAGAGTCAGAATTTTTTTATGTTCAAGAGCAAACCCCTTGTAGGTTTGAGCCCCCACCACGATGCCTGCCAAGAGGATGGTGGCGATGATTGTTCTTTGAAAGGGAGCGCTTCGGCAGATGGAGGAACAGGTTGCGCTTAGTGGGAATTTTTTTTCCATTATGGATCTTGAGATTTGGAACGCCTTAGGGCAGACGAGGTCGATTTTGACGTACTGTGAAGATTCTCAATCGACAGATCAAGCGCGATATGGTGTCAGTATTCCCTCGAGCCTCGTTGGGGCGCGTCAATGCTCGGATCAGGTAAACCCCGGCTCATGCTTTCTGCGTAGGCCTGGGAGATGCGCAAGAAAGACCTAGACTTGTAGAAGAGCGGGCAGTTCGCTCAAAAGATTTTTACATCCCAATTTAACCGAAGAAACAATGGTTTCGTACCGTTCGTCTACGTTTTCGTCATCCGGTCGTTCATAGGGATCGGAAACGTAAGGAGATGATCCACGAGGAAAAAAGGAACCTAGTGGTCGCACGTGCCCAAGGATGACCTCGGCGTGATTTTCAACGAAGTTGTCACTTTGCTGATCGAGGGTGACTATGATTTCAGCGCTCGCCAAATCGGGTAGGGTGGAAAATCGAGAAAATCCGTTGATGGAAATGCCGATTGCACCACAGTGTCTTTTCATGCGCCCGTCCAAAGGGCATTGATCATAAGCTTTCGTAACCCCGCGAGCAAATGTGCGTATCCGGCCAAAATAAGAGGATTCGCTGATCAAGTCTCTCATGATCTCACGGGCTAAGGGAGATCTGGACATACCTCTTTTGCTTAGAAAGAGAATCGAAGTGAGATCATCCGAATGGTACCGGTGATGAAGAATGACTCGCCTCTGGGAGGCAGAAGGCATCAGTATCGACTCTGAATCAAAGTCTTTTTCAGGGTTTTGTCCGGTAAAACCAGAGGTTGGAAACTTAAAGGGAGATTTGCTTGAAGTGTTATCAGTATTATTCATTTTTGTGCCTAAGCGTCATTGTATATTCGAATCTAATATCAGACAAACTCAAGATTGAGACAAAAAAAGTATATTTTTGCTATCTTGTATTAGATTTATGACATAGTGTTTGCAGTCCATATGCCAAGAGAGCGAAAGATAAAATTATGGGCGAAAAAGACTTGGGTCGAAGAAAACTAGATTTTGCCACGCTGGGGCTAGGTCTATTTTTTCTTCAAATCCGCGGTATTCGGGCCCACGATTTCGACAAAGTTACCATCGGGATCCTTAAGCATCAGCAAGCAAATGTCTTGAGGCAGGCCCTCCGGAAGAGTTTGCGGAGATTTCGCGTAGGGCTCGTATCCGTATTTTTTCGCCCTTGCAAGGACCTGATCAACGTCTTTGACAAAAATAGTCAGGTACGAGAATCCGGAGACCGTATGAATAAAAGGTTGTTTAATTGTACGCGTGGGTTTCTTGCCATCGACTTGCATCAGTTTGAGTTTGGTCGCCGCTTCTTCCTCGCCAAGGGTAAGGACGCGGATAGAAAGCGGAGCGCCGTCGGTTAAACCGACTTGCTTGGGGAATTTGCCAGTGACATCGAACCCCTCCCGTTCGCTGAAGCCCACGATCTCCTTATAAAATTTCAAAGATTTTTCAAGGTCGGTGACAACTACCCCCAAATCGATGGTTTGTTGGGCGAAATTGTCTTCCGCCATTACGTTCAGGTTCAGCAAAACAAAAAAAATGGGTAATGAGAATCGTTTGTTCATGATCATTTGAATGGAGGTGAATTTTCCGAGCAAAATCCTCAATTGAAGGTTGGGCAAGAAAAAGGTTTCGTATCGGCCTTTTAATTCTTGATAGGATTCCCGTACCATGATCATGATCTTGGCATGAAACCCCAAACTCTTTGCCTTTTCCTGAAGCTTTCCCTTTTGGCTGCGGTTCACGCCAAGATCACGACCCCTAACCTCGTGCTTATCTTCACCGATGACCAAGGTTATGGAGATCTCAGTTGTTTTGGCTCCTCTAAGATCAAGACACCAAATATTGATCGAATCGCCAAAGAGGGCAGGAAGTTTACCAGTTTCATGGTGGCCTCCCCGGTTTGCACTCCTTCTCGGGCCGCTCTTTTAACGGGTTGTTATCCCAAAAGAATAGGGATGCACAAACATGTTCTGTTTCCGAGTTCGACGAAGGGCTTGAATCCAAGCGAATACACTCTTGCCGATCATTTCAAGTCTCTTGGCTACTCAACCGCTTGTTTTGGCAAATGGCATCTTGGTCACCACAAAGAAGTGCTGCCGACTGCCAACGGATTCGATACCTACTTTGGGATTCCCTATTCCAATGATATGAATCATCCGGACAACAAGGGAAAACCGAAAGGCGGACCCGATGGGATGGATCTGCTTTGGGACGACCCCGAGTCAACTTTGACGAAATGGAAGACCCCGTTGTTCGAGAACGAAAAAATCGTCGAATTGCCGGTGGATCAAAGGACGATCACCAGGCGATGCACTCAAAAATCAATCGATTTCATTAAGGCAAACAAAGATTCGCCCTTCTTCGTTTACTTGCCTCATTCCATGCCGCACATTCCCCTTTACGTACCGGATGAGGTTCGAGATCCCAATCCCTTGAACGCCTACGTCAATACAATCGAACACATTGATTCCGAAGTCGGACGATTGCTTCGAGCATTGGACGAGCTTAAGCTCAGTTCAAACACCTACGTCATTTACACCACTGACAACGGACCGTGGTTACCATTCCGTCATCACGGTGGATCTGCCGGTCCTTTGAGAGAGGGAAAGGGTACGACCTTCGAGGGCGGACAACGGGTTCCCTGCGTCATGCGTGGTCCGGGAATTCCTGCAGGTACGGTTTGCGAGGACCTTATGGGCACAATTGATATTCTGCCTACATTTGCGGCAATTACGGGACAGCCGCTTCCCAAGAATAAAAAGATCGACGGAGTCGATGCATCCGCGCTTTTGAAAGGCAAAGGCAATCCTCCTCGAACGGAATTTCTGCATTACACTTCCAGAGGAGATTTGGAGGGCATACGACAAGGGAAATGGAAACTGCTCATGAAGAAAAGAAAGCAAAAAGGGAAATGGGTCGACGAGATGATGCTCTTTGATCTTGCCAGTGATCTTGCCGAGAGTAGCAACCTATCCAAGGAAAAACCCAAGGTTGTGAGCAGATTGACCTCCCGAATGCTCGAATTGGATGCCGAAATCGAGACAAACGCTCGGAGCCCATGGTATAAGGAATAAGACCCCAGACGCCATTGCATTCCAGAGCTTATCTTAGGAGGGTAACCGCCTTATGGGTGGCTTTGACAAGCCTCTCCGTTTCTTCCAGAGTATTGTAAAAGGCAAACGAAGCCCGAGCCGTGGCTTCGACACCAAGTTTGCCCATGAGTGGTTGACAGCAATGATGACCGGTTCGGATGGCAATACCCTCGGCATCCAATATGGAGGCCAAGTCATGCGGATGCGCTCCATCAATCGAAAAGGAAAGTACCGCTGCTTTTCCGGGAACCGTTCCATGTTCCTTGAAACCTGGAATATCGGATAAACCGTGCCTCGCCGATTCCAAAAGAGCCGTTTCATGGCATTGCACCTCCTTAAGGTCATACTGTGCGAAAAACCTCAAGGCTTCTCCCAGGGCAATGGCATCCGCAACGTTAGGAGTGCCGGCCTCGAATTTCTGAGGTGAAGAAGCGAAAGTGGTTCCTGAAAAGCTCACTTGGTCGATCATGTCTCCTCCCCCTTGGTAAGGAGGCATTGCTTCAAGAAGTTCGGCTTTTCCATACAAGACACCAATTCCCATGGGGCCGTATACCTTGTGTCCGGAAAAACAGAAAAAATCACAATCCAACTCGGTTAGATTCAATCTTTCATGAGGTGCGCTTTGAGCTCCGTCTACGACCACAAACGTTTCGTTCTGATGAGCTTCCCGAATAATTTCCTTCAGTGGATTTATGGTGCCGAGAGTATTGGAGATGGCGCAGAGCGAAAGAATGCGAACCTTTTTTTGCTTGAGCACATTGGAGAGGAAATCTCTGTCGAGGGAACCGTCCGGTAAAATGGGAATCACTTCGATTGTCGTACCCAACTCCTTACCAATGATTTGCCAAGGAACAATGTTGGCATGGTGCTCCATTTCCGTAAGAGCTATCACATCACCCGAACTCAGTTGAGCTCGCCCGAAACTGTTAGCGAGAAGATTGAGGGCTTCCGTTGTACCCCGTGTGAAAATGATTTCATTTTCTCGAACGGAACAATGGTTTGCTACGATTTTTCGGGCAGATGCGTACTGAGCCTCTGCTTCTTCGGCCAATTCATAAATTCCGCGGTGAACGTTCGAATTCGTGTTGCGATAGTAGTTCGAAAGGCAATCGATTACGGAATTCGGTTTTTGCGAAGTCGCTGCATTATCAAGGTATGCAATGGATTTTCCTCTATTCGAACGATTGAGAATAGGGAAATGAGAGCGGACTGAATTGACGTTGAAGGATGACATCTCCTGAGAAGAAAAGAAGTTGGAAAAAGTAAGTGATTTAATCATAAGATTAAATCGCCAAGTTGCAATTTATTCGATCAAAAGCTTATCCTGGAGAAATTTAGATAAACTGCCAAATTCCAAGGAGATTGATTTCGTCCATAATTCGAAAGGAAACTCTTGTATCGGCATATCGACCGTCTGGTTTTTTGAACCTGAAGGTTTTTTCCCATTTTGACTGATCGGAGGGATGGAAAAGACTCTCTTTTCGTTCATCGGGATGTATCCTGCTTCGCAAAAAGTCTTGATCAAGCAAGTCGTAACGATCATATCCGGAGATTTTACCGACGTTATCGGAAAAATAACTAATCTGAAAGGGGAGTTTTTTATCTAAAATCTTTCCCTCTACAAGAATGACTTCCATGGTATTTAAAATATCCGCGTTTCTCGCAATCTGAAGCGCTAGCCTGGAAAACGTATCTTCTACGGAGTTCGCCTCCAGATGACTTGCATGAGGAGCCGAAATTTTGTCCAAGTAATTTTTTACCGCAAACCTCATAACTTGCGAAACCGAGCGGTTTTGCTTAAAGGAGGTTTTCAGGAGCAGAGATTTTTCGTCTTTGGTTAATCCTACCGAAACTTGGCTTTTCCTCTCATTTTTCATACTACCATCGTAATAATGGTAATAGTTTTTGCGACAAAATTAAACTATTCCATCAACTGGAAAAATTAATAAAGAATTTTTGTGTCTGGTAGAGATTTACGCAGATCAGCAATACCCTTATCTGACACTTCGGAAGCCCAAAGGTAGATCTCGTCAAGTTCTTTCATTTGAGACAAGGTAACAGTCCCTTTATCCGTAACCTTAGTTCCAGACAAGTTAAGATAGCGAAGATACTTAAGGTTGGAAAGTGATTTGAGCCCGTTATCACCAACTCTGGTATTTCTCGCGCTAAGCCATGTTAAGTTGGGTAGTGCACCAGCGGTTTTCAATGCCGTGTCTGTTATTTGTGTACGCGAAAGGTCTAGATGTGAGATGTTATTTTTAATATTCCCAAAAGCGGAGAGAGCACTGTCGTCGATTTCACTGGCAAAGGAGGAAAACTCAGCGCGCACCAATGGGTTTCGCTCTGACAGTTGAGTAACCAAGGCACCGGTTTTCTCGGCAGCAAGAAGTTGAGTTTTAGATGGAGCGCTAAGTCTTTTGGCGAGGACCGCGAGCAAATCTTCATCATCTTTAATCAAATCTGAAGCAGCGACGTTTTCTTTAGCTTTGGGTGCGGCGTTGGGGTCAGCGGCGACGGCTGCGGGTTGTTCGGAAGCCCCTTCCAAAATCCACCTTTTAATCATTAGTTTTTGATCTTCGGTAAGAGGTTCTCCCTTGGGAGGCATAATTTCAGGGTCATCTTCAGGTAGATTGATAACATAATTTAAGGTGCTGTCAGCCGGGTCACCTGGAGTAACAATTGTACCATCGACATTTCCCTTTATAATCCATTCGTATGTATTCAATTGAAGACCAGCGTTGGGTTTAATGGTTCTGCCGTTCTTAACATAGGGTTCGCCATGACAATCCAAACAACGGTTCTCTATAAGAGGCATAATGTGATGGTGAAAGCTGACAGGCTCGTCAGGACCGGGTATTCCTCCTTTAGTTGAGGTGACGCCACCCTTGGAGGGTTTGGCTCCCTCCTCAATCCAACGCTTGATGATGTCGATTCTCTCGGCGCTCATGGGTCCACCCTTGGGGGGCATAAACAAGTCGTCATCTTCGGGAAGTTTCAAAACGGTGTATAAGCTGCTTCCCTCCAAGTCATTGGCGACAACCACGGGCCCGTCCAAATTTCCCTTCATTACCTGCTCGTATGAATCGAAGCGAAGCGAAGCCTTTGGATTTACAAGTCGACCACTACGGTCGAAGGGGGCGTGATGACAACTGTCACATCGGTCATTAAGTATCGGCAAAACATGTCTGTCGAAATTAATTGGTTCGCCTGGTTGAGGAATGGAACCTTGAACTTTAGCAAGAGCCTCTTCTGGGCTTACTCCAAGGGGTACGGGTACGTGAGCGAAAAAAGAACCTTTTCTGAAGACGACTTTTTTCTTGGGTGGAGCTTTGTGTATGATCCCATCTCCTTGGGTGCCTGCTTTTTCATTATCCTTTGATACTGTCGCGTCAATGCCTTGGGCGGTGCTTCCCTGGCTTGCTGGAGGAGACGATGACGCTGCACTGGGCACAGGGGGTGGGGGAGTGCCCTTGGGTATTCTATTTTGTTGAACCGCCTCAATCAGGTAAGACTTGTCTTCGTTCGACAAGGCATTGAAAGGTACCTTAAATAGTGCTCCTGACTTGTTTGAGAGAATGAAAGTCTGACCTTCATAACCAACGGCCTTGCCCTCAAAGGATTTTCCTTGAGGAGTCTTGAAGGTTCGGAAAGGTTCTTCGGCCCAAGCGAAGGATAGGGTAAAGAACAGGAGAAACAGTAACCTGAAATCTTTACCCATCCTCACATACTTA
>Ga0160422_10000520_pt1 | contig 23351 bp, 27 predicted proteins | sample Fk160mmetaG_FD_108192 | JGI IMG/M metagenome (GOLD analysis project Ga0160422, IMG submission 108192) | Marine microbial communities from the Central Pacific Ocean - Fk160115 60m metaG | ecosystem: Environmental > Aquatic > Marine > Oceanic > Photic zone | place: The Central Pacific Ocean...
AAAGTTTATTTCTCAAGGTGAAGTTAATGTTGGTATATCATACCTCTCTGACGCACTACTCTCCTCAAAAGTAAAAATAATTTCTTATATTGATAACAAAAAATTCAACTATGATAAGCCAACCTATTGGGCAGCAAAAATTAACAAAATTAACAGAAACAATGATTTTAATTTTTTACAATGGCTAGAAAGTCAAAAAGGCCAAGAAATATTTAAAAATTATGGTTTTGAAACAATTTATTTAGAGGAAAATGATTGACTGATTTTGAACTAAACGCTTTGCTTTTAAGCATAAAAATTGGATTAGCATCAACTTTTATTATTTTAATTCCTGGAATTTTAATTGCTTGGATTTTAGCCAAGAAAAATTTTTTGGGCAAAACTGTAATCGATGCATTAATCCATTTGCCATTAGTTATTCCTCCTATTGGTATTGGTTATATTTTATTGATTACCTTTGGTAATGAGTCTTTTTTGGGAAATTTTTTCTTTGAAAATTTTGGAATAAATTTCTCTTTTTCTTGGATTGGAGCTGCGCTTGCTTGCTCAATAATGTCCTTTCCTCTTCTTGTTAGACCGATTAGGGTTTTAATAGAAGCTCAAGATACTAATTTGGAGGTTGCTGCAAAAACATTAGGTTCATCAGATATTAAAATATTTTTTACTATAACGCTGCCTCTTGCATATCCAGGGATATTGGCTGGTTTTGTTTTGTCTTTTGCTCGGTCAATTGGTGAATTTGGAGCAACAATAGCTTTTGTAGGAAATATTCCAGGAGAAACTCAAACTTTACCTTTAGCTCTATGGTTATTAATAGAAACCTCTGATAACAATAATGAAATCTTGAGATTAGGTATTATATCAATTTGTCTAGCTTTATCTGCTTTATTGGCAGCCACTTATTTAGAAAAGACTTTTTTATATAAATTAAGAGTTGGTAAGTAAAAAATAATTATAAAATAAATGAGGATAAATTAATGATTAAAAATTTAAAAAGATTAATATCTTTTGCCTTTGTCATAGTATTGATAATTATCTCTTCTTCTATTTTGCACTCTGAAAGTATAAAAATTCTACATAGGGGTAATGGAACCGAACCTGATACCCTTGACCCTCATTTAGCCTCAGGATCCTGGGAAGGAAATATTATTAATGATCTTTTTATTGGTCTTTATACTAAAGATGAGTATGGAATGCCAATAAAGGGCTCGGCTTTAGACTACAAAAAATCTTCTGACGGTCTTGTTTATAATTTTTATCTTAGAAAAAATCATTTTTGGTCTGATGGTGAAAAAGTGACTGCGCATGACTACGTTGAAGGTTTTAAAAGAGTTTTGAATCCTAAGACAGCGTCTCAATATGCTTCATTATTATACTTAATTAAAAATGCAAAAGAAATTAATATAGGAAAATTAGATATTAATTCTTTAGGAGTTAAAGCAATAAATGATTATGAATTAGAAATAATCTTAAATTACCCTGCTCCATACCTTATAGAACTTCTTACCCATTATACTACATATCCAATCCCTAGACATATTTTTGATAAATTCGGAAAGGACTGGATAAAACCCCAAAATTTAAAAACTAATGGACCATATACTTTATTTAGTTGGAGGCCACACGATAATGTACGCTTAAAAAGAAATGATTTATTTTATGATAATAAAAATGTCTGGTTTGATGAGGTCATTTTTTACCCAATTGATGATAATGAAGCTGCTTTAAGAAAGTTTAGAGCTGGTGAACTAGACACTAATAATGGCTATCCAGAAAATAAATCTCAATGGTTAAAAAAAAATATGCCCAAAAATATTAAACATGATAATATTCATGTAATTTCATACTTAGTGTTTAATTCTAAGTCATCTCCTTTTAATGATAAAGATATTAGGAAAGCAGTATCATTATCAATCGACAGAGATGTTATTGTAAATAAAATAAGAAACTTTAATGAAACAATTGCATGGTCATTAGTTCCCAAAGGAATAGCTAATTACGAATTCTCAAATATAATCGAAGAGCAAAATTTATCTCAAGAAGAAAGATATAATATAGCAAAAAATATTCTCTCTAAAAAAGGTTATTCAAAAAGCAATCCTCTAAGATTTACTCTTAAATATAGAAGCGGTGGAGATCAAAAAAAACATATGGTTGCAATTCAATCAATGCTTAGTAAGGCTAATATCTCTGTTAATCTTGAAGCTTCTGAACCAAAAGTTTTATATAACTATCTGAGAACAGGAGATTTTCAGGTTGGAGATGCCGGCTGGATAGCTGACTTTAACGACGCATCAAATTTTTTATTTTTATTTGAGTCATCATCAGGTGGATTAAATTATGGAAAATATTCAAATAATGTATTTGATAACCTGATGTCAAAAGCGAGAAATGAGACTGATGTTTTAGAAAGAGCAAAAATTTTAAAACAAGCCGAAATAATACTTATGAATGATATGCCACTGGCTCCAATATTATTTGGAATAAGCAGACATCTTGTTCAAGAAGATATTGAGGGTTGGATAGAAAATCCATCATCGTTTCATGCATCAAGATATTTAAAAAGAAGATAGCCTCTAGATGTAAATTAAAAGTAAATTCAAAAGAAAATATTGGAATTTCAATGAAAAAATATAATGAAATTAATGATAATTTTTTAAATTTAATTAAAATTGTTAAAAAATTAAGAGATAAAGATAATGGTTGCTTGTGGTGTAATTCTCAAACATCTGAAAGTATAGCAAAATATTCAATTGAGGAGGCAAATGAGGTTGTAGAAGCAATTGATAAAGGTAATAGCTCTGAAATATGTGAAGAGTTAGGCGACTTGTTATTCCAAGTTATATTTCACTCACAAATAAAAAGCGATGAAAAGGAATTCGATATTAATGATGTTATAAAATCAATAAATAAAAAAATGATAAGAAGAAATCCTCATGTTTTTAATAACAAAAATAATAAAGAGTATACACTAGATGAAATTGAGGAAAATTGGAGTAAGATTAAAAAAGAAGAAAAATTTAATCAATAAAATTTGATGAATCCAATGGAAGAATTGTTGAAATTGAGTGCTTATAAACTAATTGAATATTTTCATCTCTTTTTAACAAGATACTATTTTTTCCCATAGCAATTATACTGCCTTCTAATTTTATTCCATTGACAAGGAAAACCGTCAGTGCTTTTGATTTCTCAATGGCATTTTTAATAAAATCAGTTTCTATATCACATGAAGGATTTTCATCTTGAGTTTCGATTGCTTCTTTTAACATTATATCTCTCGCTTTGTTATGTTAAAATTTTGAAAGTACCCCTCAATAATTCAAAATCATAAAAATTATCATTCTAAAATAATAAAAAAATAAATAAATATTATTTACTTATTTTTTGCAACCCTAAATGTTGCTAATAATAATCTGGGCTTATTCTGAAAAACTGTTCAACCATATGAATGCAGTGAGGCTTAGAAAAAATTACTATATTATCCCCCTCTTTGATAAGCGTTTCACCGGTTGGCATAACAAACTTTTCTTTTCTAATTATTCCTCCAATTCTTAAACCAGGATCTAAATTTAATTCTTCAATGGTTGGCCCAATCAATTCTGATGAGGATGAAACCTCGCCCTCTATGACTTCTGCATTACCATTTATTAATGAATAAAGCCTCTTAATATGACCCTTCCTAACATGTCTTAAAATTGAAGAAATTGTGATTGCCTTTGGGTCTATAAATTCACCTATTTTTAGAGACATAATTAATGATTGAAAGTCAGATGTATTTAAAAGAGCAAGGGATTTTTTGCATCCCTCGCTTGATGAAAAAGCTGCTGAAAGGAAATTTACTTCATCGCTATCAGTCAATGAAACTAGTGTTTCAGTATTTTCAATATCTGCCTCATGTAAAATTTCTCTATCAATACCTGATCCATTTAAAACTGTTATATCATTATATTTATCAGATAAAATTGAAGCATTATTTTCATTATTTTCAATTACAGTTAATTTGATCTTATCAGTCATTGTGTCAATTAATGAAGCAACTTCGCTACCAACAGACCCTCCTCCAACTAAAACAACTTTTCTAGCTTCTTTTTCAGGGTGACCAAAAATAGAAACAGCCCTTCTTGATAATTCTGAAGGGCAAACTAAATATGCAATATCTCCAACAATAAGTTTCTCATTTGATTTTGGAATAATCATTTCATTACCCCTTTGCAATCCAACTATTACAGTTTTTAGATCAGGGAATAAATTAGTTAAATCTGAAATTTCTGTTTCAATAATTGGGCAATTTTCATCAATCTTGATTCCTAAAAATTTTAGTGATCCATTTACAAAGGGAATATTCTCAATTGCTCCCGGTATTTCAAGTCTTCTTAATACATTTTTAGCTACTTCATTCTCAGGCGAAATTATAACACTTACAGGTAATTTATCACTGGTAAATAAGTCTTGATGAGATGGATCGAGATAAGATTTATCCCTTATTCTTGCAATTCTCTTTGGAACTTCGAAAATTGAATGCCCTATCTGACAAGCAAGCATATTTACTTCATCAGATGATGTTATGGCTATCATCATATCCGAATCTTTAGCTCCTGCCTTTTCTAGTATATCTGGATGAGCTCCATGACCCACAACACCCCTAATATCAAGTTTATTAGTTAACTTTCTTACTAAATTTTGCGATGAGTCAATTATTGTAACCTCATTGCCCAATAAGGACAGCTTTTCAGCAATAGATGCTCCGCTCTTTCCTGCTCCACAGATTAATATTTGCATAATTTTCTCAGAGGTTAATATCCAATAATATTTCTATAACGTTCATTTGGCATAATATCTAAATCTTTCATTTTTCTATGAAGCGCAGTTCTATCCATACCAATAAAATTAGCAGTTTTTGATATATTGCCATTAAATTTTTTAATTTGAGCAAGAATATATTTCTTTTCAAAATGAGATCTGGCTGTTCTAATATCCATATTTAAATCAATAACTAAAAATTTATCCATGAACTCCCCTTTCTTATTAATATAGTTGCTTTAATACAACTTATAAATATTGATGTCACTAAATAGTTCTATTTTTTATATTCTATTTTTGGAAATATGATTACTGGCTCTTTGATAGCCTTTCCAGGAGTTAATGAAAATTCATCACTTATAAAACTAAAAAATCTCTCATTATTTTTGACGCATAGAAGATCTAACAATCTATTACAAGATTCGGGCATAACAGGTTGAAGCATTATTGAAATTTTTCTAATCATTTCAACTGTTACCCACAAAACAGTTTCCATTCTAATTGTGTTATTATTTTTGAGTTCCCATGGTTTTTGATTAGAAAAATATTTATTTGTTTTAGATACTATATTAAACACTTCTTCAATGTAGGAATTTATTTGTAATTTATCCATCATATTAAAAATTTTATCAATTTTAGCTTCAGGCAAACTTAAAAGCTCATGATCAATATCATTCAAGGAAGCTCTTTTAGGAACCTTTTTATTACAATGCTTATTAACCATACTAAGACATCTTTGAGATAAATTCCCTAGATCATTTGATAAATCGGAATTTACCCTATTGATTAAAAGCTCATCACTGTAATTGCCATCATTTCCAAAAATTGTTTCTCGCATTAGAAAATATCTTAATTGATCAACTCCAAATGTGTTAATTAATTCCATTGGATCTTCAATATTACCTAAACTTTTGGACATTTTTTCACCTTTATTAAGAATAAAGCCATGTGCAAAAATCTTTTTTGGAATCTCTATTCCTGCGGATAATAAAAAAGCAGGCCAATATACGGCATGAAAGCGAGTAATATCTTTTCCGATCAAATGCAAATCAGCAGGCCAAAAACTTTTAAACCTATTATCATTTTCATTTGGCCAATTTAAAGCAGATATATAATTAGTTAAAGCATCTACCCAGACGTAAATTGAGTGTTCTGGATCATTTGGAACTTTAATTCCCCACTCTAAGCCTTTTCTTGAAATTGATATATCATTTAGACCATTTTTAACAAAGTTTCTAATTTCGTTAATTCTGCTTTTAGGTTGAATGAAAAATTCATTTTTTTCATATAAGTTTAATAATTTATCTTCATATCTTGATAACTTAAAAAAATAACTATTTTCATCTACCCACTCAACAGAATTATTATTAGGGGATACATACTCATCTTTTTCATTTTTTTTAAGTTCGCCTTCCTGATAAAAAGCCTCATCAACAATAGAATACCAACCAGAATACTTTCCTAAATAAATATCTCCGTTTTTCTCCATTCTTTGCCAAATACTTTTAACAGCTTTTTTATGCCTTTCTTCAGATGTTCTGATAAAATCATCATTTGAGCAATTAAGCTTTTTCGACATTTTTATAAAAGTTTGAGAAATATCATAAGCAAGCTTATGAGGAGTAATATTTAAATTTTCAGCTTTTTTCTGGACTTTAAGGCCGTGCTCATCAGTTCCAGTTAAAAAGAAAACCTTTTTACCTCTAAGTCTATTAAATCTAGCAATTACATCCGCAGCAATTACCTCATAGGCGTGGCCCATATGTGGTGGTCCGTTTGTATATGAAATAGCTGTACTAATAAAAAAATTTTCCATTCTAATGCTTTTGTAATTTTGTTATTTTATTTAAATTTAAAATAATACTAAGAATTGTTTGTTTTTTATTTAATTTATAAACTTTCTCTTGGTTAATTAAATCTAATATTCTATCTCTGATACTAAAAATTTTATTATTGTTGACTATAAAATCAGGATTATAAATAGCTTTTTCTTTTATATATGAATTTAATTTGAAATTTATAATTTCAATAAAAATATCAAATTTATTTATACCAATATTATTGTTTAAAATAAAATCAGAAAAATCATAAATACTCTCTCCAAACTCTCCTTTTTCAAAAAAGTTACTAATTACATTCGATATTTTTAATGAGTCCGAATGAAGTAAATTTTCTAACCTACCAAAGCTTCCATTTGCATTAACAAGTAATCCATCTAATTCATTTTTTAAAATATTAGGCTTTAAAAGTTTAATTCTATCAATCATGATTTTATCACTTAAATTTTGAAACCTTAGCTCTAGACATCTAGATTTTATAGTTTCCAAAACCATTTCAATATTATGCGAAATTATTAGAAATAAACAATTAGATGGTGGCTCTTCTAAAATTTTTAAAATTGTATTTGTTGACGAAATATCCATAAAATCTATTGAGTCTAATATACAAATTCGCCATTTATTCATTGAGGCTGTTTGCGAAAAAAATTGAGAGCATTTTCTTATTTGTTCAACAGAAATAAAAAGATTTTTATCATTTTTATCTGGTTCAATTACTAATAAATCTGGGTGTGAGTTGGCTTCAATGAGTTTATTAACTTTATAATTATCAAAAACATCAAAATTCTTTGTTTTATCATTCGCTAGTAATTTTCTGGAAAATGCATAAGCAAAAGTTGCTTTTCCAATACCTTTATCCCCTGAAAAAATATATGCGTGATGAAGGGTATTTTTTAAAAATGAATTCATAAGAAAACTAATATTTTCTTTATGACCCTTAATTGAATAGTTAGAGCGGGATGTTTCAATATATTCTATATCATCGCTCATTTTAAATCTTAAATCTCTTTTCAATTTCTTTAAAAATAATATCTGATATTTTATTAATTTCTTGGTTAGCGTTAATAACAACAAAATTATCAGAGTAAGTTTTGGAAAAACCTAAAAAAGCTTCTCTTATTTTTGTGTGAAAGCTAATATCCATTTTTTCAAATCTATCCTCGTTTGTTTGTCTCCCCATTGTTCTCTTTATTCCCTCTGTAGGATCAATATCTAAAAAGAAAACTAAGCCTGGTTCAATTTCGCCAATAGATATCTTTTTGAGATTTTCCATTGCCTCAAGACCCAGTCCATGTCCTATACCTTGGTAAGCATAAGTAGAGTAATAAAATCTATCACATAGAACCCACTTACCACTTTCAAGAGACGGAATTATTAAATTTTTAGTATGTTCATACCTTGATGCAAACATTAATAAAGCTTCGGTCATAGGCTCCCATTTATTAACATCGCCAGTTGTAACTAATTCTCTTAAAATTTCTGCTGAAGGGGTTCCACCTGGTTCTCGAGTGCAGACTACATCGACTCCTTTATCAATTAATTTTGATTTTAAAAGGTTTATTTGTGATGACTTTCCTGAGCCCTCACCACCTTCAAATGTAATAAATTGACTTACCATAACTAATTAATTAAATACTCTATTTTTTGTAATGTCCTTCCAAAAAAATTATTTTTTTCAATATTTTCGCCTGAAATTAGGTTAGAATTCAATATCTCTTCTTTATCATTAAATAAAATAAACTTTCCAATAATTTGATTCTCTTTTATCGGAGCAATGATTGGTTCATTAAACACAAGCTTAGCATTTAAATTTTTTCTTGTTCTAATATTAAGTAACAAACTTATATCTTCAGAAATTAGCATTTTAAGATTTCTTTTTTTACCTCCCCAAACTTTAACTTCTTTTATAATATCGTTGTTAGTAAATAATCTATATTTCTTAAAGCTCTTTTGACCATAGTTAATTAACTTTTTCATTTCTGTTGTTCTGCTATCCCTTGAAGAAAGACCACTAACTATACCGATTAGCCTTATATTATCTTTTTCAGATGACACAATCATACTGTATCCCGACTGATCTGTTTTACCTGTTTTTAATCCATCAATGCCCAAATTATTACTTAATAAATTATTTCTATTAGGCTGAAAAATACCATTCCAGGTAAAGTTTCTCTCAGAAAAATAATGATAAAAATTTGGAAAATCCTTTATTAGTGATTTAGCAAGAATAGTCATATCTAAAGGTGTGGAATAATGATTATCGTTGTGAAGACCGGTGGAGTTTGTAAAATTTGTATCATTCATACCAAGAATTTTTGCATAAGAATTCATTTCATCAGAAAATATTTCCTCAGATCCGGAAATAGCCTCAGCAATAGCAATACATGCATCATTTCCTGATTGAATTACAATGCCCCTAATAATATTTTCTACGGAAATATAAGATGAAACTTCTGCAAACATTGTTGATGACTCTGAAACTGCACCCCCTTTTCTCCACGCATTTTCAGAAATAAAAATCTTTTCGTCTAATGAAATAATATTCTTTTCTAAATAATCAAATAAAATATACAAAGTCATTAATTTTGACATCGATGCGGGAAAAATTTTTTTTCTTGAATTCTTCTCATACAAGACTTGATCGGTCTCATATTCAATAAGAAGAGCATATTCAGCATCAGATTTAAAAGAATATGCAAAATTAGGAGAAAAAATTAAAATGATAATTAATATTTTTACTTTTTTTATAGGAATTTTATTTAACAAATTAGTTAATTTTTTCAATAACCGCATCTTTGAAGCCCTTCTCTCTAAGATTACTTAATACACGCTTTGTATAACTTTTATTAGCAAATGGTCCTAGAAATACTAAGTATCCAGAATGGTTTTTATCTATTTTTATCTTACCAAGATTTTTTAACTGTGACCTAATTTTTTCAACATTAGTTATTTCAGAAAATATTCCTATTCTAATAAAAAGTGATCTTTTGTTATTTTCTTTGCTAACTTTATTTTTTTGCTTAATAATTTTTCCATTCTTATCATAAATTTTTGCTTTTCCGTAGTATTCAACAATTACATTAGCTGTACCATTTTTCTGAAATCCAAGAATGGATGCTGCCTTTTTTGAAACATCAATAATTCTATTTTTTACAAAAGGTCCTCTATCATTAACTCTTAAAACCACAGATCTATTATTTTCAGTATTTGTAACTTTTACTAAAGATGGCAATTGAAGAGTTTTATGTGCGGCAGTTAATAAGTTCATATTAAAAATCTCTCCATTTGCAGTCTTTTTTCCATGAAAATTAGGACCATACCAAGAAGCAACTCCACTTTCTAAATAATCAAAACTCTCTTTTGGATAAAATATATTATTTTCAATTTGATATGGCTCCCCCACTTTATACTGTCCACCAGAGAAGGGGGATTTTTTAATTGAAAAATTTTTATTCGAAGGTGCACATGAGGAAATAATTAATAAAAAAATTAAAAGAATATATTTATATTTGTACATATTTTAATGATAACAAGATTCGCTATTCACAAAACTATCAGAATATTTAGAATGATAAATTAGGAGGTTTTATGCATAGAAATTTCGAGCTTATAGAAACAAATAATATTAAGATCAATACTTTAGTTGAAGGTGATGGTAAACCAGTGATTTTCGTTCATGGCTGGCCAGAAAGTTGGTATAGCTGGAGAAACCAAATAGAACCATTTAAAAATGCTGGTTACAAAGTTATAGTTCCTGATATTCGTGGATATGGTAGATCAAGCAATCCAAAAGAAATTGAAAAATACACATTAAAAGAAATTACAAGAGATATTATTAATATATTAGATTTTTTAAATGAGGATGATGCTCATATAATTGGTCATGATTGGGGTGCACCCATTAGCTGGTATACGTCTTTACTATTTCCAGAGAGAATTATTTCGGTTTCAGGATTATCAGTTCCATTCAGTCCTTTTTTAGATATTCCACCAACAGAAATATTCAAAAAAATATATAAAAATGATTTTTTTTATATTCTTTATTTTCAAAAATATGGCTTAGCTGAAAAAGAACTTGAGTTTGATTTAAATAAATCGTTGAAACAAATTTATTGCAACTCTGATTATAAAGGTATGAAAAAAAGGATAGAATTAGCATCAAAAGGAAAGATAATGAAAAAAGATAAATATTCATCTTTTCTTGAATATGAAGATCTTCCAAGTGATCTACCAAATTGGCTTTCCCAAGATGATCTTAACTATTTTGTAAAAGAGTTTGAAAATAGTGGAATGACTGGTCCATTAAATAGATACAGATGTATGGATGTGGACTGGAAAGAACTTAAAGATCTATCTCTAAATAAAATTGAAAAACCTGCATGTTTTATTACAGGGGATTTAGATCCAGTTAATTTTTTTGTTCCTAATGTAAATTTTTTCGAATCTATTGGTGCAAATTATAATGATTTAAGAGAAAAAGAAATTATTAAAAATGTAGGACATTGGACACAACAGGAAGCGCCGGATAAAGTAAATAAAATTTTATTAGACTTTTTAGGAAAAATATAAATACATATTCTTTTGAAAACCCTGCGGAGGGGTGGCCGAGTGGTTGAAGGCACCGGTCTTGAAAACCGGCAGGCGGGCAACCGTCTCGGGGGTTCGAATCCCTCCCCCTCCGCCACTGATGAAATAAACTCAACTGATTAAAAAATTTTTAAAAAACATCTTGAAGATTGATAATTAATTATTATCTTGATCATATGGAGTATTTCAATGGAACGTGATGCAAAATTTAAAATTGGCGAGATTGTAAAACATAAATTTCTATCTTTCAGAGGTGTCATTTTTGATGTAGATCCTACTTTCAATAATACTGATGAATGGTGGTTATCAATTCCTGAAGAAATCAGACCTAAAAAAGATCAACCTTTTTACCATTTGCTTGCTGAAAATGATGTTACTGAGTACGTAGCTTACGTTTCAGAACAAAATTTATTATATGATATTAATAAGGACCCTGTAAGACATCCTCAAGTAGATGAACTTTTTAGCGAGTATAAGGATGGCTCTTACCTTATATCACAAGAAAGAATGCACTAACCATTTTGCAAAAAGATAATCGTCCTTTTTTTATTCGCTTATTTATTGAAAATTTTTATATTCTGTGGACAAAATATTTTTTAATCCCTCAATTCAAAAGAGTTGGAAAGAATTTAGATATAAATAAACCATGGAATATTGATGTATATGGAAAAAATATATCATTGGGAGAAAATGTACATATTAGAACATCAAGAAATGTAATAACTCAAATCTGCGCATGGAATAAAAACAATTGTAATGGAATTATAAAAATCGGTGATAATGTACTAATATCTCCAGGTGTAAGGATTATTTCAGCCGAAGAAATAATAATTGATTCAAATGTTATGATTGCAAGCAACGTTTATATTTCTGATTCTGACTGGCATGGAATTTATGACAGAATAAATACTCCAGGATCAAGTAAAAAAATACATATCGAAGAAAATTCATGGATTGGTGAAGGATCTAAAATATCAAAGGGTGTAAGGATTGGAAAAAACTCCATCATAGGCTTGGGATCAGTTGTAACATCAGACGTTCCAGATAATGAAATTTTTGGAGGCAATCCAGCAAAAAAAATTGGTGAAATAGATAAAAATAAAAAGATAAGAAAAAGAGAAGAATTATTTTTAAATAATGATTACAACAGTTTAATGAAATTTCTTATAAATGAAGATTTAAAAAGAAATAATTTTTTTACATGGTTAAGAACAATATTTTTTCCTAAAAAAGGTGATTAATTTCAATCGAATTATTAATCCCAGTCTGATAAAACTTCCTCAATATTTGAAATATTTAAAGGTGGTGGACCTTGTATTTGAGATGGGGTTCTTGAAAATCTTGGTGCTACATTCGGTTGAATGACACCTTCATAATTTATAAAAGTATCTCTTTCTTTATTATGAGGGTGATTTGGCGCCTCTTTCATTGTTAAAACTGGAGCAAAACAAATATCTGTTCCCTCCATAATAGAACACCATTCATCTCTCGTTTTTTGTTTAAAAGTCTCAACGAGCTTTATTTGTAAATCCCCCCATAGGTCTTTATTCATTTGATCCAATAATTCATCATCTTTTACTTCAAGTTTTTCAAGCAGTAATGAATAAAATTGAGGCTCAATAGAGCCTAGAGATATAAATTTATTGTCCTTTGTTTCATAAACATTGTAAAAATGAGCCCCAGAGTCTAATAAATTTTCACCCCTTTCTTCTTTCCAAATACCAGAGCTTAAAAATCCATAAAACATTGTCATCAGCGAGGCAGATCCATCTGTCATAGCGCAATCAACTACTTGGCCCTTTCCAGATTTTTGAGACTCAAATAAAGCAGCTATTATACCCATAGCAAGATATAATGCCCCTCCACCAAAGTCTCCAACTAGATTAAGGGGAGGAACAGGTTTTTCACCCTTTCTTCCAATTGAATTAAGCGCACCAGTTAATGCAATGTAATTAATATCATGTCCTGCAGCTTGAGAAAGAGATCCAGTTTGACCCCATCCCGTCATTCTTCCATAAACTAAACTTGGATTTATTTTTAAGCAATCCTCGGGTCCTAAACCAAGCCTTTCCATAACTCCTGGTCGAAAACCTTCTTGAATGATATCTGCTTTTTTTATTAGCTCTAAACAAATCTTTATATCATTTGTATCTTTTAAATTTAGTTTAATTGATCTTTTTCCTCTTGCTTCAATTGCATGTTTAGAGGATCCTTTATCATCTCTATCAATTCTAACAACATCCGCACCCATGTCTGAAAGTAGCATTCCACAAAAAGGTCCTGGGCCTATTCCAGCAAACTCAATAACTTTTACACCTGACAATGGTCCTTTTTTCACGACATTACCTCAAAAATTATTTACTCTTTATCATTTAACTTTAAATCAATGCTTAAGTCACCGATTTTTTTTCTTAAAGTATTTCTATTAAGGCCAAGAATTTCAGATGCTTTTAATTGATTCCCTTTTGTAAAACTTAAAATATTCTCAATTACTGATTTTTCAACTTTTTCAATAATAGCAGGATAAATATTTTTACTATTGCTATTCAATAATTTATCTCTATTTTTATTAAAATAATTATCAATTAAATTTGATAAACTTAATTCTTCAATATTTTTATTATCATCGTCTAAACGCTTAAGTTCTGCATCAATAATCTCTTTATTTAATAAGTCCTCAGAATAAAGCGCTGAAACCCTCAAAATAAAATTCTCAAGCTCTCTTACATTTCCAGGCCATTTATAAGATTTCATTGCTTCAATAGCATCGCTGTCTATTTTTTTACTGGGCAATCCCGATTTTTCTGTTTTAATTAAAAAATGCTCTATTAATTCAGGTATATCGTCGACTCTTTCTCTTAAAGGTGGTGTTTCTATTGGAACAACATTTAACCGATAATACAAATCCTCTCTAAAGACTCCTAAGTCTATTAATTTTTTTAAATCTTTATTTGTTGCGGTTATAATTCTAACATCAACCTTTATTTTCTCTTTTCCTCCTACGGATGTATATTCACCCTCCTGCAAAACTCTTAATAATCGAGTTTGAGCGTCCAATGGCATATCACCAATTTCATCTAAAAAAAGTGTTCCTTTTTCAGCTTGTTTAAATTTTCCGTCACTTTTTTGATGTGCTCCAGTAAAAGAACCTTTCTCATGACCAAAAAGTTCACTTTCTATTAAATCCTTTGGGATAGCTGCCATATTTACAGGAATAAAAGGATTGTCTGTTCTTTTTCCAAATATATGAAGAGCTTTAGCAACAAGTTCTTTTCCGGTGCCACTCTCACCATAAATAGTCACTGTTAAGTCATTTTGTGATAATCGACCAATAACTCTATACATTTCTTGCATAATTTTTGAACTTCCAATTATTAAATCATTACTTTTTTTCCTAATTAATGATTTACCTTTTTCTATAGGCTTGGTTTGAATGGCTTTTAAAATAAGATTACTTAAATCATTTAAATCAAATGGCTTTGGTAAATATTCAAATGCTCCCTTTTCAACAGAGGATATTGCTGTTTGAAGATTATTTCTTGCACTAACAACTATTATTGGAAGATTAGGTCTTAATTCTCTAATCTGTGGAATTATTTCAAAAGACTCTCCATCGGGCAACATCACATCAGTAACAAGAACATCCCCCTCACCATCTTCAATCATTTTCCATAAGCTCTTAATTGTTTTTGAGGTTTTAACCATATAGCCTTCACTTGATAAAAAATCAGAGGTTACCAACTGGATTGATTCATCATCTTCTAACAATAAAACTACTTTTTTTGTCATCCTTACCCCGCTGATGCTAAATTAATTATAAAAATTGTTCCTTCTGAACTTGTTTCAAAATTAATTATTCCGTTATGATCATTAATAATTTTAGCTACCATCGCTAAACCAAGACCGCCCTTTGAAGAATTTTTAGATGAAACAAATGGCTCAAAAATATTTTTTTGAAATTGTTGAGGTATCCCACAACCATTATCTTTAATTCTGATCTCAATAGGTAAATTTTTTCTTTCTCCTGAAAAATCGGCCTTAACTATTGAGCCATGCTTATATGAAGTATAAATTTCAATCCAGCCTTTATAATTTTCGTTTTTCAAATGAAGATTACTTTGAATTGCTTCACAAGAATTAGTCATTAAATTCAAAAAAACCTGAATCAATTGATCTTTATTACCTAAAACTTCTGGAATAGAGGGATCAAAATATTCTCTAATTTCTAGTTTAATTTCTTGAGAGTTTTTTAGAACATCGCATGTATGACGAATTACAGAATGTATATTTAGAGAGTTTAAATCATTAAATGGGAGATTATCAAAAACTTCTATATTCTCAACAAGTCCTCTTATTCTATCAACCTCAGTACAAATAAGATTTGTCAGTTTTTTATCCTCAAAACCTTTTTTCTCAATAAGTTGTGCAGCACCTCTTATACCTGCAAGTGGATTTTTGACCTCGTGAGCAAGCATCGAGCCAAGAAATGACATAGTTTTTCCAGAAGAGTCTTTACTTGATGAAAAAAAATCTTTTTCAAAATTATTATCAATAAAAATCAACATTATTTTATCTTCAGAGATTGGTGTTATTTGAACATTAATATCTTTTTTATTACCAATTCTTGGATTACTCAAATCTAAACCATATTCATTAAATCCAGAATTTTCAGTAATACATTTTTCAATAAGATTGATTATAGGTGATGAAAAAGGCATAAAATCGCATATATCTCTACCAATTAACATTTTGGAGCTTGTTTTCAGAAAATCTTCACCGGAAATATTTATAATGGTAATTTTTTTCTGCAAGTTTATAATAACCATAGGAAAAGTCATTGAGTTTACAATTTGATAATATATATCGTTTTGTATGTTCATTGATATTTGCCTATTTTTTGAGCAAGTATATAATATGCCTATTAAATAGGCAAATATCTTTTAAGTTATAACTTATGAGTCTGATTAATGGTCCATTTTTTAATATTAGCTGGTGGCAAGGGAGAAAGGGCAAAAAAAACGAATAAGAATCCTCCCAAGCAATATATAGAATTTAATAATATATCCCCTTTAAGATATTTATTAAAAAATATTTCAAAAATTAAAGAAATTTCTTCAATTACTGTAGTTATTTCGAAAGAAAATATCAAAGAATATAATAGAGATATAAAAGGAATTAAAAATTTAAGAAAATATGTTATCGGCGGTAAAACAAGAAAAGAGTCATCCTTAAAAGGTTTAAAAAATCTTAAAAATGAATTTGGTAATAAAAAAAATCAAAAAGTTTTAATTCATGATGCAGCGAGACCATTTGTTTCAAAAAAAATTATTCTTCAAAGTATTAAAAATTTAAAAAAATACAGTGCTACTTGCCCATATATAAATACAGAAGACACAATAAAATCAATTAATTATCGTAATAAAATTAGTAATATTGATAGAAATAAATTAATTTCTCTTCAAACCCCGCAAGGGTTTGATCTTCATAAAATATTTGAATTACATAAAAAAAATAAAAAAGAATATTCTGATGATTTTTCTTTAATAACTAATAGAGAAATCTCTCATAAATTAATAAAAGGCTCTAAAGAAAATTTCAAAATTACAACTTATGAAGATTTATTAATTTTTAATAATATAATTTTAAGTAAGAAAAAAAACCTTGTAGGAATTGGTTTTGATATTCATGCATTTACAGATGGAAATGAAATAACTCTTGGAGGGGTGAAACTTAAATCGAAATACAAATTAATGGCTCATTCAGATGGGGATGTAATTCTTCACTCTGTAACTGATGCAATTCTCGGAGCTACCAGTAATAATGATATTGGTGTTCATTTTCCTCCATCTAAAAGTAAATATAAAAATTCAAATTCAGTATTATTTTTAAATAAAGCTATGGATTTTGTAAAAGAATGTAATGGAAAAATTATTAATTTGGATGTAAATCTTATATGTGATTATCCAAAAATCAATCCAATTAAACAAAAATTAAAAAAGAGTTTATCAAATTTAATAGATTTAGAAATTGATAAAATAAATATAAAAGCGACTACAACTGAAGACCAAGGTTTTATAAATTTTAAAAATGGAATTGCATCACAGGCAATTATTTCAATTGAGGTAATTAATGAAAAATAGCCTAATAACTTTTCTAGTAACCTTTGGTTATATTGGTAAGATAAAGTATTTTCCAGGCACTCTTGGATCATTTGCAGGGCTATTAGTTGGCGCGGTTATAATAAAATTAACAAATTATAATGTTTTTATTTCATGTTTCTTTATCCTTACAATGATAAGTGTTTTTGCAGTTGATGAATATTTAAAATCCTCGAAGAATCTTGATCCACAAGAAGTGGTTGTTGATGAGGTTTTAGGTCAATGGATAGCTATTGCATTTATTCCATTCAATTTAAAATCTTTTTTATTAGCTTTTTTTATTTTTAGATTTTTTGACATAAGTAAAATATTTCCAATAAATAAAATTGAAAAAATTAGAGGTTATTTAGGGGTTATTGGCGATGATTTGTTTGCTGGTGTCATTACAGCTTTAATAATTTTATCATTAACATATTATGGATTTATTTAATGTATCAAGATGAAATAAATAGATTAGCAAAAGAAATAATAGCTATTGGACCAAAAAATAAAGTTGTAATTTCTACTGCTGAAAGCTGTACAGGCGGAATGATTGGAGCTGCAATTACTTCTATATCAGGATCATCAACAGTTTATGATAGAGGATTTATTACATACTCAAATAATTCAAAGGCTGAGTTATTGGGTATAGATATAAATTTAATAAACCAACATGGAGCGGTTTCAAAAGAAATTGCAAAATTAATGGCTGAGGGATGTTTAATTAAATCCAATTCAAACTTATCTGTATCTGTTACTGGAGTAGCTGGTCCAGGAGGTGGAACAAAAGACAAACCTGTTGGCCTTGTTCATATGGCAATTGCAAAAAAAAATAAAGATACAATAAATTTTAAATTTTTATTTGGTGAAAAAAGCAGAAATGAGATTAGAGAACTAACCACACTTAATGCACTTAAAAATTTATATGAAAATATTTAAATTAATAAATGAGATCTATTCTTTCTTCAAAACTTAAAATAATTTGTGATAATATTTTATCAATATTTTTTTTAAGTATTCTCTCAAAAATTTTATTCTCTAAATCAATTGAAATGTTTAACTTAACAATACTTCCATTTCCGTCTTCTTTAAATTGCCATTTATTTGTTAATGAATGAAATGGACCTTCAACACCTTTGGAAATAATAGTTAAATTTTTTTTGTCACAATAAACTTCACTAATAAATTCTCCTGACATTATTAAATATTGTAACTTGAGTTTTGCTATAAATTTATCATCACTGCCGCTAATTATTTTCGACGAATTACAACCAGGTATAAATTTTGAGTAGTTCTTAACATCACTCATTACATCAAAAAGAAATTCTGAGGGAAATTTTAAAAACTTTTTATGCTCAACATCTATCAATTTTGATCACTGTTGACTCATTCTTATTTTCTTTAATTTTAAAAAATCATCACCAGCATGATGAGATGACCTTGTTAAAGGACTTGATGACACCATCAAAAAACCCTTTGACTCTGCAATTTCTTTGTATTTTTTAAAATCATCAGGGGATATAAAATCTTTTATAGGGGCGTGTTTTCTTGTTGGCTGAAGGTATTGACCCAGAGTCAAAAAATCAACATTAGCAGCTCTTAAATCGTCCATAACTTGCATAATTTCATCTTTTGTCTCTCCCAAGCCAAGCATTAGCCCAGATTTAGTAAAAACTTCAGGCATAATTTCTTTAGCATCGGATAGGATTTTAAGAGAATTAAAATATCTTGCACCTGGTCTAATTGATAAATATAGCCTAGGTACAGTTTCTAAATTATGATTAAATACATCAGGTTTAGATCTCAAAACAACCCCCAATGATTTATCTTTTCTTAAAAAATCTGGTGTTAAAATTTCTATTGTTGTTTTTGGAGACTCTCTTCTCAAAAGTTCAATTGTTTTCGAAAAATGTAAAGCACCACCATCATCAAGATCATCTCTATCTACAGATGTAATAACTACATGATCAAGTCCAAGTTTTTTTACTGCTTGTGATATTCTGTATGGCTCAAATGGATCTAAATCATCAGGTTTACCAGTTTTAACATTACAAAATGCACAAGCTCTAGTGCAAGTATCACCCATAATCATAAAAGTTGCATGTTTTTTTGACCAACACTCACCTAAATTAGGGCAATTAGCCTCCTCACAAACAGTTACAACATTACCTTTTTTTATAATATCTTTTGTATCCTCAAAAGTTTTAGAACTAGGCAATCTTGATCTTATCCATTTCGGTTTTGGCAAAATTGAAGTTTCTTTATTATTTACTTTTTCTGGATGTCTTACTTTTGTCAAATTTTCACTTCTTTCTAAAAAACTAATAATAAACTATTTGTAATCCAAAAGAAATATCAAGAATTAATTATTTGACGAATTTTTAAAAATTATAATTTTTTCAGTTGCTGAAGAATATCCAAGATTTTTTCTAATGACTTCATCTATTAAATCAAGGTTTTCCTCTGATTTATTTGAAAACCTTAAAATCTTATCCTCTAAGGCTGTATTAGTTTTTTTAATTAAGCTTAAATCATAGCCGTTTCTTTTTATTTGATGGTTGATTTCTCTTAATTTCAGAATTCCATTTTCACTATTAATCAAATGGAATAATGCTGAAAAATTTAAGGTTAACATAAAAAAAGAAATCACAATATAAAGACCAACTCTCTTGTAAAAAGGTTTGTAAGAATGATTATTTATATTGTTCTCTTTAAAACGAATCATTACCAAAAGAATCATAAATTATAGTAATTGGTCAAGAATTAATTATTAGTAAAATTCACTTAAGTATTGATTTACCTGCATATTTTGAACTTTTACCAAGAAACTCTTCAATTCTTATCAATTGATTATATTTTGAAACCCTATCAGATCTTGTTAATGATCCTGTTTTAATTTGACAAGACTCTGTTGCAACTGAGAGATCGGCAATAAAATTATCTTCTGTTTCACCAGATCTATGAGAAATAATATATGAATAATTATTTTTTCTAGCAATATCAATTGCATTAAAAGTTTCTGATAAAGTTCCTATTTGATTAACTTTTATTAAAATAGAATTAGCTGAACCTAGCTTAATACCTTTATCGAGTCTTTTTGAATTAGTAACGAACAAATCATCACCAACTATTTGAACTTTATCACCTATCTTAGAATTAAGTTTTGTCCAACCATCCCAATCATCTTCATCCAGAGGATCCTCAATGGAAAAAATTGGGAATTTATTTATTAAAGCCTCTATATAATCAATCATTTCATCAGAATTAATTGGATTATTAATATTAGTTAAATTGTATAAACCATCTTTATGAAACTCTGTAGCAGCAACATCTAGAGCAAAAACTATATCTTCTTCAACTCTATAACCTGCATTTTCTATTGCTTTACACAAAAGTGATAGAGTTTCTTCTGGAGATTCAATGTTTGGAGCAAAACCACCTTCATCCCCAACACTAGTTGGCTCTCCCATTTCTGATAGAATTAATTTTAATGAATGGAAGATTTCTGAACCCATTTGCATTGCATTTTGAAATGATTGTGCAGAAATAGGCATAATCATAAATTCTTGAAAATCTAATGAATTATTTGCATGGGCACCACCATTAATAATATTCATCATTGGAACTGGTAATGCATATGTATTACTTTTATTAAGATACTCAAATAATTCTACTTTATTAGTATTTGCCGAAGCCTTTGCAGTTGCTAAAGAGACCCCTAAAATAGCATTAGCACCCAATCTTGATTTATTTTCAGTCCCATCAAGATTGATTAATAAGTCATCAATACCATTCTGATCCTCTGAATTTATGCCACTTAAATTTTTATTAATCTCATTATTTATGTTAGAAACAGCTTTAGTAACTCCTCTTCCAAAATAATCAGCGGACTGATCTCTAAGTTCATGCGCCTCATAAGCTCCTGTTGATGCACCAGATGGTACAGCTGCTCTTCCTAAAACTCCATTTTCCAAAATAACGTCAACTTCAATGGTAGGATTACCTCTGCTGTCAAATATTTGTCTTCCAATGATTTTTTTTATATTTGTCATTTTTAACCTCTAAATCATAAATAATGGTCTTGTTATCAATTAAAATAATATGAATATTTGATAAATGCTAAAAACTCACAAAGCAATAAGATTATTTCTAATGAAAAAAGTTTTTATAATCAAAATTTAGATTGGCATTTATATCTTCAAAAGCATAAAATATTAAATATTTATAAAAGAGAAAAATATGAAACATTTAGGAAAAAAATCTAAGCAACCAAAGAACCCAGATATAAAAATTCTAGATAAAGTTAAAAATCCAAATGCTGGAAAAAATTTTGTTGTAAGATTAACTCAACCAGAGTTTACTTGCTTGTGCCCAATAACAGAGCAACCAGATTTTGCACATATTGTAATAGATTATATTCCAAATAAATGGATTGTAGAGTCAAAATCACTGAAACTTTTCTTTAATAGTTATCGTGATAAAAAATCTTTTCATGAAAACACAACTTTAGAAATTTCTGAGACCTTAAATAAGCTTCTCAAACCAATCTGGATTAGGATTGGTGGTTATTGGTATCCTAGAGGTGGAATTCCAATAGATATTTTTTGGCAAAATACTGAACCTCCCAAAAAAGCTTGGATTCCTCCTCAGGAAGTTACCCCTTATAGAGGAAGAGGTTAAATTCAATTTAATTTTTATCGTTTTTTAAGCCGAATCATAATTATAATTTTTTTATAATAATGGAGGGTACTATGGATATTGAAATAACTATGTTTTGGGCAGGTTTATTTGCTATTTTATTTATTTACTTAGCATTTCAAACTGCGCTAGCAAGAACTAAAGAAACCTCAGTAGGTGAAGGTAGCGGTGATCTTTTAAAAAAGTCACGAGTTGTTGGTAATTTTGCTGAACATGTTCCTCTTATGCTAATTATGATGATGTTTTTAGAAAATGACGGTTATGAAGGCTTTGTAAAAATTTTGGGTTTATTATTTTTTATTTGTAGATTAGGTCATATTTACGGAATTCAATATCAAGATGGATTTGGTCCAAAAGAAAATCCTGCAAGAGCTGTAGGTGCTATGGGCTCATGGGCATTAATGGCAATAGCAGCTTTAGCTTGTATTTTTTAAATATTAAAATGATTTCACTATATTATCTATAGTCTTTACTTTATTTAATATATTTTCAATTTCATCTAATCTTGTTGCTGATGGACCATCACATAGTGCTTTTCTTGGATCAGGATGAACTTCAATGAAAAGGCCAGCAAGTCCGATAGCTGTTCCTGCGAGGGATAGGTCAAGTGCTTGATCTGATCTTCCATCGGCAGCATTTCCTTTACCACCAGGTATCTGAAGAGAATGAGTTACATCTAAAATAATTGGTTTTTTGTAATTTTTTAACTCTGATACACCTAAAAAATCAACAATGAGATTGTTGTAACCAAAAGAGGATCCTCTCTCACACAACATAATATTTTCATTATTAAATGAATGGCATTTATCAATAATATTTAACATTTGACCTGGTGATAAAAATTGCCCTTTTTTAATATTCAAAGGCAATTTTGTTGCACAAGCGGCTCTAATTAAATCAGTTTGTCTACATAGAAAAGCAGGTATTTGAATAATATCAGCAACTTCAGAAATTTTTTCTACTTGCTCTATTTCATGAACATCAGTAATTACTGGCACACCTAATGATCCCTTAATTTCATTAAAGATTTTTATTCCTTCCTCTAAACCAGGGCCTCTATAAGATTCAAATGATGATCTATTAGCCTTATCAAAAGATGCTTTGAATATAAAAGGTATATTCAATTTACCGGTAATTTTTTTTAATTCTGATGCAACTTTTTCCGCCATATCTAAATCTTCAAAAACATTCAGACCAGCAATTAATATAATTGGAGAATTATTTGATATTTCAATATTTTTAATATTTATTTTCATTTTATTATTTCTTTTTACTTTCTTTTATAGAT
>Ga0160422_10000521_pt1 | contig 23345 bp, 20 predicted proteins | sample Fk160mmetaG_FD_108192 | JGI IMG/M metagenome (GOLD analysis project Ga0160422, IMG submission 108192) | Marine microbial communities from the Central Pacific Ocean - Fk160115 60m metaG | ecosystem: Environmental > Aquatic > Marine > Oceanic > Photic zone | place: The Central Pacific Ocean...
AATGCATTGTGTAGATTGCCACTTTGAACAAGACACGCATGGGAATGGCCACCTTTATGGTGAGGTGGCCAGCGCAATTGAGATAACATGCCAGGACTGTCACGGCACCGCTGACGAATACCCTACACTTTTAACTTCGGGTCCTGCTGCACCTGAAGGAGGTAATGACGTCGGTGTCACAAGGAATTCAGACGGATCAAAGCGCTTTGAGTGGAGAGACGGAGTGCTTTACCAGCGATCGGCGCTTTGGCCTGGATTAGAGTGGGAAGTTTCATTGGTCAAAGATAGCGTCAATCCAAGTCACAAAGATTATAACGCTAAATCGGCACGCGCAAAACTTACGAAAGCCGATCCTAACAATATGGATTGGGGTCTGAACGTCCCCTCTGATAAGCGAGCACACAAACCAGACGAAATGGAATGTTTTACTTGTCACCTTTCATGGACAACAAGCTGTGGTGGCTGCCATCTACCAATTGAAGCTAACTGGAAGACAGAGCGACATCATTATGAAGGTGGAGAAACTCGAAATTATGCAACTTACAACCCACAGGTCGCGCGTGACCAGATGTTTCAATTAGGGATCCACAGCACCGCTAAAGGTAATACAATTGCACCCATACGCTCTACATCGGCTTTAGTACTGTCCTCAACAAATATTAATCGTGAGAAACTATATATACAACAACCGCCGATCGCATCGAGTGGTTATTCCAGCCAAGCATTCGCGCCTCACTTCGCACACACAGTCAGGAAAGAAGAGACTAAGAATTGTTCCGACTGCCATCTATCCGCGGCGAACGACAATAATGCGAGAATGGCTCAACTACTATTACATGGCACAAATTTCGTAAATTTTGTTGGTTACAATGCGTGGATAGGTGGTGAAGGTGGGGTTGAGGCAGTACAGGTAACTGAATGGGATGAGCCGCAAGCTGTAATTGGGAGCTATTTACAAAAATATGCCTATCCAGATTGGTATGATGAGCATCAAAAGCGTAATAAAGAATTGCCAGTGAGTCATACGCACAACGCAGATGGTGCAGTTAATTGTGTGACATTAAGAGGTGAATACCTTTTTACTGCGAGTGGTGCCGAAGGCTTTCATGTCTTTGATGTAGCGTCGATCTCCAACAAAGGCTTTAGTCAGCGGGTAATAACGGCACCATTCTCTCCTCTGGGTCATGATACCAGAGTTGAATCAAAAAATGCTACGTGTATGGCTCTCCCAACGAATCAGGCCATCGCTCCCGAGCGAAACACGGGCGACTTAATGAGGAAAGTAAACCAAGAGCAACCATTCCACCCCATTTACAATTACGCATTTGTAACGGACTCAGAAGAGGGTCTTATTGTTGTGAATGTAAATACGCTAGCCGACGGCCTCCCCCGTAATAACTTTTTAAAGCGAGCATTGACCTGGAATCCAGACAATATTCTAACGGGCGCGCGGCATATTACTATGGCAGGCCATATTGTCTATATCACAACGCCGACCTCTCTCGTCGTTATAGACCTTAATGATCCACTAAAACCTGAGCTTGTTCAGACAATAGAAATGCAAGATCCAAGGGCCTCAGCGCTTCAGTTCCGCTATTTGTTCGTTACTGATGCTGAGGGTTTTAAGGTTTTTGACGCAACCCAGCCAAAACATATCAAACCTATTGCGGAAGCTCATGTCGCTCTTAGGGATCCCAAGAAACTTTACGTGGCACGCACGTATGCTTACGTGGCCGCAGGAAATGAGGGCCTTGCAATTATAAACGTAAAAAATCCGGAGCGACCAAAACTCTATAAACTCTTCAACGCTAATGGAGAGATAAATGATGCAAGAGATGTCATTGTAGGCACAACTAACGCGTCGCTTTTTGCATATGTAGCAGATGGGAAAAATGGGTTGAAAGTTATTCAACTTACCTCGCCTGACTCACAGCCTCGTTTTTACGGATACAGTCCTGAACCAAAACCAGAATTGATTGCTTGGAAAAAAACCGAATATCCTGCTCTCGCCTTATCAAAAGGATTAGATAGAGATCGAGGTGTTGATGAAACCGGCGGCCAGATCGCAGTATTCGGACGACTTGGATCACGGCCATTTAACGTCAATGAAATGAAAAAACTTTATCTTGATCCATATGGAAAGCCCTATTATGTGAGCGACGAAGTGGATCAAAAAATGGCAAAGCAAATCAAATAAAAACTAATAAACTTACAAGTAAAAAGCTTTGATATATATAACCTGAGGTTTAAGTAAAAAAGAATTCTGCGTAATTATCTGCCTCAACTTTTTGAAGGACTTCTCTGTATTTAACGGCTCCACCATTATAAGCCAAAACTCTTGGTTTATCTCTGCCCGGCACATTGCTGTTTACGCCTGTTTGCCATGAGCCAACGCCACTCATCAAGAGACCTTCAGATGCTTTTTTCACTTGGACCTCCCACTTGTCTACAGATTTTGATTTGGGCTCCACTCTCGTAAACCCATTCCTTAATGTAAAGTCCAAAAGATTGGTTTGCCAATCTACCACTTCTTCAATATTTCTCGGTATATTCCCCCGCGACGTATGCGGCCCTAAAATCATAAACATATTTGGAAAACCTTCGGCCTGCATGCCAAACAGAGTTCTTGGGAAATCACTCCAATCGTCTTTTAGACAACGACCAGATGATGTTCGGATATCAATTCTATCATAAGGTCCCGTTACCCCGTCAAAACCGGTTGCGTAAATAATAAGGTCAAATTCATACAATTTATCAGACGTTTTTATACCGTTTTCTGTTATGTGCGTAATAGGTGTTGCGTTGAGATCTACCAGCAAAACGTTTTCCTGATTATAAACCTCGTAGTAACCACTCTCCAAAGGTAGCCTTCGGGTTCCAAAGCCATGATTATTTGGGGTGAGCAATTTAGCAATTTGCGGATCTTTTACGCGTTCACGAATTTTTTTTGCAGCGAACTTTGTCATTAATTTATTAGCGTGCTCATCAACTAAGATGTCTTTGAGATTGCCAATCCAAATTCCAAATCCCGGCTCTTTATAAAGTTTTTCCCAAAATGCTTCCCTCTCTTCTGGCGTCAAATCAGTCGTGCTTCTGGGATCCGGGTCGTGAACAAAACATGCAATGGTTTTTCTACATTGCTCAAAAATTTTTTCAAAATCCTGCTTGATTTGTTTCTGTTCGTCTTCTGTAATTACACTATTATTGAGAGGTGCTGCCCAATTTGGACTACGCTGAAAAACCGTGAGGTGTGCAACATCCTTCGCAATAGTTTGTATTGTTTGAATTGCACAAGCACCCGTCCCTATAATTCCAACCCGCTTTCCTGAGAAATCCACCTCCTCGTGAGGCCATCTCGCGGTATGATATGCTGGTCCTTTAAAAGTCTCTCTACCCTCAATGTTTGGCAGAGTAAATGCTGATAACGGCCCTAATGCTGTGATCAAGAAACGCGCTACATATTCTTCCTTCGTGTTTGTCCTCACAGTCCAGAAATTATTCTCTTGATCAAAAACGGATGCTTCTACTCTTCTGTCGAACTTAATGTCTCGGCGCAAATCAAACTTGTCGGCTACATAATTAAGATACCTTAGCGTATCAGGTTGTGCCGCAAAATGTTCTGGCCAATCCCACTCCTCAAAGAGTTCCTTGGAGAAAGAATACCCGTAAGACCAACTTTCTGAGTCAAATCGGGCACCTGGGTAGCGATTCCAATACCATGTACCGCCAACATTATCGCCTGCTTCGATTACTAGCACTTTTAGCTTAAGTTGTCGTAACTTGAAAAGTTGATAGAGGCCCGCAACGCCAGCCCCTATCACGATCACATCATACTGTGAATTATCCTCAGACACTATACCAACTCTTAAAATGTCGTCTTATTTCCGATTATACAAAGCGAAACCTACTAAGCTACAAATAATAACCTAAATTTGCGCTTCAAAAAATACTACGTTTGATAATATATCTTTCCTAAACAGCAATGATCAACTAAATCTACCCCGCCATCAGCAAACAAAACTAAAAAACTATACGGTTTTAATTTGGAGTAACCTCATGATTGATATCATCGATAATGCAGAGGCATATATATTAACCGTCCCCAATGAGAAGCGCCCCCATTGGGTAAGCCTTTTCAAAGTTCCTAGTGCCAATGAGCTACTTATCCGCATAAAAACCAAATCGGGGGCTCAGGGTTTTGGTTTAGCAACCAGCTATACGGACATTTCACCTATTGTTAATGTTGTTAAGTCGGGGTTACTTAATGAAATCATTGGAATGGACGCGCTTGCACCTGAGCTTGTTTACGAGAAATTATTTGGTTTTACATCCAGCAGAATTGCGTCGGAAAACGGTTGGGGTAAAGAGGCTTTAATCCGGATATCCTCAGCCGTTGACATCGCTTGTTGGGATGTTCTAGGTCATGTCGGAAACCTTCCACTGTATAAGATATTTGGCGGCTACAATGATAAAGTCCCCTGTTACGTTACCTGTGCTTATTACCGCGAAGGAAAAGATAACTCGGAACTACGTGAAGAAATCCAAATGCTTGTTGAACAAGGACACAGAGGTTTTAAAGGAAAAGTTGGTGGCCTCTCCTTAAGCGAAGATATTGCCAGAATGGAAATAGTTCGTGATGTAATCGGCAAAGAGAATAATTTGATGGTCGACGTAAATAGGGCCTGGGACTTAAAAACCGCCACCGAAGGCGCCAAGGCACTTGAGGCGCTTCAACCAACTTGGTTGGAGGAACCTGTTAGATGGACCGACGATCGGCGAGAGTTAAAGTTACTGTCGCAGAGGACTAATATACCTTTATCCGGCGGAGAGAGCGAAATTTCGAGCTACGGCTGTCGTTCGATGATAGAAGAACAGGCGATTCAAATTCTTCAATTTGATTGCACGATGTTCGGTGGATTTACCGAAGGTAGAAAGCTAGCTGCATTGTGCGAATTGAACCACGTAGACGTGGCGCCACACCACGACTGCTTTATCCACGCACCGCTGGTTGCAGGCAGCCCAGCTGGCAGAATAGTCGAAACCTTTACAGACCCTGAACGAGATCCATTGCAAGCCGAACTTTACGAAAACCCACCAAAAATTGAGGACGGATATCTAACTCTGAATAATACGCCTGGATTGGGCCTCAAGCTCTCCGAAGCAGCATTAAAAAAGTTTGGCACCCGTATTATATGACCAAAAAAAATGGCCCTGAACTATTCAACAATTTTCGGAATCGTTTTGTGCCAATCTGTTACTTCTTGGTACGCGTTTCCTAATCTAAAAAGTTTTCCTTCGGAAAAAGGGCGCCCAATCAACTGAAAAGCAACGGGTAAGCCTTTTGCCCCAAAACCACAAGGGACGCTGAGAGCCGGCAAACCGAGGTAGCTGATGGGGCGTGTATTACGAGATAACATTAAAACAAGTTCAGGCATACTCTCGCCCCCGCCAACATCTAAGTCCTTATAACGGGGCGCCACAACAGGCATAGTTGGCGTAAGTAACGCGTCACACTTAGAAAAAACGGTGTCACAGTAGGCTCTTAAGTACTTTTCTCTAAGAGTTAACGCCTCCAGATAACGTGTAGCCGGTTGATATAGTCCAAATTCTATACGCCTCTTGACCATGGGGCCATAATCGCCGGGTCTGTCTCGCAACCACTTTCTATGGATGGTTGATGCTTCAGCAGCGAGAGCTGCTGCCCATATTAAATTTATGTGATCATGACTTGGAACGTCAAAGGAGACAATTTCCACCTTTAAACTCTTAAATATTTTCCTTGTATCTTTCAGCAAACGGTCAACGTCAGTTTCCAGATCATCATAAAAATAATTAGAAGGAATTCCCAGCCGCATAGAGGCAACCTTTTTATCGCACTCGACCTCGTAATCTGGAACTTTACGTCGGCTCGAGGTCGAATCTTCTGGATCATGCCCGGCAATTATATGCAGGATTCTTGCTGCATCTCGAACTGTACGTGTTAGCGGTCCACTGCAGTCAAAGGAAAATGAAAGCGGCATTAGACCAAAACGACTGACCCGTGTCTGGGTAGGTTTGATGCCAACTACGCCACACATTGCTGAGGGTATTCTTATTGAGCCACCAGTATCGGAGCCTAGCGCTCCATAAACCGTGCGCGATGCCACAGCGACACCCGATCCACTCGAGGAGCCACCCGGAGTGTGTTCTTGATTCCAAGGATTAAAACAATCGCCGTGGTGAACATTATTCCCTATTGGACCTACCGCGAACTCAGACATGTTTAATCCACCAAGATATAGAGCTCCTGCTTTTTCGAGTCGGCTGAGTGCTGTTGAAGTTCTATCGCCTTTGAATTTTGATCTGATTTTCGACCCGCACGTTGTTATTTTTCCAAGCCGATAAAACATGTCTTTATGAGCCAGAGGTATACCTGCCAAAGAACCGACACCCTCACCCTTTCGAAGCCTCTTATCGATTTTTTCTGCTGCCTCCAGTGCTTCGTCTTTTTCTAAGGTTATGAATGAATTGAGTTTTGGTTGGAGCGCCTCGGCGCGATCTATTGAGGCCTTTGTTAACTCGGTCGCGGATAATTCACCTGACGAAACTAGGTTGGAGGTTTTACAAATGTCAAGATTTAGGTAGTCCATGATTATCCAAGCCCCTCCTCATCACCAAGTTCTTCAAGTGCACGGTTATAGTCTGATGGCTCTAGATCGAACATAATACTCGAAGATACTTCTTCACCCGCATCATCCATTGGAGCCAGCATGTTGGTCAATGTATCCGCCTCTTCATTTTCCAGAGAGAATCGATGCCATATACTTGCTATTGTTTTAACAAATTCTGATGTTATTCCACTCATAATTACCCTCTAAATTATATTTTGTGATTTGCAGTTTAATTCGTTAAGCACTTAAAAACGGCCTCCGCAAATTTAATCAAGCGATCGTCGCTATACCGCGTGCCAACAACTTGAAGTCCTAAAGGAAGCGCTGTATCCTTTTCTGAGGCAACCGGCAAACTTATTACGGGACAATGAAGAGATGTCCACGCCATATTAAAGTCTGCACTTCCAGTACTTTCTAACCCTTTTGAGGCAGCACTTTGAGCAGAAGGACAAATCACAAAATCAACCCCATTCAGTACCTCATCAAATTTAATTCTAAGCAGTTCTAAGTTTTTCTTTGCTGCTTGATATGAAGAAAACGCAACACGAAAACCATCCGCCATTCGGCCATTCCTTAGTATCTCGCTAAGTTTGTGAAAGGCTAGCCGACGCTCATGAGCTAGCGTTCTTGCAAATTCATAGCCGGAAATTTCAATATTCCACTCACTTAAATTTTCAAATACTCCTTGGTCGTCCAAAGCAAAAACTTTAGCACCAGCATCTTCTAAGACGCTAGCTGCCTCTTCTATCATCTGCTGGCTTGAAGCGCATGCCCCCTCCCAATAAGGCTTCGTAGCAATTGCAACTCTTGCGCCATTAAGGGAAAGTTTTTTTATTTCTGGTATGCTCTCATCAAGCAAGGCTTTTCGAACAAGCACCAAATCATCAACGCAATTCGCGAAAAAACCCAACGTATCAAAGCTTGGCGTATTTGCTAAAACACCAGATATGTTAAAATCCCCATAAGAAGGTTTATACCCTATCACTCCGCAATAGGCCGCCGGCCTTATAACCGAGCCCGTCGTTTGAGTTCCAATAGCTATAGGAACCATTCCACTTGCAACTGCCGCAGCCGATCCGCTAGAGGACCCTCCTGGAGTGTGCTCAATATTCCATGGGTTAGCTGTTTTGCCAGGATGACGGTGTGCAAATTCCGTACATATCGTTTTCCCTAGAGCGATGCCGTTTGATGCACGCATCCCTGCAACACATGCAGCATCACGGCTAGGTCGATATCCCGAGTATATATCGGTGCCATATTCTGTGGGCATATCAAACGCATCAATATTATCTTTTATTCCAAACGGTATCCCAAAAAGAGCTCTGCTGGGATTTTTATCATCTAACTCTCGTGCGAGTTCGCGCGCGCTATCAATATTAATGGATGCCCAAGCCCCCACATGTTTTTCGTACAAATCTATATTTGCAATGCACTCTTCCAAAACTTCGCTCGGCTTCATTTGTCTTGAGGACAAAGCCAACGTTATTTCAGAAGCGCTGTAACCAGTAGGCTTAGTCAACCCACTAATTTTTGTTAATTTTGATAAATTTATTCCCATATTTAGCTCTAAACCAATATTCCTAGCACGTATCGGGTGAAATTTACTCTTGGCTTGTTCTTTTCACTCATTCGCTGATTAAATAACTCTCAAAAGTTTACAGGGAAGGAATGATTACATGAAGTCTATAATGCGCAAACTTAATGTGCTTGGCCTAATTAGTTTATTTGCGATAAGCCTCGGGTTTGAGAAAAATATCGCCAAAGCAGAGAGCCTTCAGAAGGTTACTATCAGAATATCAGCAGACATTCCACCACCACCGATGCCTACCGCAGTGGCTATGGAATGGTTTAGGAAGAAGGTAGAGTCGGAATTTCCAAGTGGTAGTAAAGTGCGAATTTACTACGCTGGCGCACTTTATAAAGACCCTGATGCTATGACGGCCATGAGCCAAGGTAATTTGGAAATGGGTTGGCTGGTAGCGGGTAAAACAGCTGCAACTGATATTTGGTTAAGTATAGTTGGACAACCTGGAGTACTAACCACAGCAGGTGCCGTCCACGACCTTATCAACCAACCAACTGGTAAAATGCTGCAAAAACGCCTAAAAGACAAGCACAACATTGAAATGTTTGGATTTGCAGACATTTCCTTTGCTTTAGGCATGGCAGGTAAGAAGCGCCTCTTAACTCTCGATACAATGAAAAATAGAAAAATCCGCACTTTTGCGGCTGGTGTTAATCCTACAGTATCCTCTTGGGGTGCGTCCCCTGTAGTGATGTCGTTTGGTGATGTGCCTAGTGCGCTTGAGTCCGGTGTTATCGATGGCGTCATTACATCCATCGGTGGTTGGCGCGCTATTACAGAACAAACTCCGTTCTACACCATAGCTGGAATATCTACAGTAGCTTTTGATACTTATTGGGTTGGAGCAAGTTCAAAATGGATGAGTAAACTGAACAAAACAACGCAGGATAAAATACGTACTCTCATCGATGAAACCATTGCATATCAAAATGATCTCAATTGGTGTAATGATCAATTTGCCATAAATAAATACAAAACTACTGACCCATCTAAACCCGGTATTTATCAAGCAACCGCTGCCGAGGCCGCTCCCCTCCAGAAAGCAATTGGAACTAACGTAGCCGACTTTTTGAAAGAGAAACTGCCCGACGATGCAGACGCTTGGGTAGACCGTTTTCTAAAAGATGGAAAAGCCGCGTCGGTAAAATTTGGTCCCGGCACAGATGCTGTCCACAAACTGGACTGTTCGAAGTATAAGGACCTTTTGAGTAAGAAGAAAAAATAATAACAAAAGTGAAAATTTAAGCTGGGCCATCTAGGCCCAGCTATTACTTTTAGGTTGTTTTATGAACAAATTATACGACTTATGGCGCCTCTTTCAGGACAATTTTTTACAGTACCTATCAGCTATACTTCTTCTATGCCTCACATTACTTGCTATTCTAGAGGTAGTGAGGCGGTATGTTTTGGGTGTCTCTTTTGAATGGCAACAAGATCTCGTCACCTTTGGTATACTATCGGGCATTTTCCTTTTTTTTGGGATTACTCAGGCTCGCAGGGCCCATCTTAGAGTAAGCGCATTACTTTTATTACTGAGACAAAAGGGTGGAAAAACTGGAAGATTGCTTGCGCGCCTTGCTGAAATATTCGGACAAATCCTCGCCGTTTGGATATGTGCTTATATTGTATGGACAAGCAGCGAACATTTAATTTACTTGATAAAAGAAGAGCGAAAAACTGAGAGCCTTTATTTTCTTATGTGGCCATTTTTCCTCACTTTTTTAACAAGCATAGGCTTTCTTGGTATTAGCTTCCTTTTTCAATTGTGGAATGAGGTTAAAATACTAGCTGGATTGCCTGGTTTACCTAGCATGCAAAAAGAAGAGGAGGACTCAGGTCCAATTCTTTAAATGACATTTTCAATTAATAAATCAGATTCGAGTACAAGATGGGTACATTTCTATTTAGTCTACTTGGTTTATTAGGCTCCGGCGTTACCATCGGCATCGCACTATGTGCGGGCAGCATGATCTTTATTATGCTAGATCCGATGTTAAATGTTGAAACAGTTGGGCTCAGTTTCTTTAATTTTCTCCAAAGCTACAGCCTTATGGCAGTGCCACTTTTTATATTTGCAGGATTCCTGATGGAACGAACCGGCATGGTCAGGCAACTCTTTCAATTTGCTGAGTCTTTAGTAAGCTGGATACGGGGTGGTTTTGGATTAGCTACGGTTACTACTTGTGTAATGTTCAGTGCGATATCCGGCTCGAGTGTTGCCGTTGCGTCCGCCATGAGCTTAATAGCAATACCCGAAATGCGAAAACGAAAATATCCAGATTGGATGTCAGCAGGCATTGTGGCATCGGGAGGAGGCATCGGTCTTCTCATTCCGCCTAGCCTTTCGTTGATTATTTATGGTGTTGCAACGGAGACATCTATAGTTCGACTTTTTATGGCGGGCGTTATTCCCGGACTACTGCTTGCACTCGGGATGTATATAATAATCATTATCGCAGCATCACGCGTACCCTCGTTAGTCAGAGGGAAGTTTGACGTCAGTATATTGGTAACCAGCACCGTGGCGGCTATACCTGGCCTAGGAATGCCAGTATTAGTTTTGGGCGGACTCTATGGTGGACTTTTTACCCCAACAGAGGCTGCCGCCGCTGCATGTGGTTATGCATTGGCATATGGTTTCATATCGAAGCGCCGTGAATTTCTTAAAGAGTTACTGCCCGTAGCAGCACGGTCGATGAATTTAACAGCTGTTGTCTTTTTTCTAGTCGGCAGTGTAGGAGTATTCCAATTCGTCGCAGCAAACATGGCGTGGCCTCAAGAACTGGCCGAAATGGTCATTGAAATGAACCTGAAACCACTACCATTTCTCTTCAGTTATCTCGCTCTTCTGATAATCTTAGGAATGTTTTTGGATGGGATTGCAATGATCCTTCTGACTGTACCTGTAATCTTTCCTGTTTCTAATGCACTCGGCATCGATCCGATCCATTTAGGTATTGTTGTTACTATGGGCGTAGAACTCAGCGTTATAACGCCGCCAGTAGGGTTTAACCTCTATGCTGTAAGTGGTATCGCAAAGATACCAATCCAAACAGTTCTTAGGGGGGCGATGATATTTTTCATATCCGATTTAATAGTAACTGGACTAGTTGTGCTGTTTCCTGAATTATCTACATGGCTTCCAACTGCATTGTCAGCGAATCCTTTTGGGTAACGATACAAAACTAAAAAAATTTTAATATTAATCATGATAGGTAGCATATGACAGCCTTTCTCACTACCGGTATTGGCAGCATGCCGAGACGATCTTGGTTGTTTAGCAATCAGGCTGGCTTGGATGGAAAGCACGACCATTATGGGAAAGGCGGAACCTGGATGCTTCCAGAGGAACTTTTGTCTGGGGCGCAAGACGATGCAACTATTATTGCAATCAATCTCCAAGAAAAGGCCGGGTTGGATATTATTACAGACGGGGAACAGAGAAGAAAAAATTATGTTACATACCTTACCTCAAATATAAACGGATTTGATTACGCGGAACTCAAACCATAAGAGATGGCAGGTGGACGCAGAACACTTTTAGCTGGTCGCTGCGTTGGTCCGATTACCCATAAAAATTCACTAATAGTTAGAGACCTTGAATTTACGCTTTCGAAAACAAGAAAACCCGTAAAAATTACGCTTCCGGGACCAATGACGGTTGTTGACTCTACTGTTGATGAATTTTATGGAAATGAACGTGAGATGGCTTTTGCATGGGCCCGTGCAATAAATCAGGAAGCAAAACTTTTAGATAAATTAAAACCAGAGGTTATTCAATTTGACGAACCCCGATTTAGTCGGTTGCCAAATAAAGTTGAGGAATGGGGAATAGAAGCTCTGAATATCTGCTTGAAAGGGATTCAATGTAAAACTGCAGTGCATGTTTGTTACGGATATCCCCAGCTAGGGCTTTCAAGGCCAATTAATACCAGCTATGGAACGATTATTTCTCTGCTCGAAAAATCGAATGTTGATCAATTAGCACTCGAGTTTGCAGGAGCAAATCTTGACCCAAGCTATTTGAAAAATTGCCCCTCAAAAACCGTTATTTATGGCTGCGTTTTTAACAGCGCCGAGATCATGGAGAAACCAATAGAGGTGGCGGATCAATTGTTAAAGGCAAGCGAATATATTGACCCATTGAGACTCCAAGCCGCACCAGACTGTGGTTTAGTAATGATGAATGATGCTGATGCTCTTAGAAAATTAAAGATACTCGTTGATGCCGCCAAACTCGCGCGTCAACAATTATAAAGAACCGAAAATTCGATCCTAAAACTTAAAAGTTTTTGCTAGATTTCAGAAACCGAATTAAGATCAAAGGCTAAGTTTTGACGCCAAAAGCGACAAACTCGCCACCTACCAGAAAGATTAATTAATGAACCACGGAAAAATAAAATTCCAAGATGCTTGCGGCTATGATCAGATGATGGGTGTTTGGAGCCAGCTTGTGGGAGACGAATTTTTAAAGTGGTTGGCCCCTAAGAAAGGACAAAGATGGATTGACATAGGTTGTGGAGGAGGAGCTTTCACAGAGCAGCTAATGTTGGGTTGTGCGCCAAGTTACCTTGCCGGTGTTGATCCATCCGAGGACCAACTAGCATTTGCGCGACAACGGCCTTCCCTTAAAACAGCGGACCTGAGAAAATCCGATGCTACGGAACTACCGTTTGAAAAGAACGAATTTGATGCAGCAACGATGGCATTGGTATTATTCTTTGTTCCTGAACCGCGAAGAGGCGTTGCTGAAATGCTCCGTGTAACACGACCAGGCGCCAGCATCTCCGCTTATGTATGGGATATTCATAATGGGGGGTTTCCTCCTGAGCCGATCAAAGCTCAACTCCAAAAAATGAGGGTTGAATTCCCACTTCCACCTAGCTCACATATTTCCAAAATGACTAATTTACGCTCTCTGTGGACAGACTTTCAATTGTCAGATATTGAAACTCAAGTGATTAAGGTTTCCCGAGGTTTTAAAAATTTCGATGATTTCTGGTCCATTACAACAAATTCAGCCAGTATCAAGGTAGCATTGTCAAACTTACCTACCAATCTTTTAGCTGATTTACGGGAGGCAGTTCAGAAAGAATTACCGTCGAATGCAGATGGATCAATAACCTACTCAGCCTTTGCAAACGCTATAAAAGGCAGAGTTTCCAAATAACGTTTTTCTTATTTTTATAAAAATATGACTCACGGCAAATGGCTGTATCAATTTAATGATTTTACAGACCGGTAGTGGTTGTTTTTTCTGCTAATTTCTGGATGGTTTTTGCTATGAAGCGAGCACGTTCGGAGAGGCTGTCCACTTGCATCCACTCATCTGGCCGATGATAATTACCACCTATTGGCCCAACACCGCAAATAACCGGCGTGCCAGCCGCAGCTATAAAACCACTATCAGCGCAGCCTCCGGAATGCTCCCCTTCAATATTTACATTCTCTGATTCGGCTACATTACGGTAAATGTCAAACAATTCAGCAGATTGTGACGAAGGGTTTAATGGATGAAATTCACCTCGCACCGACATTTCTGAATTTGTTCCCTCAACGCTGGTGTTGCTGCAAATTCTTTCAACTTCTTCAAATATGTAAGCTCTATCCGCATCAGCTCTGTACCTGATATCAATGTCACAGCTTGCGTCAGCAGCAACCGTATTCACAGATTGACCACCAGAAATTAAACCAACATTAATTGTTATTCCTCGATCCAGATCTGTCAGGGCGTGCAAACTTTGTATTTTACGTGCTAATTCCTCGATGGCACTTCGCCCATCTTCATAAAAACCACCTGAATGAGCAGCAACCCCCCTTACATCGCAGTGACAAAAAATACCACCTTTGCGTCTGGTAACAATATTTCCACTTGGTCTGCCCGGTTCACTGTTGAAAGCCAAACGCGCTTTTTTCGCCTCCGATATAATAATCTCTTGAGAACTTGGTGATCCAATTTCCTCATCTCCAGTGAATAATCCCACGATTGGATTTGGGTGCCCCCCAAATTTAGCAAAGGCTGCTAGGATAAAAGCATTAATTACAAGTCCAGGTTTCATGTCAGCCACCCCTGGACCATACGCTCGGCCATCACGGACTTCAAACGGACGCTTAACGGCTTCTCCGTCGGCAAAAACAGTGTCGCGGTGTCCGCACAGAAGTATTGGCCGGTTACCATTTCCTCCTGCTACCATGGCGCGCAGCGCATCACCATGTTTTTCCACCGTAATAGTATCATGCTGGATGCCATGATCATCAAAAAACAAACGAAGTCGATCAGCTACTTTGTCAACTCCAGCCTTATCAAAGCTATTACTGTCGATATTTACGATATCTGACAGCAGCTCAACCATGCCCGTTTGTTGTTCATTCAACCACTCTACAACAGCATTGTTCATAACTTAATAAACTCCTAAATTACGGCCGGAAAGTTCGTCAGCCATTATATCAAAATTCAAATGTTCGCGTCCGCTTTAAAAGAAGACGTAAGAATGTACGACCACATTCTTTCTGCAAACGGCATCTTTTGCAAGCGTACTAGGAATGTCCCCTGTTTATCTCCCATTTACCAGCCTTGATGTCTTTTATCTTACTGTTTGGGCAATTTTCTTTGGTTTGGACTTTATAGCGACTATTCCACCTACCAAGCTCTTTTGTAGTAATTTTTTTGGCAGTATCGATGGCCTTGTTGCCTTTGCTTGGATATTTTCTATTCATCAAATCGGTGCTGCTAGCGCTGCTTATGGTGCGGGGAGGACACGAGATATTTTTCTTACGTACAAATCGGTTTTTCTGCTGGCTGGGGAAGCATGTTTTATTGCAACATTGCTCCTACTATGCTTCCGGCTCACGCCTCAATCTCAGCTGGATTTCCAACGTTAAAGTGACCAGCTTAAAATAGCTCCTTTACTGAACTATATTTGCTCCTCTAAAATTCAGAAGTGGGATTCAATAAGGGTTAAGAAAATGGTTTTAGATAGTATTTTGGGAGTGGTTCAAATTATAAGTGGAATCGCGGTCATTGCATCAGTTATTTACCTTGCAAGAGAATTATCGCAGACAACGAAGGTCGTCCGTGCTCAATTTGGTCATGGGTTGATATCAAGACTTTATGAAAGGTATTTTTTATCTGCAAAGGATAAAGAATTCTCAAAATTTCTCTCTAAAGATTGGTCTGGTGCTGATCTAGAAGATTACGAATATTGGCGGATCACCCTTTGGATCAACACTATCCTGGTTGATTTATTTGATACCTATGACCAGCACAAACAAAAATTGGTGGACAGCACACATCTCCAAATGAGGGTGACTTTATTGAAGACAGGTTTGATGAAAAGTAAAATGGGAGAGCCTACGTGGCGAATATGGCGGCAGGCAAGAGATCCTGAATTTGTTACCTGGTTTGAGCAGGAGTTTTTTGATGGACCTTTAGAAGATTTAGAGGATGGCAAGAATCCAGAATGGGAAAATCTAAATATGAAAACGGTAAAATCAAGATAATATCCAGACAAGAATACTATTTATGAGCCAAACAGGTTATTTGCCCGTGCACTTTTAATTACTTTTATTTTTTTCGAAATTTTTGATATAGCAAAGTCGTTAATTATGCTTGTTAAAAAAATAACTGTGCAATGGCCTCACTCAAAACTGTCGTTGCCATTATAATCGACAAAGTATAGATAGCGAATATGAAACGCAGATATCTTATAGCGCTAGTTTGGAGTCGATTTTGTTATTACGTCAAACACGAGCGGCTTTGAGATAGTAGCTAAACCTATTATAATGTCGGGTATGCAAAATCAGGGTGGGTTTCGGGTGCGAATGGCTTCTAAGGGATGTTAGTTTTATCGACATTTACGCTCGGGTACTACCATCTGGAAAAATAGGCTCCTCGCGTTTGTTATCCAAGGTTTTACTCAACTCAATAAAAAAACTCACAGCGACTTTTCTTGGCCATGCAAATATTTTGATAATGTTAAGTAAAAGTGTCAGGCGCACAAAGATTCGCACCTTGGACCCGCTGATAAAAGTCAATTGCTCTACCACCTGAGCTATGAGCCCTATTTCTTGCGTCAGAGTACAATAAATATAACGGCATTTTGCAACGAAGCTTCCCTAACAAACGCATTAGGTCTCTTCATCCGAAAAACGACCGATAATAACGTCTCGGTGGACATGGCATGATATAATTAAGCCAATCGCAGTCATCGATGTCAAAAGAGCAGAACCTCCATAAGAGATAAAGGGAAGAGGCACCCCAACAATTGGCAATAAACCCATTACCATCCCAGTATTGATGAAAACGTAAAAGAATAAGGTAGTTGTCATCCCAATCGTAAGTAATCTGGCAAACTTGTTTACCATGAAAAAACTTAGTAAAAGTCCGTAGCCACTTATTAGAAAAAATAAAAAAAGGACTAGTAGACCACCTAAGAGTCCAAACTCTTCAGCCAACATAGTGAATATGAAATCCGTCTGTATTTCAGGCAGAAAGCTTAGGTGGCTCTGAGAGCCTTGAATAAATCCTTTACCATAAAGCCCCCCTGAACCTAGAGCAATTTTTGACTGCATTAAATGATATCCCGCCCCTAAAGGATCAGTTTCAGGGGAGAGGAATGTGAGAATACGTTTTTTTTGATATTCCAAAAGAGATTGCCAAATGATAGGTACTAGAGCAATCCCTCCCAAAAACAACAATATAAACTTCCATATCCGCACCCCAGCGATGAAGAATATAACGAGACCACTTAGCGCGATCATAACAGCTGTGCCCAAGTCTGGTTGTTTAATGACTAATGCAACTGGTAACAAAATTAAAAATGCAGGGATCGCAAGATGCAGTGGGTTTCCAATTTGATGGTAGGAGCGGATATGGAAGTAGCGTGCTAACACAATAATTACCGAAATTTTCATTAGCTCAGAGGGTTGAAATCTTATAAGCCCAAGGTCAATCCATCTTTGAGCTCCCATACCAGTTTCCCCTGCCACCTCAACAAAAACCAATAGCATTACTGAAATACCATAAAAAATATATGCTCCCTTGAAAAACAACCTTAAATTGGTTATCGCAAGGATTATAATTCCTAAAAGACCAACAAAGTACCTTACAAGGTGGCGTTGTGCCCATGGCTCAATGTCACCACCGGCCGCTGAGTAAAGCATAGCAAAACCAATTGTACAGCATGCACTAACTAAAATGATTAAACCATAGTTGATGCGTCTCAGTTTATGCGTAAGCGTAAGTTTAGTCGTCTCAGAATATGGTGTTTTCATTAAATCTAGAACCAATTAACTTTTCTGTGAACTTATCAATATTTTATAATTTGCTTGGATTTAACCTGAGTGTCTCGGCTAATATATCTCGAGCTATAGGAGCCGCCATGGTGCTACCTCCTCCACCATGTTCGACTACTACTGAAGCCACATACCTTGGGGCTTTTAAAGGCGCAAATGCAACGAACATGGCGTGATCCCTCTCATGCCATGGCCTATCCTTATTTTCAAGTTTACCACTTTCACGTTCATCCAGAGATATTCTCTTAACTTGCACAGAGCCGCTCTTACCACCAAAGTGAAACTTCGTATCCTGATTAACAACTTTCCGCGCCGTTCCATGGGGTCCATTTACTACCTTATCCATACCTTTCAGTATGGTCCGTAGATGTTGCGGATTTAATTGAAGGGATTTCGCTTTTAGGGTTTTTGCATTTTCATTTTTCAGCAATCTAGGCGAAACAGACCGCCCTCCATTTACTAAGCGACAAGTCATTACCGCCAACTGCAATGGTGTACAAAGAATAAAACCTTGCCCAATACTCGTAATTAGTGTTTCACCTGCATGCCAAGTCTGGCCGAATGTTTTCCTTTTCCAAGCAGGTGTAGGTATTAGACCTCGATTTTCTCCAGGTAGACCAAAATTGAAAGTTTCTCCAAAGCCAAATCGCGCAGCCATCTCTCCTATCCGCTTAATACCAACACGTTTTGCTAATTCATAAAGGTAGACATCACAGCTTTGTTCGATGGCCTGTACCATATTTAACCACCCATGGCCATCCTTCTTCCAGCAATGAAAGCGACTATCACCAAACTCAATCATTCCCGAGCATTGTACTTTTGTCTCTTGATGTGCGATACCTGCTTCTAATGCTGCAAGACACACAATCATTTTAAAAGTAGACCCAGGTGAATATTGCCCAGAAACTGCCTTATTTGTCATAGGTGACCGTGGATTAGAAAGTAGGTTTTCCCAGTCAGCCGCATTCAATCCGCTCGAAAATGAGTTTGGGTCAAAACCAGGAGTGGATGCTAATGCCAACACATCTCCATTAAATGCGTCCATAACGACAGCAGCACCGCTTTCTGGTGCTAACACATTACCTTTGTAATCGATGTTAACATAACCATTCACCGGATCCGTTCCTAGCGGTAAATTGCGTCCCTCACTCAACGCTCGTTGAATTCGGGGATCATCCACAGGAATATAAACTGAATTACCTTGAGCCAACCTCTTCGTTGAAAAACTTTGTAGACTAACATCAATCGTCAGTTCTACATCACGACCCATTTGGATCTCTTCACCCGGAAGCTTTCGTATTATCCTACCGAGAGCATTTACCTCAACTTGCCTTTGTGCAGCCCTTCCGCGCATTTTTGAGTCAAACGATTTCTCTATACCACTCTTACCAATTTTAAAACCAGGTAATTCAAGCAATGGATCACCCGTTTTTTCCGACTGTGAAATAGTCGCAACATAACCAGTAAGGTGAACCGTCAAATCTCTAAAAGGATAATGACGCGTTTGGCCAATATCTATTTTTATACCCGGCAAATAGGGTGTTTGGATTGCTACCGCCGCTACCTCTTTACGTGACAAATTTTCAGATACTAGCACTGGAACAAAGCTGCGTTTTTTCTTTGTTTCAGTTAATATCCTCTCGACGGTTTGTGGACTGATCTTGATAATCTCCTGCAGCATTTTTATAGTTTCAGCGACATCTTTTGTCTGCTCTGACACTATTTCAAGCCTAAAATTATCTTTATTAGTAGCAAGTGGGATACCATTGCGATCAAGAATTCGTCCTCTTACTGGAGGTAAAAGCTCAAAATTAAATTGGTTATTTTCTGATAAGGTTCGATACTTATCTGCCTCTTCAATTTGAAGAAAATACAGCCGCCCCGCAAGCGCAGCAAAAAGGGAAAACTTTACACCTCCCAAAATAGCTGTTCTTCTACTTATAAGTTTCTGAAATTCCTGACGTTTTCGTTGCTTCATTTTGGATGCCTAGTTTACACTGCCACTATTCTTTGGATATGAGACAGCAACCAATCCAATATAGGAAAGCTTATTACTGTCATAATATACTGTATGGCAAACGGTCCTACGCCTGCATATTGCAAAGAAACAAATGAGGTTATTGCCCAAGCGACTACAAACGTAAGTCCAGAAACTAAACTAAAGATTCCCCAAATTAGATGAAAAGGTTTCAATAAAACGTTTTTTTTCTGCCAAGATGAAATAGCAAAAACTATAAGAAATAAAATTGGAGTAAACCCTAAACTTGCGCCAATAAGTATGTCTGAAAAAACCCCTAAAATAATTAGTGCTACAACATAGAAACGACCTTGACGATGCAACGACCAATAGAAAACAGCTGACAAGCAAAGAAATGGTGAAATTACAGAATTTCCAAAAAGATTTTGAGGTTGCACGCTTAAAATTACTAGAAACAAGATCGACAGCTCAGGAATAATCTTTTTAAAACTTTCAAAAAGCCTTTGGGAAACGACCACACGCATTGAGTTAGTCTGATTGATTATTTAAGTACTGAGATAGGTCATCCGCAAAACGATAATCCAATATTCTAATATAATCTAGTCTGCCCCAATCCACTAACGAGCTAACTATCACCCTTGGACCATCTATTTCTTCTATATAGCCTATCGGGATATCTGGTGGCAGAAGCCCACCATGCCCGGATGTTACTATCCTGTCCCCAACCGCTACAAGGGAGTCACTCGGCATAAATTTTAGTTTGAGAAGACTGGTATTATCACCCGCCATGATGGCTGGATCACGCGTATTCTCAGTTACAACTGGTATTTGAGAGTTTATATCTGTAATCTGGAGCACGCGTGAGAAGCTGCTTGCCACCTCAACAATGATACCTACCAGCCCAAATTCAGATATAACTGCCTGCCCTAAACGGGCACCGTTATCTTGGCCAACATTAATCAGCATACTTTTTACAAAGGGCCCTCCTGAATGCGTAACCACACGCCCAGTAATAATTTTTGTATCAGGAAAATTCACAAAATTCGTTTGCTCTCTCAACCTTTTGTTTTGGGCTAAGAGACCTTGGGTCATGATAAGTTCTGCTTGCAAGTCCCTCACCTTAATCTCTAGAGCCCTCGCCGCTTCATGAGCTTGGCTCAAGTTTTTAAAGTCATCGACGAAATTAGAGATTGACTTAATTGGATGAAAGATAGTTTGCGTTATTGGCAGAACAGCATCTGTTAAGCCTAGTCGAATTTCCTTAACGTACCCTACTCCTCCACGATCCAGCATTATAAATAGGATGCAGGCTACTATACCTACAGATAAAAAGAATTTTTGCCACCAGGCTTTTAGTGGCTTGACAATGCTTGAAAATAAGACTGGTTTCCTAGCCATTGAATAACCTTTACTACCCACCTAGTGGGTTCGCCTAATACGCGCCAATTAAAACGTTTCTAAGCACTTTCATTTCTTCTAGACATCTTCCTGTCCCTAGTGCTACGCACGACAATGGTTCATCTGCAATTGATACAGGAAGTCCCGTTGATTCCCTCAAAACTACATCCATGTTTTCTAAAAGTGCACCTCCACCCGTTAAAACGATACCCTTATCAACGATATCCGCGGCCAGCTCAGGCGGTGTTTGCTCTAATGCGACTTTAACCGCTTCTACTATTTGACTAACTGGTTCTGCTAAACTCTCTGCTATTTGATTCTGATCAATAATGATCTCCTTGGGAACGCCGTCCCTAAGATCTCTCCCCTTTATTTCGAAAGTGCTGGGTTCAGCTTGATTTACCGGACAGGCAGAGCCCACTTCTTTCTTTATCCTTTCAGCACTACTCTCCCCGACAAGTAAGTTATGATTGCGCCTTATATAAGCTATTATTGCGTCATCCATTTGGTCACCACCAACCCTTACGGACCTTGAGTAGACGATGCCGCCGAGCGAGAGGACTGCTACCTCCGTAGTACCTCCGCCTATATCTACCACCATTGAACCGGTTGGTTCAGTTACCGGTAAATTTGCACCAATTGCCGCAGCCATTGGCTCTTCGATAAGAAAGACTCTTCTAGCACCGGCACTTTCAGCTGATTCTTGTATTGCCCTCCTCTCGACAGCTGTAGAACCCGACGGAACACAAATTATGACTTGTGGATTAGCAAATGTTCTCCGATTATGAACTGTACGAATAAAGTGTTTAATCATCTCCTCCGCCACTTCGAAATCGGCGATCACACCGTCTCTCAGAGGTCTTATCGCTTGGATATTACCAGGAGTCCGACCAAGCATACGTTTTGCTTCATCTCCAACTGCCAAAACTTGGGTTCTGCCACGCACTGTAGCAATTGCAACTACTGATGGTTCATTTACAACTACGCCGCGGCCACGAACGTAAACAAGGGTGTTTGCGGTACCCAAATCTATCGCCATGTCAGCCGATAAAAGTCCAAAGAGATCTGTAAACATTTAACTCAGTCCATTGATGAAATATTCCAACTAGGTCTCAAACCTTCAGACGCATTTAAAAACCAAAGGGATAGTTTTACATCTCAGCCTAGTATGTTATCATGAATCAGCGATAAACCAAAATCCAAAGTCGCTAAAATAAGCTCACCAAAAACAAAAAACCATTGCTATTTAAGTTTTATTATTCTGTAAACCGATCCCACTCCCGCGCGCTATTGCGACTACCCCTCCGCGAGTGATTTCCGTTTTTCCTAATCCGGACATTAACTCTATGAAAGCGTTTAATTTCTTCGGGCTTCCCGTAAGTTCAAACACAAAGCTATTTAATGTACTGTCGATAGCACGCGCCCGAAACATATCGGCAATACGAAGCGCTTCAATACGACTTTCCCCGGCGTTTACAACTTTAACAAGAGCCAACTCCCGCTCCAGACAAGGGCCTTGAACCGTAAGGTCTTCAACCATATGCACCGGAACTAAACGATCCAAAAGAGCTTTAATCTGTTCGATGACCATATCGGTACCGGACGTAACGATCGTAATACGAGAGTACCTTTTAACAGAGTCTATTTCAGACACAGTTAAGCTTTCAATGTTGTACCCCCTACCCGCAAAAAGGCCTATGACCCTTGCTAGCACACCAGGCTCGTTGTCGACTAACACTGCGATCGTATGCCTTCGGTCTGAGTTGGGCTTTTGTGAACTCAACAGTCTCCTCCTTTTAACCGATTAGGAAGTTTAACCCAATGTTCTAACTACTCGTTATTAATGATCAAACTAGTGCCATTCCTTCAGCAGACGTTTTAGAGTTTTCCGACTCTTTAGCACTCAGGATCATCTCATTATGTGCGGCGCCAGACGGTATCATCGGGAAGCAACTTTCTTCTTTTTGAACGCGGATATCGGCAATAAAAAATGTCTCTGAATTAATCATTTGGTCAATTACCTTATCTAAATCATCGACCGTTTCCGCAACCATACCAGTTCCCCCAAAAGACTGCGCTAACTGGATAAAATCGGGCAATGACTCAGTATAGCTTTGAGAATACCTGCTACCGTGATTTAGTTCCTGCCACTGCCTTACCATACCCATCCATTGGTTGTTAATAATGAAAACTTTTACTGGCAATCGATATTGAATAATCGTGGAAAACTCCTGCATATTCATTAATATCGATGCATCTCCGGCTATATCTATCACAAGCGCATCAGGATGAGCGACCTGAGTTCCTAAAGCCGCCGGTAGGCCATAGCCCATTGTTCCTAGTCCTCCAGACGTCATCCATCTATTTGGTTTATCAAAGCCAAAATATTGGGCAGCCCACATTTGGTGCTGGCCAACCTCAGTACTAATAAACACGTCTC
>Ga0160422_10000522_pt1 | contig 23337 bp, 20 predicted proteins | sample Fk160mmetaG_FD_108192 | JGI IMG/M metagenome (GOLD analysis project Ga0160422, IMG submission 108192) | Marine microbial communities from the Central Pacific Ocean - Fk160115 60m metaG | ecosystem: Environmental > Aquatic > Marine > Oceanic > Photic zone | place: The Central Pacific Ocean...
AAAAGGGAATATCTGAAATTACAAAAGTTTTAAAAATCAATTCAGGAAAATTAGTTCTTAATTTTCCACTCTTTCTACATGGTAAAAGAGAATTTGTAAATGGTAATCTAAAATATATTGTTTCAATAATATCTAGATTTTTAAAAATATCTTCTATAAATATTATTTATTCACAAGAAAATAACTATTATGGTTGGAAATTATGTAATCAACCACCTTCAAGAGTTAAAAGATTTATTAAATCAAAAGGAATAGTATCTTTACCTAACTCTATTGTATGTGAGATAAAAGCTATAAAATTTGCCGAACCAAAATCTAGAATAAAAAAAAGAAATTTTTCCTTTAAAAGGATTATATACTTATATAGAGATTATACTTTTTATGAATTATTATATAAATTACTAATAAAACTAAGACGTAAAAATGAATAACGTATATCAAAAAATAAAAAAAAGCCAAAATCCTAAAGAATTTTGGTCAAAAAACTTTACTATTTTTTTTCTACCATTTTTTTCTGTTCTATTTATAAAATTAAAAATACCTCCTAATATAATTACCTTATTAATAATACCTTTATCATTTTTAAGTATCTCTACATCAGTTTTTATTAATAACTTTAGTCTTGGATTATTTTTAATCTCAATAATTGGAATAACTATAAATATAATTGATTTTGCAGATGGAGCTGTTGCTAGGTATAACAATAAAACAACTATTTATGGAAAGTACTTAGATAGACTTTGCCATTATATCGCCAATCCCTCTATATTTTTGTCTTATGCATTATTAGCCATTATTAATAATTATAAGATTACTGGAATAATTCTAATATTTATAACTTTATTAGATCTTTTTGATGTCGCTTCAAAGGATAACTTATATATTATTAATTTAGACAAGAAGATTTTTAGTTATGGTAAACAAGAAAAACTAACATTTGAAATAAAAAATATATCTTCATTTATCATAAGAATTTTTTTTAGTTCTCTTACTTCTATTCCTCATGTTGTTTTTTTAATGTATCCATTATTTTTCTATCACACAAAACTTTTAACAATTTATGTATTTATATATCTCTTAGTTATTGCATATAAAATTTTAATTCGATCAAAAAGTATTTACTTTAATTATAAAAAAAATGAGTTCTTTTAAAATAAAAAATATTATAAGAATTTGCAGAACCTGGCCTACTGATAATTGTAGATCTATTGGCTTACATGCGTATAACTACACTAAATTTATAGATATTCCTACTGAGATTTTTTTTAAAGAAAGTTTTCCAAATCAATCACCTTTATATTTAGAAAATGCTAATTTTAAAATTGTAAAATATAAAGATTTCAAATTCACTGCAAAAAATCATAATCTCCTTTCTTATTTTTTTATTACATTCTCAAAATTAATTGGAGAAACTATAATGTTTCTTAAGATAATTTCTTGTATTAAGAAAAATAATATTAAAGATTCAATAATACATATTCATTCTGCGAATTATATGATTTCCGGAACATTGATATCAAAACTTTTTAAAATACCAGTAATCTTGCAACTTGGTGGAACAGATATATATAGAATAAAAAGTTCTATAATTCATAGAAAACTTATCAAACTTATTGATTATTTTATTTGTGTAGATAAAAAAATTTCAAATGAAGTACAAAAAATTTATAAAAATGCTAAAACTTCAATTGTAGGAAATTCAGCAGATATAAATACCTTTAAACCTGGCAAAAAAAATCAATATATTTTTACCTCTATTGGAAATTTAAGATGGCAGAAAAATTATAGTACGATGCTAAAAGCATTTAATATTTTTCTAAAAAAGCATCCTAATGTTATTCTCAAAATCTTTGGAGAAGGACCAGATAAATGCAGTCTTCTTGAACTAATTAATGAATTAAACCTACAAAATAATGTAATTCTAGAAGGTTATTGTGATTATGAAATCTTAGCAAAAGAGTTGTCGAAGTCATATATATATTTGCAATCATCTGTCAGTGAAGGATTACCAAAATCATTATTAGAGGCTTTATCTTCAGGATGCCCTGTTGTCACAACTGATGCAGGAGGGTGCAAAGAAATATCTACAAATTTTGGATATTGTGTTAAAAAAAATAATCCGAACCAATTTGCTAAAGCAATGATAGAGCTTTATGAAGATAAATCATATTGGAAAAAATGTCATGATAAATGTTTAAAATATAGGAATAATTTAAGTTGGGAGAATTTAACTGAAAAAGTTTTTTCTGTTTATAAAAAATTCTATTATTGATATTTTACAAATAATGATTTTTGAAAAGACTATTTTCATAATTATAATTTTTCTTATAATAAGTTTTTAGAAGTATTATCCTAAAATAAATAATTTAAAAATAATGCCAGAATTAAAAATAAATGAGAGGAAAAATAATATTATTGTTTTCACTGCCAATTCAAGTTGGTATATATATAATTTTAAATTATCTTTAATTAATCTACTTATTTCAAAAGGATTCAAAATTTTTGTAATAAGTCCAATAGACGAGTATACCAATAAATTAAAATATCATAAAATAAAACACCTCAAATGGGATTCAAAAAGTGATTCCATTAATTTAATTTCTGAAATAAAGTCAATTATCAATCTATATAAAATTTATAAAGAAATAAATCCTAATCTAGTTCATCATTTCACTATTAAATGCGTTCTATATGGAACCATTATTTGCAAATTTTTAAAAATTAAAAATATTTTTAATTCAATAACTGGCTTAGGTAATCTTTTTCTAAGACATCGATTAAAGTACAAAATATTATTTTATTTAATATTTCCTTTTTATAAATTAATTCTTCAAAATTCAAAATCTACTTTTATTTTCCAAAATAATGCAGATAAAGAATACTTTGAGAAATTAAATATCGTAAAATCTGAAAAATCTATTTTAATAAGAGGATCAGGGGTAGATACAGAATTCTTTAATAATCCCAAAAATAATTTTACTTTTCCCAAAGATAAATTTTGGAAACTATTGTTTCCAGGTAGGATTATTAAAGAAAAAGGAATCGATGAATTACTCATGGCATGTGATTCTTTATGGCATAAAAATCTCAACTTTAAACTTTATATTGCAGGGAAGTTAGTTCTACCGAAAAACAAAAAAAACGCACAAAAAATTATTAACAAGATAAATTCTCTGCCATATTTAGAAGAAATATCATTTATGGAAAATATGAAAAAGATATATAAAAAAATAGATATAGTAGTTTTACCATCTTGGAGAGAAGGTTTATCAAAAGCCCTACTGGAAGCAGCAAGTATGGGTCTACCTATTATTACAACAGATGTTCCTGGTTGTAGAGATGTTGTTATTCATGGCATCACTGGTTTGTTAGTTAAAAAAAAGGATCCAATAGCAATTGAAAATGCTATAGAGTTATTAACTAAAAATCCAGAATTATGTGAAAAATTGGCAAGTAATGCTCGTGCATATGTAATTCAAAATTTTAAAGATAAACTTATAAATGATATTACATATAATGCTTATTTAAAATCTCTTACTTTATAAAAACAAGATAATAATGCTTAATTCAAATCTAAAAAAATTTTTCTAATAACATAAAGCAATTAAATTTTTAATAGATGATTAAATTTTTACTTATTAAAAAAAATTAAGAGAATGATCTGATATCAACAATTAATTATAAATTTGTAATTATAAAGATTTAATCTTAATCATAAAAATTTAATTAGCATAAAATATTCTCTTAATAAAGTCCCTAAATTTTGAATTTATAGATATGTGAAAAATAAAAGCATAAAATATAAATATTGGGCTTATAATTTTTTCAAATGATAAAACAATTGTTGAAAGGATAATACTAATACTAAAAATCAATCTTACAGTTTGCTTTTCTGTAAAACCAATTGATAATAATCTATGGTGTATATGAGTATTATCTGGATTAAATGGAGTTTTGCCTGATGCACATCGTCTAATAATTACATAAATCATATCCGCGATTGGTACAAATAATAATAAAAGTGGAATATAGATTTTAAGATTAGAATCACTTTCAGAAGAAGATAAGAAACTTAAGATAGAAAGATTGTAACCATAAAAATAAGATCCACCATCCCCCATTAAGATTTTTGCAGGATTATAGTTATAAAACATAAATGAAAGGGAAGATCCTAAGAGTGAAATTAAAATACATGCAATTGAAGTTATATTATTAGAATACTCAATTAAGAAAAAAGAGAGTGATGCTATTATTACTAAACTAGAAGCTAATCCATCTAAACCATCTATCCAATTAAATGCATTTACGAGTGCAGTAATCCAAATAACAGTTATCAAAAAACTCATTAATGGTGTTAGTGAAATAACAAAATAATTATCTGCAAAAAAGGAAAAATCAATTGAATTTATCGCAATTCCTTGGGACCATGCAATACTTGCAACTATAAATTGAAAAATTAATCTAAATACAGGTGATAATTGAACTAAATCATCAATAAGACCTAATAAAAAAATCAAGGCCGAGGTTACTAATAAGGTAATACCAAAAGAACTTATTGTTCCATCAAAACTAATATTACTTAAATTCCCTGAAAAAGGTATTACAGTTAATCCTAAAGAATAACCAATAAAAATTGCTATTCCACCAATCCTTACAATAGTAGTTTTGTGTATTTTCCTATTATCAATATAATCAAATAGTTTATATTTATTCCCTATAAATCTAATTAAAGGTACTAATAACAAAGTTGATGAAGTACTTACAAATAAAATCAAAAAAAGAATTAGATTTAAGTTAGAGTTGATATCCAATTTTTAAAATAATTACATTCATATAATCACTACTCTATCAACTTAAGTCTTTAAAAACTTATATTTATATTTTTAAGTAATTATTTATAAAATAAATTCTTATCAAGCATTTAATTATAAGAAATAATATAAATAAATTTATAATGAAATTTTCCATTAATGAATTGTGAAATGATTTATTTTCATTTCAAATACTTGCAATTTAAATTTTATTTACTTCAAAAAGAAAAGAAGTTTTAATTAACTTATTGGTAATCAAAAAAATTTTTGATACAATACCCCATAATAACTTGAACAATAATAAAGAACTGAATTAGTATTACTTAGTAAAATGTAAACTTTCAATTTAAAAATCTAACATTTTAAGATTTTAATGATTAAAGAAATAAACAAAACAGCCTTAATAACTGGAATCACAGGTCAAGATGGTAGTTATCTTGCTGAACTTCTTCTTAGCAAAGGGTATAAAGTTCATGGTATAAAAAGAAGATCAAGTTCTTTCAATACCTCTCGAATTGATAAGTTATATCAGGATCCTCATGAAAAAAATCAGAAATTCTTCCTTCATTATGGAGATTTAATTGACAGTACAAATATACTTAAGATCATTGATAAAGTAAGACCAGATGAAATATATAACTTAGGAGCTCAAAGTCATGTAGCAGTGAGTTTTGAAACTCCTGAGTATACAGCTAACTGCGATGCACTTGGTATTTTGAGAATTCTGGAAGCAGTAAGGATTTTAAATTTAAATAAAAAAACAAAAATTTACCAAGCAAGCACTAGTGAACTTTATGGATTAATTCAAGAATCTCCTCAAAAAGAAACTACCCCTTTCTACCCCAGAAGTCCTTACGCAGTTGCAAAGCTTTATGCTTATTGGATAACAGTAAATTATAGAGAAGCTTATGATATGTATGCTTGCAATGGAATACTTTTTAATCACGAAAGTCCAAGAAGGGGGGAAACTTTTGTTACTAGAAAAATCACAAGGGGATTAACAAGAATAAATGCTGGTTTAGATAAATGTCTTTACTTGGGCAACATTAATGCTAAAAGAGATTGGGGGCATGCGAAAGATTATGTTTATATGCAATGGCTTATGCTTCAGCAAGAGAAACCAGAGGATTATGTAATTTCTAGCGGAAAGATGTACACAGTCAAAAAATTTATTGAATTGTGCGCATTAAAACTTGAATGGAATCTAGGGAATGGAGGTAATGGTATTATTTGGGAAGGGACAGGCCTCGAAGAGGTTGGTAGAAGAGCTGATACAGGAGAAATTGTGATAAGAGTTGATCCAAGATATTTCAGACCTACTGAAGTCGAGGAACTTTTAGGGGATTCATCCAAAGCCAGAAAAAAACTTAAGTGGCAGCCTAAAATATCAATAGATGAATTAATTTCAGAAATGATAGATGAAGACGCCGAAGAAGCTAAAAAAGAATCAATACTAAAAAATAAAGGGTTTTCAATCTATTCTTCTAAAGAGTGAAAAAAATAGATTCATGCGTAAAATAATACCTATTATTCTTGCTGGAGGAACGGGCTCAAGATTATGGCCATTATCAAGAGAGAGTTTCCCAAAACAATTTTTGAAATTAACAGAGGCAGATGGTTTAACATTACTTCAGAAAACATTTAAAAGGATAGAAAATCTAGAAAATATATCTCAACCAATTATTATTTGCCACGAAGAACATAGATTTATCGTTGGAGACCAAATGAAGGGAATCAAAACAGACCCCTTGGCAATTATTTTGGAACCTTCGCGAAGAAATACTGCTCCTGCTATTACGATTGCTGCAATTAAAGCATTAGAGGATCACATTGATGAAGAAATAGATCCTATACTTCTAATTCTATCTTCAGATCACTTTATAGAAGATATAGAAAAATTTAAAAAATCAATACAAAATAGCATTGAATTAGCATTAGATGGTAATTTAATAATCTTTGGAATTGTTCCCACATTCCCTGCGACTGGATATGGTTATATCAAATCTGAAAAAAGCTCAAATGAAAAATCTTTTAAAGCCAAAAAAGTTTCAGAGTTTATTGAGAAACCAAACGCTAGAAAGGCTAAGGAACTATTCGAGAATGAAAAATACTCTTGGAATAGTGGAATGTTTGTCTGTAAAGCAAGTTCTATATTAAATGAGTTAACAAAATTTTCTCCGGAAATAGTTAATAATTGTAAGATTTGCTTAAAAGAAAGTAAGAAAGATCTTGACTTCATTAGATTAGATAAAACATATTTTTCTCAATGTGCAGAAATTTCTATAGACGTTGCAGTGTTTGAGAAAACAGAAAAAGCTTATGTTTTACCTCTAGATTGTGGATGGAATGATATTGGTACTTGGGAATCACTTTGGAATATATCTAAAAAAGATTTGAATGATAACTCTATAACAGGAAATGTAATTGCACATAAAACTAAATCCTCTCTTATAAGAAGTGAGAGGAATTTATTAGTTACTTTAGGTTTAAAAGATATTATGATAATTGATACTAAAGATGCACTTTTGGTAGCAAATAAAAAGTTTTCTCAAGAACTTAAAAATATAGTTTCAATTGTAAACAATAAGAAATTAAAAGAAGGAAAACAACATAAAAAAGTCCATCGTCCATGGGGATTCTATGAATCATTAGAAGAGGGAAATAGTTGGCAAATTAAAAAAATCGTAGTAAATCCTGGCGCCTCGCTATCTCTGCAATTACATAATCATAGATCAGAGCATTGGATTGTAGTAGAAGGAAATGCAAAAGTAGAAGTTAATAAGGATATTAAATTTTTATCCAAAAATGAAAGTATTTATGTTCCAATTGAATCAAAGCATAGGTTATCTAATCCAAGTGAAATTCCCCTTGTTTTAATAGAAGTTCAAACTGGTGATTATCTTGGTGAGGACGATATTGTTAGATTTGATGATATTTATGGAAGAATAAGTAATCTTTAAATTAATCAATATAAGTATGAATAAGATTGGAAATAATTATAAATGTAAGGATTTAAAGTTTTAATTTAAAATATTGCTTATTGAAAATAGAGAATTAAACATGAATGATAATTGCAAAATATTAAATTTCTTAGCGTAAATTTAATATTTTTTATAAATTTTTATAAATTCAAATTAGGCAAACTAGAATTTAATTAATTTCAATTTAATCTTACAAAGACTGAAACTCTAAAGAGGTTTTAATAAAAAATTTTTTAATTAATGTTGATTTCTAAAGATTACAAGATATTCATAGCTGGTCATTCAGGAATGGTTGGTAGTGCAATAAAAAGAAGACTTACAAAAATGGGATATCCCAACTTACTTTGTCCTAGCAGAAAAGATCTAGATTTATTAGATTTTAATAGAGTTGAAAATTGGTTTAAAGACAATAAACCTGATGTAGTAATTCTTGCAGCCGCAAAAGTCGGAGGTATATATGCGAATAGTAAATATAGTGGGGACTTTATCCTAGAAAATCTTAAAATACAAACTAATGTTATTGACAATGCTTGGAAATATAATGTGAAAAGATTTTTATTTTTAGGGAGTAGCTGTATATACCCTAAATTTGCATCACAACCAATAAAAGAAGAGGATTTATTAAGTGGTGCACTAGAAAAAACTAATGATAGTTATGCTATTGCAAAAATAGCTGGAATCAAATTATGTGAATCATTAAGTATTCAATATGGTTTTGATGCAATTGCATTAATGCCCACAAATCTATATGGTCCTGGAGATAATTATGACCCAATTAACTCTCATGTAATGGCATCTCTAATAAAAAAATTTCATGATGCTGTTATTAATTCGTCAAAGTATGTCACATGCTGGGGGACAGGAAAACCTTTAAGGGAATTTATGTATGTTGATGATCTTGCTTCCGCAGCATTATTTGCACTAGAGAATTGGGACCCTAAATCAAAAGATGCCCCTAAAGACAGAAATGGAAATAATCTTTACTTTTTAAATATAGGAACTGGGAAAGATATATCAATAAAAGAACTATCCCTAAAAATCGCAAAAGAAACTGGTTTCATGGGTGAAATAATATGGGATCATAATAAACCCGATGGTACTCCAAAAAAACAATTAAATATTGAGAAAATCAAGAAATTAGGATGGCTTCCAAAAGTTAATTTGGATGAGGGCATAAAAAGAACGATTGAACTTTATAAAAAATTAAATTAATTTTATTTTAATCTTAAAATCAAATATAATTATTCGGCATTTCCCATTCTGGAACTAATTTTTTTAAAAGATTATATGTTTTATCTAATTCATTTTGACTAATTACATGCTCTAATTCTTTTATCAAGGGGAAGAGCTCGTCAGGAAGTATAAAACTTTCTTCTGCTTTATAAATTAATGGATGAGAGGTATTAGTAGATTGATTATCGATTAGTAATTCTTCATAAAGTTTCTCTCCAGATCTTAAGCCTGTATAAATTATCTCTATATCTCCATCTGGATTTTGTTCATCTTTTAATTTTAAACCACTAAGTTTTATCATTTTCAAAGCCATATCATAAATTTTTACAGGTTGACCCATATCCAATAAAAATAAATCTCCACCCTCCGCTAATAAAATAGCTTGAATTAATAAATATGTTGCTTCTTCAATAGTCATGAAATATCTAATTACTTCTTTATCAGTAATAGTTATTGGACCACCCTTAGAAATTTGTTTTCTAAAAAGAGGCACAACAGAGCCAGAGGAATTTAATACATTTCCAAATCTAACCATAGAAAACTTAGTTTTTTTTATAAGATCATTCTTATTCTTATGTTTAGTTTTTTCAGCGTAAGCTTTGATAATCAATTCAGATATTCTTTTAGAAACACCCATAATATTCGTAGGACGTACTGCTTTATCAGTACTTACTAAAAGAACATTATTTACATTTGCTTTATAACTTGCTTCACAAATTATTTTTGTAGAGATTACATTATTTAGAACTCCAGCCAATGGATTTTCCTCAACAAGAGGTACATGTTTGTAAGCTGCAGAATGGAATACAATATCAACTTCCTCAAATTTAAATAAATCAGTAATTTGCTTTAGATTAGTGATATTAGATAAAACTGCTTTTAGCTTAATTTCATTATTTATAATAAGATTTAATTGATTTATAATTTTGTAAAGACTATATTCATTTTGTTCAATAAGTATAATTTTTTTTGGTCTAAATTTTTTGATTTGAACACAGAGTTCTGATCCGATTGATCCTCCTGCACCAGTAATGCAAATAATTTTATTTTTAATATTTTGACCAATTAATTTTGAGTCTAGTTTAATTACATCTCTATATAATAAATCTTCTATTTTAATAGGCATTAGCATATCAATCTCTAAATCACCTTTTGTTATTGAATCAATAGATGGTATTTGCATTAAAGGTATATCATAGATTTGAAGTTTATTTACAATTTTTCTAAATTTATTTTTACTTAAAGATGGAATGGCAATTAAAATTTTATCTATTTTTTCAGAAAAAGAATTTATATTTTCAGGATTTATTATTGAGATTCCATATAGTTCTCTCCCAATTAATTTCTTATTATCATCTATAAAAGAAATAATTCTATAATTTTTATTTAACCTCAAAGATGCAGCTAATTGAGCTCCAGCCAAACCTGCTCCATAAATCAATACATTTTTCTTTTTTTGATAGCTAGTTATATTTAAATAAAGGAGAATATCTCTTATAAGAACTCTAGTAATTGTTGGTATTATTGTGATTTTAATAAAAAAGTCTAAAAATAAATTCTCATAAATTATTTGGTATCCATTAGAAATTAAATAAATAAAAAATACAAAAACTAAAGCAATATTTCTTAAAATCAAATAATATAGAAATTTACTACCGAAATATCTTGTTAAACTTTTATATTGGCCAGTGTAACCATAAATTAAGATAGTAGAAATGAATATAAAAAATAAATTCTTAAAATTTGAAAGAGAATAAAAATCAGATAAATCTATTATGGAATTAGAGGAAATTATTAAAATAATCAAATCAGAAAAAAGAAGTATTAAATATCTATATTTCCTTGATAAATTATTAGCTATAAATCTAGCAATATCAAAAAAATATGAAATCATTTTTTTATTAAAATTTTTATAAATACCAGTTATCATTTAAAAATAATTTGCATTTCATTATAAAGTTTTTTTCCTTAAGCATATGGTTTTATTGGAAATTCAGTATTTTTTGTTTTTAATATTTTACTTACTAAAGTAAAACCAGATAAATTTGCACTCATTCTAAGTAAAGCCTCATAAGACTTTGGAGATATCCAAAAAACCGGAATTAACAAGGTATAAAAGATCTTATTAGGAATAGTTATTATTTTACATTTACGTCCTCTATCATTTTTATTTAAAGAATTCTTTAATAATTTAATAAGCTGCTCATATGTTATTTGAGAATCTCCACCTAAAAGGATAAATTTACTTCCAACTTTATTATTACTAATTTCAAAATAATTATCTATAAAATTGATCACAACATTTGCTAATTGATTAGTATGTATAGGCTGTCTTAAGCCTGTTTCACTTGGGATTAAAATAAATGGAAAAGATCTTAAGCAAAATAAAATTTTGCTTATGTTTTTATCTCTTTTTTTATCTAATTTTCCATAAATCATTGATGGTCTTAAAACGACTAGAGATATATTATTTTCAATCGATAAATCATTAATATTATCTTCGGATTTAGATAAATTCTTTACTAACTGTTGATCAAATTTATTTATTGAATATTTTTTTGTAACTACAGAGGAAGAAGAACATAATATAATCATTCTGATTAATTTAAATTTATCAGGAGAAAACTTATTTAGATTACTTAAAAATTCAGAAAAAAGCCATATTGGAGCAAAACTTACGAAAATAGATGATTCACTTATTTTAAAATTTTTACAATGATCGATATCACTAAAATCTAAAAATTTAAAAGTTTTATTATTCCTTGAATACTTAATTATATCAAAATCTTTATCTAAGGAATTACAGATCTCTAAAAAAGAAATACCTGTTAAAGATGAAGCGCCAAATAAATGTATTTTCATTAGCTTTTAAACTTATTATAGATTTTATTAATATTTCTTGCTAATAGCCAAATGAGAAAATTTATACCATGAAAATGTTTATAAATTTTAAAAACTTCTTTTAATCTAAGTAAAAGCATTTTATTACTTATTCTATCGAATGTTAAAAACATCTAAATTGTAAATAATAAAAGATAAATTTCTGCTCTGAATAGGATTAATAGAATATTTTAGATCAGACGCTAAAAAATATTTAATATCATTTTTATTGGAAAATTTCTTCATTACAGAACCAAATAAACAATTTTGATAAGTTTGGATAAAGCCAAAGAATAATGAAATTATATAATTTATAAAAAAATCAAAAGTTTGCGATCTTAAAGAATTAATCAAATTATGCAATTGTTTTAAATAATTAATATTTGGAACTTTAAAAAATATTTTCATTTAAATGATTTCTTATCAATCACTTTTCCATTTTGAAATTCTAAAATCCTCTCGAATTTAGAAAGATTATTTGCATTATGAGTAATTAAAATAATTGTAATTTCATAAGGATAATATTCAAACAAAGAATTCATAATATAATTGGACATTTTTGAGTCTAATGCACTGGTCGCCTCGTCCAATAATAAGATATTTGGTTTAGGATAAAGTGCTCTTGCAATAGCAACTCTTTGTCTTTGCCCTCCACTAAGAAGGCTCCCTCTTTCTCCTACTAAAGTATTTAAACCATAAGGAAGACTCTCTATATAATCATTTAATCCTGTTATTTTTACAATAAAATCAATCCATTTCATATCAATCTTTGATATCTTATCTTCACCGAAAGCGATATTAGCAATTAAAGAATCATCTTTTAAAATTACAGTCTGAGATACATAACCAATCATGTTTTGCCAATTGGATTTATTAAGATTTGAAGACTTTATATCAATACCATCAACTTTAATTGATCCTTTCGTGGGATCAAGCAAACCAGAAATAAGATCTAAAAAAGTACTTTTACCTTGACCACTTTCTCCAATAATTGCAATTTTTTCACCAATTTTAATTTCTAATGAAAATGTATTAAGAATATATTTATGGGCATTTTCATATTTAAAATTTACTCCAATAAATTCAATTTTCTCAAATATATTTTTAGTTAATTTATTTCTATTAAATTTTTGATATTTATTTATGAATAATTTTTTTCTAAAATCTAATATGGTTGATGTAACAGTATTTGAAGCATAAGAACTAGCCTTGTAGATAGACCACTGTAAGAAAGATGACTGAATAAGAGGTAATAATTTTTGACCTCCTACTGCAAATAAGCCTAATAAGACTATATTATCAGAGGGCGAATTAGATTTAACTAATAATAATATCGCTATTAAACCTACTGATAATAATGCAGAAAATTCAACAATATATTTTGGCACAATTGAAATAGCAGTAGTATTAGCTCTAATATTTCTAGCTTTTTTATCTATTTCTTCATAAGAATCTAAATATAATTTATAGAGAGACCCTAATTTAATTTCTCTTATATTTGATACAGATTCTTGAATCTTTTGAACCCTTTCTTTATTTAGGATTCCACATCTCTCACTGTTACTATATAGTTTTGATTTTGCTTTAAATACTATTATTAAATATATAATTAAAATATATGTTGTAACATAAAATGCGACAGTGGGTTGATATAAAAATAGGGCAATTGCTATAAAAATAGAATTTATCAAACAAGCAAATAATTGTAATATTGCAACTATAGATGAAACAAATTCATCTGTATAGAGTACTATATTTGCGACAATTTTACTGGAATTAATTGACTGAAGGACCTGATAGTCATTTAAAAGAAAATCATTAAAAAGTTCCATATTTAATTCTGTACCTAAAACTGCTGCAAATCTTGCAAATAAAATAGTATTAATTATTTTTAGAGAAGAAGCGATAACAATTGCAACTATATAAATTGTTAATATAATGTAAGATATATTTTCTGAATTAAAAGAGAAGAAACCATTATTAATATCAATATATAGCTTTGAATTAAATATTTTTTCTGGATTAACTATTAGAGTAAGAACAGGTAAAATAATAGATACTGATACTAATTCGGCAAGACTATTTGCTAATGCTAAAAAGAGTAATCCAATTGATTGGATTCTTCTCTTTTTATTCATTGTCTTCCAAATATCCTTTAGATAATAAATTATTGATTTATCTTTATTTTTATCGCTAAAAAAAACTGTCAAATTGGTAAATTAAATTTGTTTAAAAATAATACGTTTAAATATAATATTATCTATTTATTATGTGAAAGTAAAGTTTAGAGTAAAATTAAAATCTAATATAATTCTTCTTGATACATTTTTTCAATTATTTGATCTACAGATAATGTACATTCCCAATTTAATTCCTGGAATATTTTGTTTGGATTTAGCGAAGAATATTCCAAATCAGATGGTCTTTTAAAAACATCACTTATTTCTAGATATTTTTCTATTTTTAAATTTGCAATTTCAAAAGATTTTTGAACGAAATATCTCAAAGATGTAGTTTTACCTGTAGCAATAATATAATCTTCTGGATATTTATTTTGAAGCATCAAATACATTGCCTCAACATATTTTGGAGCCCAACCCCAGTCTCTATATATATCTATATTCCCAATTTTTAATTTATCGAGTTTTCCATTTTTAATTTTTTTTACACCATTAATTATTTTTTTTGTAACAAACCTATCATGTCTTAAGACAGATTCATGATTTGATAAAAATCCAGTACAAGCAAATAAATCATAAGATTCTCTATAAGTAGAAACATGCCAAGTTGCTGTAGATTTTGCGACTGCATATGGACTTCTTGGTCTTAATTTTGTTTCTTCATTAGCAGCGAATTTTTTTGTGTTCCCAAAAGATTCTGAGCTCCCTGCATTAAAAAAACGTATATTTTTATTAAAGCACCTTATAACCTCCAATAAATTTAATGTACCGTTAGCTATCGACTCCATAGCTTCTATTGGTTGTTCAAAAGAAAGACTTACACTTGTTTGTCCAGATAAATTATATATCTCATCAGGATTTACATTAGTTATAACTTTGAGAACACTTCTAAAATCATTTAATGCTAATGATAATATAGTAATATTATTTGAAATGCCCAAACGTTCTAACCTGCTTGTATCACAAATTTGTGAGTCTCTACTAGTACCAAATATTTTATATTTTAGATTTAATAAATATCTTGCTAGATAAGCACCATCCTGTCCAGTTATTCCAAGTATTAAGGCAATTTTTGTCATAAAATATAGATGATTTATAAATTCAAATTTTTCAACAATTATATAACTAAATATATCTAAAAGTTTTAAAAATTAATTTTTTAGATTAATAAAAAATTATTTATTTTTATTTTTTAACTCATCACTAATTTTATTGAAAACTCTCAATTGATCTTTCTTTTTAAGACCTGGGAACAAGGGAATTGATAGATAACTTTTAGCATATTTTTCAGAATTTGGATAATCACCTTCCTTAAATCCTAAATTACGATAATAAGGTTGTAAATGCACTGGATTATAATGAAGTTGAACACCAATTTTCTTTAATCTCAGATTTTTAAATATTTTTTTATGAAGAAGTTCATTATCATTGGAAATTTTTAAAATAGCTAAATGAACTGAAGATAAAACATTATCTGGTATAGTTAAAAATTTCAAATTTGTATTAGAAAAAATTTTTATATAATTTTTCAATAATTTATTTCTTTCAATTACAATTTTATTTAATCTGTTTAATTGACTTAATCCTAGTGCCGCATGAATATCGCTTAAACGGTAATTAAAACCTAAATATTGTTGTTCATAACCCCATGAATTGGTAGTTGATAGTAAAAATCTTTTAATATCTTTAGTTATTCCATGAGAAACAAACATTCTCATTTTTTCTGCAAGAGACTTATCGTTTGTACAAGCCACACCACCTTCTCCTGAAGTTATTATTTTTACGGGATGAAAACTAAAAACTGTGATATTACTATATTTGCAATTACCAACAGGTTCATTTAAATATTCTCCTCCTAAAGCATGACTGGCATCTTCAATTATCGCAAAACCATACTTTTTTGAAAGTTCTGATATCTTTTTCATATCACATGAAGCTCCTCCAAGATGAACTACTACAAGTATTTTTGGAAGCTTTCCATTCTTTTCAGCTAACTTTAATTTCTCTTTTAATGAGTCATAAGAGATTAAACCAGTTTTAAAATCGATATCTACAAAATCAATAGAGGCTCCACAATACATTCCGCAATTTGCTGAAGCAACAAAAGTTATAGGGGAAGTCCAAAGAATATCTTTTGATCCTAATCCTAAAGATAAGCATGCTGTGTGAAGTGCGCTTGTTGCGCTATTATGAGCAATAGCAAATTTTGAAGAAACTTTTTTAGCTAAAGCATTCTCAAATTCATCTACTACAGGACCTTGAGTAATATATTGGCTTCTTAAAACTTTTAATACACACTTTATATCTCCGATAGAAATATCTTGTCTACTATATGGTAAATATTTCTCTGTCTTTTCAAATATCATCTAAATATATGTTTTTATAGAGTAAATAAATTTACATAATTAAAGTATCTTATTTATTATAAAAGTTAAAATAAAAATTTACTCAATTTAATAAGGATTTAAAAATAAATATTTTTTATTAGTTATTTATAATTTATTAAATTAAACAATAATTTATAATAATTGTAGATCTTTTTAGAATTAGATCCAAAAAGTATTACTAAAATAGCTTTAATTCTTATTTTATATGGATCAGAATAAATCTTAAAAAGCTCTCTACCAAATATTTTGTCATTTGAAATATTTAATTTATTATCTAATAAATTATTATATTTAAATTTCTCATTAGGATCAAAATTATTGTTTGATAAACATAAATATAAACTATTTGCATGAGTAGCACATTCATCACCAATTCCAATATTATTACAAAGAATTTTATTCGGAATAAATGAAGGAATATTTTTTATCATACAATGAATAGCATATCTATTGCCCCAAGTTCTATCAAGTTCTGCATAGCAATCAAAAAGTTTTGCCAACCAGAAAATTGTTGATTTAAATCCTAAATTATTTGAAATTAAAAATTTTAAAAGCAATAAAGATGTGAATTTAGGATAACAATCAATTTTGAAAGACTTCCAAGTATTAGTAGAAACATACCAACCCCAAATCATACATAAAGTAGCTCTTTTAAATATAAGATCCTCATTTTTATTTATGTTTAAAGAGTATGAGCAAATATTAAATTTCTTCAAGCCACTTAGCTCTAAATCATTTTTTAGCAAAGGAGCTAATTTTATAAATTGATTATGGACAAAACAATCACATTCGATTACAAAAAAATAATCTTCTTTATCTGCAACCCAATCTATTGCTTCCTTCATAGCAACTTTAACCCCTAAATTATTATTTCGAAAAAGAGTATTTATTTCACAATCCCAATTTATAGATTTAAGGACCCAATTTCTAATATAATTTATCTCTTTCTCTATTAATTTATTAGTATTACCATCCGAAGCAATATAAAGTTTATATGGTCTAACCTTTTTAATAGTTTCAAAAGATTTTTTGGTATTTTTAATTCCTCTATAAATACAAAATAAAATTGACTCTTGTGTTTCAAATTCATTTTTATTTTCCATGTTCATAATTAAAAAACTTATTTGATTTAAATCCTACAATTAAGTTTATTTAGGAAAATTGATATTAATTCTTCCGAAGAAATAAAATTATTCTTCAATTTTGCAATTTTATTAGAATTATTTATGTAATGGGATTTAAAATTCTTAATAACTTGAATAAAATTATTGCAATTCAAAGGATATTCTAGAAAATAACCAGAATCACCTATTAATTCTTCAGAATAATATAGTTTAGGAACTATTAAAGACTTTTTATGCATACAAGCCTCAATAATAGGTAATCCCAATGATTCACAATTAGATAAAAATAAAACTGCCGATGAATCTCTCACATAATTCATACATTTTGCATAAGATATCCTTCCAATAAATTTAAAATTATTACTATTAATTTTTAATAGTTGATTTTCAATAGTTAATATTATTTGAATTTTTTCTTTTTCTATAAAATCAATAATCTTTTTATCTTCTAGAAATAAATGATTTTTTTGAGGAAGATATGATGCAGGATAAAATAAATTCAAAATCAAATTCCAAAATGGTATTCAAAGAATATTTCATTTAATCTAAAATTTGGAAATTTGTTTTTGAAAAAATAACTCATCTGTTTTGATTGTACAAAGATTTTTAATTTTTTTGTATGAAGAGCATTAAAAACTAATCTTTTTAATTTCCAAATAAATTTATTAGAGAAAACTAAATTAGCTTGATGAAAATACAATATTTGATTATTTGCATTTCTGAAAGGATAGTCATCTATTGTTATTAAAGATTGGCAGAATAAGTTAATTGGAAATAATAGCTTGGTTAAAAATTGTATTGGATAAAGTCTATATATTTTTGGTAGATAGTTAATAGAATTATTAATTAATAAGTTTTCCTCTTTTAGTTTAGAAAAAAGTATTGAACCTGAGGAAATAAAAATTTTAAATTTCTTATTATCATATTTATTAATTAATGCTTTAATAATACTTAAAGTAACCTTGGAGCTGCCTTCACCATTAATGCCTGCAGCCCATAATATTAATTGCATTTAAGCTTTTTATTAATGAATATATATTAATTTATAACAAAAAAGATTATTATTTTCAATTAGATCAACTGCTTAGATTCCATTTTCATAAACAATTAAAATTCAATTCGCTTCTTATAAAAGTAAAATTTCAATCCCTTTTTGGTAATGATTTCTCTCAAATAACCATATAAATTCATAGATATTTCTGTAAATGCTTTCGAATAAAGTACTAAATAACAGCGTAAAAATTTTCTATAATATTTTTATATTATTTGTAAAGAATAGATTTATAAATCATTAATAAATTTTATTTTTTAATAAAACTATTCTATTTATTGAGGCATAACTTTATATATTTTGCCCACTTTTTATGACCACTTTTAGATAGATGAACACCATCTACATAGTCAGCGGGAGAGTACTTATCCTTGATAAAATTATATAAATTACATGTGTTTAATACGTTGGGATTATCCGAAAGCATGGATAGGTATTTATCATACAATTGAATATCTGATTTATTGTTTATTGAATTTGTAAACCATCTCTTGGGAGGAGTTATCACTATATTTATTTTTGATATTGAAGATTTTAAATAGTTATTCAAATCATACCAAGAATATTGAATAGTTTTATATTTAATAATTTCTCCTATAGAGGTATCAATCTGCTTATAAGGTCCTTTAACTCTTAAACTTGGTTTTAAATATTTCCAAAATAAGTAATTAATTAACTCATTAATTCCCTTTGGATGCTTAGGTGGTGTTGTCCAAAAAGGTAAACTTCTCATATTTGTCAGATTCCTTTGGTCATCTCCTGGAAGTATTACAAGAATAAATTCCGAAGGAACTCGTTTGGAATAAAGGGAAAAATTTGCAATAAATCTTCCCATATTATATGTACCCCAAGCATTTAACCCAGAATTTAAGCAAATTGAATTACTTCTATTTGCACAAAATATACTTGAAAATAATTCAGTATCGTCTATGTATGATCCGCCATAAGTAACGCTATCACCAACAAAAACAAAAACTTCTGATAAGGAATCACTCTTTTCACCAGGATTTACACGAAAACCCTCAGAATCTGTTGAAACCGTTGCATTATTAAATCTTTTATTATTTTGATTTGGTCTTAATCTATAACCTACAAGAGAGTCAGCTTGATAAATTATTGGATTACCTAACCCTAGAAATCTCGACGCAACCTCACAAATAAATATGCCAAATGATATGGATGATAATAATAATAATGCTTTAACACCAAATTTTTTAAAATTAAACACGAAGTTAAAAAATAGAATATATAAATGGTGCAACAACAGATCCCTGAGTAAATACAATAAGTGCTCCCATTAGCACAATTGTAATAATTAGAGGCGCTAGCCAATATTTCTTCCTTACCTTGAGGAAGTCCCAAATATCTTTTGTTAACTCTAAAAAATCTTTCATAATTAATGAATTAAGTTGAGGAACTAAAAGAAAAATCAATAAATATTTATAAAATTTAAAGATCACTAATTATAACATTAGAACCTAAATTATGAATTTTGATTATTTAAGGCAATTAATATAAAGAGTTTTAATTTTTTTAATAATTAATATTCGTTAATTTTTATTAAAGGAAGATAAAAAGCGAGAAATACAATTGATTGAGGTAAAGCTGTTTGTTTTAGAAGGGCACCTATAAATAATATAAATGACATCAAAAAAATACTCTTATTTTCTAATTGTGAAGATTGTAAATTTATAAAATATTTTCTAAAATTAAGAATAATTATAATTAGAAATACTGATCCATATTCAATAGTACCTCTAAAAAGTAGTGAATATCCATCCCCCCAATTTGACTCTACACCATCAAATAAGGCTATAAGATCCTTGTAAAAAATACTAAAATATTGAAAATATCCAGTAGATCCTGGGCCGAAGCCAAATATTGGAGAATTTTTAAGTACATATAAAGCTTTATCTCCAGAGTTTAACCAAGAGAGTACAGACATATTATTATTTTTCTGAGGAGTTAAATTAAGATCTGAAATTTCTAATAATGAGAATAAGGACTCTAATCTTGCTAATAAATTCTCATTTATTGAAAAGAGAAAATAAAAAATTAAAATAAGAAAAATTAGTAAAAGGATATTTATAGCAAGTGATTTTTTTAGCTTAAATCTAAATAATAATATTTTAATTTTTTTAAATATATTATTGTTAATAAAAAGAAAAAGGGAAGTTCCAATTATAAAAGAAACTATATGAGCAGAATCTGTTGAATATCCTCCCATAAAAATAGAAAATAATCCAATTTTAAAAAATCTAATATTTTCAGATATTTGTGTTTTAAAAAAAGGTATATAAAGGCCCAATGTACAATAGAAATACAATCCAAGCCATGAAGGTTCTCCAAAAGTTAACTCTGGACGATAGTTTTCAATATATTTCGGAAGAATTATTGAAAGGAAAATAGATAATAAACTTAAAGCAAAAGCGACATAGAAATTAAAATTCAAAAATTTAACAAAACTTCTTTTTTTTACAATTAAAGATGCTTTTGAAAGAGCAATTACTGGCATACTATACCAAAGGATAGAAAATATTCCTCTTAATAATGGATAATTATCTATAAATTCCTTATTGAAAAATATAGAATAAAATAATATTAAAAATTGAATAAAAACAATGTAAGTAATTTTTTTTGGATAAATATTAATAACATTAATAATTCCAATAAATGCACACAATGATACCCATCCAAAGGATTTTGGAATATTTAATAAATCACCAAATGGAAGTAAATATAATGGAAGTAAATAAATAAATGATTTCATTAATAATTATTTCTAAATCTTGTATCTTTATGATAAATATATTTTAAAATTTCTTTTGAATTAATAAAAGAATTTTCTGGGACATAAATTTGTTCAATTTCTTTTTCAAAAGTATTTTTATTTTTAATTATATTATTAAATGATTCTCCTATTATGGAATCATTATCAATTATTGAATCTCTTCCAATAAACACTGAAGAATTTACATTAATTATTGTATTACTCCTAATAATTGTATTTTCGCCAATATATAAACTTGAATTTTTATTAAAAATTATTTTAACATTTTTCATTATTTTTACGTTACGACAAATAATAAATTGCGAATTTATTTGAAAATATATTTTAGCTTTTTTAGAAATATGAAAATATTTTATAAATGATAAGAATCTATATTTAAAAACTTTAAAGAAAATCAATAAATAAAAAGGTACTATCCTTTTTCCTCTTAAAATAAAAATTAATCTTGCAAAATCATATCGAAACAATGATTTAAATTTATGAAAAAAAGTATTTATTTTTGAAATAATATTTTCAATTAAGTAAAATTTATATCTTTTCCTAATTTTACTAACTTCTTTTAAATTAATTTCTTTAAATCTTGATGATAAAGTATCTTTATGAACTCTAAAAGATGAGAAACATATTGGATAATATTTATATTTAATTTTCTCATCAATAAAAAATTTTACAAAGAGATCATAATCAGAGGCCAATTTAAAAGATATATCAAATTTATTTAATTTATTAAAAACTTTACTTCTCCAAAAGGCAGATGGCTGACCAATAAGTGTGGGCATATAATAAATAAATTCATTTCGAAAAATTTCTCTATAACATACTGTATATAGATAATTACTATCTTTATCAATATATTGAACATCTCCATAAATTAAGTCACAAAGTTCATTTTTTTTAAAAAATTCTGCGACAATGGCTAATGTATTTGGCAATAAAATATCATCGCTATTTATGTAACAAAAAATTTCTCCTTTACCTCTAGCAAATCCTTTATTTAAGGCATGATACATACCTAAATCCTTTTCAGAAATGGTATAGTCAATATTATCTGCATAACTTTCAATAATTTTATTTGATTCATCTGTTGAACCACCATCAATAATAAAATATTCAAAATTTTTATATGATTGATTTAAAACTGAATCAATGGTAAACCTAAGATATTTATCACTGTTGAAACATGGAGTAATTATTGTAAAAAAAGGAAAATCTGAATTCATTTTCTTCTGAATAATTTACATAAATTTTTATAAAAGAAACTACTATAACATTATCAATAATCGCTTCAATTTTTAAATCTTGTGTATTTTAGGTAATTTTACTAAACTTATCAACCAATTATATTTTAAATTTAATATTAATAGTTAAATAAAAATGAAAGTTGGAATTGATACTGAAATTTTTAGTGGTCAAATTAGAGGTGGTATTAGCAAACATTTCTCCTTATTAATAAGATATCTTAAATTAGAAAAAGATATAGAAATAAGACTTAATTCCATTTTTCATAATAATCTTAACCTCAAGGAAGAAAAAATTGGCATATATCTAATTCCTAGATTTAGAAGGTTAATTAGAGTTTTTCTTATATTTACAAGATTAAGTGATCCTAAAACAGATATTATTCATTATAGTTATTCTTTCAAGAATATAAAAAAAACAAAAGTTCCATCAATAATAACTGCCTATGATATGATCCCCGAAAATGGTTTAAGTCAAAATGTAATTCCTACTCTAATAGAATCAAAATATAAATCTTTTCAAGTTAGTGATGTCATATTAAGTATAAGCCATTTTACAAAAAACGAAATTATAAGATTTTATCCTGAATTCACTAATAAGATACATGTGATACATCTTGGCGTAGATGATTCATGGGATAGAAAAAATATTAAAGGATTT
>Ga0160422_10000523_pt1 | contig 23336 bp, 17 predicted proteins | sample Fk160mmetaG_FD_108192 | JGI IMG/M metagenome (GOLD analysis project Ga0160422, IMG submission 108192) | Marine microbial communities from the Central Pacific Ocean - Fk160115 60m metaG | ecosystem: Environmental > Aquatic > Marine > Oceanic > Photic zone | place: The Central Pacific Ocean...
GAAGCATTTATGCGCACTGTACGTGATAACGTGGAAAGAGGTGATAATGTTTACCTAAGAGGATTTGGATCTTTCATCGTAAAGACAAGAGCTGCTAAAACAGGTCGAAACATCCTTGCGAAGAAGTCAATCAGAATCCCTGCACACAACATCCCAGCATTCAAGCCTGCAAAGGAGTTCCTAGAGAACGTAAAGGCAAAAGTTGCTGTTAAAGCGTAAAAACTTTAATGAAGTTTAGCTCAGGACAAATAACTCTATTAATTACAGCAGTAGCTACCACTGCTGTAATTGTTCTTTCGAGTCGCAAGCCTAGCTCATCGCCTGAATCGGCGGAGCAAGTTGAGCAAATGATTACTGCAGAGGATGTTAAAATAGAAAAAGCTCTTGAGATTATTAATGGTGGAGGACCACCCATGGAGGGTATCTTAATGCTCAAAGAGCTTGCGGATGCTGATGAACCAAACTTAGACGCAGTGTTTCTCCTTGCGCAGTTAAGCGAAATATCTGGTCAGGATAGTTTGGCAGTTGAGAGATATAATCAGCTCAAAGAGTTTGCGGATGCTGATGAACCAAACATAGACGCAGTGTTTCTCCTTGCACAGTTAAACGAGTCATTCTCACAGCAAACAATAGCAGAAAAGGAAAGAGAAGAAGCTCTAGTTACAGCCATAAACCAAGAGTCTAATGTAGTAGAGAAGAATCGTCTAATTAAGAAGCTAAACGAACAACAAGCAGAGCAAACTAGACAAAAGAAAAAGGCAGTTGAGAGATATACTCAAGTACTGGAATTAGACCCAAATCAAATCGAAGCAACTTGGCAACTCGCTATGTTAAACATGGAAATGGGAGACTTAGAGGACGCAGTTACTAGATTTGAACTTTGTGTTGAAGAAGATGCAGCCTTTGCAAATGGCTATTTTTTCATCGGACGGTGTTTCGAAGCGATGGTAAGAAGCGGAAAGGAAAGAGAGGATTCTCTATTAAACGCTTTAGCTGAAGAATCTAACGTAGCAGATAAGAATATTCTAATTCAGGATCTAAAATACCAACAAGCACAGCTGCCCAAACACGAGCAAGCAGCGTTAGAAGCATATAAATCGTATTTGCCTCTTTCACCAGATTCAGCAACGAGTATGGGTGTTGAGGCCATTATTAACAGATTGGAAGTCGGAGCCACTAGGGCAAACGACGTTAACCCATAAAGAATTAAATCATGCCAAGCGGTAAGAAGCGTAAGCGTCATAAGATGGCGACTCACAAAAGAAAGAAGCGTCTACGTAAGAATCGTCACAAGAAGAAGAAGTAATTCTTGCTTCGCGCAGCTAGCGTGAAGTTTTCTTGTGACATGTGAAGCGTCTAGTATTTACTAGGCCAAATACACGTGCGTTGAATTCAGAATTAATAATAAATTCAACCTCTAAGGGGGTTGAACTAGCTGTCCTTGAAGAAGGAAAGCTCGTAGAATTACACCGTGATCCAGGTGAAACTGCCTACAGAGTAGGTGATATTTATCTTGGTCGTGTTAGGAAGGTTATGCCAAATCTTAACGCAGGTTTTATCGACGTTGGCTACGATAGAGATGCCTTCTTACACCATAGCGATTTGGGTGTCCAATACAAGACACTCCAAAAATGGACGAAACTTGTAATTACAGGAAAGCAACCCGTCTCTAAAATTGATAAGTTCAAATTAGAGAAGGATATTGAAAAGAAGGGTAAGATGCAGGATTACGTTAGCTCTTCGCAATTAGTTCTAGTACAAGTTGCAAAAGAACCAATTGGATCTAAGGGGCCAAGACTTACAGCAGATGTAACTCTCCCTGGAAGATTCTTAGTTCTGGTACCGTTTTCAGATAAAGTTAATCTTTCGAGTAAGCTTAGAAATGAGAAGGAGAAGAAGCGCTTAAAGAGTTTGATCAATAGTATCAGGCCTCCTGGGTTTGGCATAATTGTAAGAACGGTAGCTGAAGGTAAAAAATCAGCGGATTTACACAGCGACTTAAGTGACCTTATGAAGCGTTGGGATGAGATGTACAAGGGTCTTAAGAGGGCAAAACCTGGAAAGAGAATTCTTGGTGAGCTTAACAAGACAAGTACTGTACTTAGAGATGCCCTACGTCCAGAGTGTGAACAAATAAGAGTGAACAACGAAAAGCTGGCAGACGAAGTAAAGACTTATTTAGGAAGTATTGGCTCGAGCAAGGTTGACATGGTCAAGTATGTAAAGGATAAAGACCTATTTAATACTCTTTCTATCCACAGGCAGATTAAGGCCAAGTTTGGCACTAAGGTTAATCTTAAAAACGGAGCTTACTTAATCATCGAACAAACTGAAGCTATGTTTGTTATCGATGTAAACAGTGGAGGGAGGAAGAAGGGAGCAACTTCTCAGGAGGAAAACGCTCTAATCACCAACTTGGAATGTGTTGATGAAATTGCAAGACTCTTGCGTCTAAGAGATATTGGAGGAATTATTGCCATCGATTTTATCGATATGGCGAAGAGGGAGAATAATAAGAAACTCACTGATGCGATGAGGACTGCCATGAGGAAGGACAAGGCCAAACACAACATCGCGCCTCCAAGTAAGTTTGGTGTAATGGAACTAACTCGTCAAAGAGTAAGGGATGTAGCAGATGTTAAGACTAAGGATAAGTGCCCATCTTGTAATGGAACGGGAAATATCCAAGCTGCAATTCTTGTGACTGATTCTATCGAAGCTTCAATTAAGTATCTAGCAAAGGGTGAAGGGCATAAGAAGATGTCTTTACTCCTTCATCCAATTCTAGAAGCATACCTTATAAAAGGTGAGATTCACAGTATGCTAAAGGGAATTTGGGGTTCTAGTCTTAGAACGAATTGGGAAAAGAAATACGGAATTGAGATTGCAATAGAATCAAATTCATCGGTTGAGATTTTAGAATTTCACGTATTCGATTCTAACGGTAAGGAGCTATCTAATTAAGATGGCCTTGGTGGAATATCCTTGGGATAGCATAGGAATGATTTCACGACTTTTCTAGTTAAACTTTCAACTGAAAGGTTATCATTTGCCTTTGCAAATTCTACAAGTTCTCCACCTTTTGTCTTGAGCATGATTCCATCTTCAACATAGGGTTGGTTGTCAACAGAATCAGAGCTTACGTAGTATTTGGCCTCCTCTTCTGTAAGAGCCCAAAGATTCATTACTCTATCAATTCTCTCTTGAATATCTTCATAAGAAAAAGGCTCTGTGCCCATTTCAATTCGGAATAATTTTCTATCAAGTAACCTTGAACTCAAATCAGACAGGACTTTGTCTGAGTGATACCTCCAAGCTTTCATTGCGTTTAGAATATCGCTATCGTCAAGATCGCAAAATTTATCTAACACTCCTTCAGTCTTTGCAAACCCCTCTTTGTCGTAATCATTTTGTAGGAAGGTGCTAAGTGCAGGCGATGCAAAAAGTACTTCTCCTTTGCGACTCAACTCCTTTGCGCGTTTTAAAGCAAGCATTAACATATGCTCAGCACTAAGAACAGTTCTGTGCAAGTATACTTGCCAATACATAAGCCTCCTTGCAACGATAAATTTTTCAATACTGTAAATGCCCTTTTCCTCAATCACTAACTGATCACCTTCAACAGCAAGCATCTTGATTATCCTCTCTGAACCAACTTTTCCCTCAGTTACTCCTGAGTAGAAACTATCTCTTGCCAAGTAGTCTAACCTATCCATGTCAAGCTGAGATGAAACAAGTTGATGTAGGAATTTTTTATGGTATTTGTTTTGGAATATTTGGATTGCCAAATCGAGCAGCCCGCCAAACTCCTCATTCAACCTCTCCATAATCAGCTCACTGATATCCTCGTGGTGTATGTCTTGGACTATACTATTTTCAAGGGCATGGCTAAATGGACCATGGCCTATATCGTGAAGCAAAATTGCAAAACACACTGCTTCATCCTCCTCATTTGTTATATCTATGCCCTTTGCTCTAAGTGTGTTTATAGCTTGTTGCATTAGGAATAAACAACCAACAGCGTGATGAAATCTATTGTGCACTGCTCCGGGGTAGACCAAATGGCTCAAACCCAGTTGAGAAATTCTTCTGAGTCGTTGTACATATGGATGGTCCATAAGTTCAAGAGCCCTAGAGTGCCTCAAAGTCACAAATCCATAAACAGGATCATTTAGGATTTTATGGCGATTGGATGTTGACATAAATTCTAAGATACGCGTTACTTTGTAACAATTACGCAAATTAAAAGTATGACACGACAACCTCATATACTTTGGGCTGACGATGAGATTGATATTTTAAAACCTCATATCTTGTTTTTAGAGGGGAAGGATTACAAAGTAACTGGAGTAAATAGCGGAAACGAAGCTCTTGAGGAAATCGAAAAAATAGCTTTTGACGTAGTGTTCTTAGACGAGAATATGCCTGGCCTGAATGGTATTGAGACTCTTCAAAGTATTAAGGAAATCCGCCCCCACCTTCCAGTAATTATGATTACAAAAAGTGAGGAGGAACACATTATGGAGGAAGCAATAGGATCAAAAATAAGCGATTATTTAATCAAACCTGTAAACCCAAACCAAATCCTTCTTGCAGTTAAAAAGGTCCTTGACGGAAAGAGACTTTTAAGCGAGAAGGCGATGTTGGACTATCAGAAAGAATTCCGAGAAATAGGGATGAAGCTGATGGGTCGTATGGACATTGATATTTGGTATGAGGTTTACAACAGGCTTGTGTTTTGGGATATAGAATTACGCAATTCGGAAGACCAAAGCATGCAGGATATTTTAAACATGCAATTTGAAGATGCGAATAGGCAGTTTGGCAAATTTGTAGAAAGTAATTATGAATCTTGGGTTGGTTCCTCTGAAGATCTAGATATGCCTCTTCTGTCGCATAGGGTTTTGCCGTCAATCCTCCCCGAGGCAATAAGTGGAGCAAATGGTAGACCAGTATATCTTGTCGTGATCGACAATCTCAGATTGGATCAATGGCAAACCATAGCTCCACAATTAAAAGATCTATTTAGGACTAAGGAAAACAATTTTTATTTGAGCATTTTGCCTACATCAACTCAGTATGCTCGTAATGCTTTATTTGCCGGGATGATGCCAGCCGATATTCATAGATTAACTCCACAGTATTGGAGGTCAGAAGATGAGGAGGGTTCTAAAAACCAATTCGAGGAAGAATTGTTAAATTCCCTTTTGAGTAGAATTGGTGTAGAAGGTAAAACCAGTTATCATAAGGTGACCAACCTCGCTGCAGGCAAAAGACTTGCGGACTCTTTCCATGAAACTAAGGGCGAAATTCTAACTACGTTAGTTTACAATTTCGTAGATATGCTGAGTCATGCAAGAACTGATATGGATGTTATCAAAGAACTTGCTGACGACGAAGCAGCGTACAGGAGCTTAACTCTAACTTGGTTTGAGCACAGCGCGCTGAAGGATTTGTTTGAGAAGATGGCCCAAAATGGTGGGAGAGTAATTGTGACTACTGACCACGGAACTGTTAGGGTGAAAAACGAAGTAAAGGTTAAGGGAGACAGGTCTACAAATTCAAACTTAAGGTATAAGATTGGAAAGAATTTGGGATATAATGCGGACGAGGTCTTCGAGTGCCTTGATCCTGAGAAATTTGGGCTTCCAAGGCCAAACCTCAGCACTGGATACGTTTTCGCTAGAGACAAGGACTTTTTCGTATACCCAAATAATTACCACCAATTTGTAAAATATTTCAAGGATACCTTCCAGCACGGTGGTGTTAGTCTTGAGGAAATGGTAATTCCTCTAGCTATTTTAGACGCGAAGTAAATTTGCATCAATGGAGGTATTGTTAGAAATAGAGAAGTACGATTTAGGTGAGCTTGGAAGTGTGGCTTCTAAAATCGCTAGTGTATTGACCCAAAGTGGAGTACTTGCTGTTCATGGAGAAATGGGAGTAGGAAAGACGACTTTGGTGAAGCATTTATGTTCAGTATTGGGAGTAGAGGATGAGGTGAGTAGCCCTACTTTTGGCCTTATTAATGTATACAAATCAGTTGATAGGGTTATTAATCATATCGATTTGTATAGGTTGAAAAATGCTGAGGAAGCGGAGACTGCGGGTGTGTTTGAGTTGTTTTATTCAGATGCTATAACGATAGTGGAATGGCCTGAGAGAATTGCGGATGAATTGCCTAATGAGATGATGCTTTTAAAGATTGATTTATGTGAAAAGTTTAACCACGATAGTAGCAGAAGACTGATTTTAAGTCGAACTTAGTAATCTAATCACACTATCATGGATTCACAAAGAGAAGGAATCAAGGCTTTAGCTAGGGAGGCATCGTTGCTTCCAAAGGAAGAATTATTGCAGGTAAAAGAGGGTTCGTCAGAATTAATTATTGGCATCCCAAAGGAAACTAGTCTGCAAGAAAAGCGAGTTGCAATTACCCCTGAAGCTGTAGCACTTCTCGTTGCTCACGGTCATCAGGTTGTTGTCGAAACCGGAGCTGGAGAGCTTTCGTACTACACTGATGTAGATTACAGCGAGGCAGGAGCGAGGATAGAAAGTGATAGAAAAGAAGTGATGCAGGCTGGACTAGTAATGAAGGTTGAGCCACCATCATTGGAAGAAGTGGGGATGATGTCAATGGGGGCAACACTAATTAGCGCCCTTCAACTCAGCGTCCAAAGCGAAGGATTAATCGAGTCACTGGGTAAGAAAAAAATTACCGCTATAGCTTGGGATTACATCAGAAATAAGAGTGGAATATTCCCCCTTGTTAGAGCCATGAGTGAGATTGCTGGAAATACAGCTATACTCAAAGCTGGCGACCTCCTTGCAGCGTCAAACGGAAGGTCAACTATGCTTGGTGGCATTAGTGGTGTCAGACCCAGCACTGTTGTTATAATTGGCGCAGGTACAGTTGGTGAGTTCGCAGCCCGTTCGGCAATGGGCTTAGGCGCTCAGGTGAAAATTTTCGATAACAGACAGCATAGGCTGGTTCGAATTCAGCAGAGCTTGGGTATAAGGATTTGGACTAGCACAATCCAACCATCAGTTCTAGACGAAGCGTTGCGCTCGGCAGACGTTGCCATAGGAGCATTACGAGGCGAAGGCCCCAGATCTCCGATGGTAGTTAGCGAACCCATGGTAAGTGCTATGAAGGAGAAGAGCGTCATCATCGATGTTTGCATTGATAGGGGAGGATGTTTCGAAACTTCAAGGGTAACTTCTCACGAGGATCCGACTTATACAGAGATGGGTGTCATCCATTACTGTGTGCCTAATTTGGCCTCATGTGTAAGCCGAACTGCTAGCGAGGCATTGAGCAATATTATTGCACCAATGCTACTTAGCATAGCTTCAGATGGTGGAGTAGAAATAGCAGTAAGGCATGCTAATATAATAAGATCTGGAGTTTATATGTTCAAGGGAACTTTGACTCACCGTGGTATAGCTGAGGAGAGAGGGCTGCCATACAAGGAATTGGACTTGTTGCTTGCCGCATACTAATATCAAGGGTTTAGCCGCCAACAATCTTTCTTATTTCGTGTAGCTTCATTAGTGCATCAATGGGCGTAAGATTATCAATGTCTAAATCTAAAAGTCTATCTCTTACGTCTTCAAGCGCAGGATCATCTAGTTGGAAAAAGGACATTTGAACACCTTCTCCCACTGAAGGAGGTTTGACTGGTTGAACCTTAGGCCCATCTCCAGTGTTTTTTCTTGACGATTCCAAATCAACAAGAACTTCTTCTGCTCTACGAACCAGGGAACGTGGCATGCCTGCGAGTTTGGCAACATGTATCCCAAAGCTGTGATTCGACCCCCCTGGAACTAGCTTTCTCAAGAATACGATATTGCCATTTACCTCTTTTACATTCACATTAAAGTTCCTAATTCTAGGAAAGCTCGATTGCATTGCGTTTAGCTCGTGGTAGTGTGTTGCAAATAGCGTTAGGGGTCTTACAGTATCTGAAGCGTGAAGGTGTTCAGCGATAGCCCAAGCTATACTCACTCCATCATAGGTCGAAGTTCCTCGGCCAATCTCATCAAGCAAAACAAGTGACCTCTCAGTAAGGTTGTTCAAGATGGATGCGGTTTCATTCATCTCTACCATAAATGTGGATTCGCCACTAGAGATATTATCTGAAGCGCCTACTCTTGTGAAAATTCTGTCTAGAATTCCAAGTTCTGCAGATTTTGCTGGCACAAATCCTCCGCTTTGCGCCATTAAGCAAATGAGAGCCGTTTGTCTAAGTAGTGCACTCTTACCTGACATGTTGGGGCCCGTTACCATTAAGATTTGGGCTTGGTTTGGATCTAGCGTTACATCGTTTGCTACATAGGTTTCGCCTATGGGTAATTGTTTTTCAATTACTGGATGCCTTCCGTCGCAGATGATGAGCCCGTGTTCGTCCTTCATCCTGGGTCTGGTGTATCCGTTTTCGTTTGCTACCTCTGCATTGCTGAGCAATACGTCTAGATCGCCCATTGCTCTGGAGTTTCCAAGTAGTTCAGCTGTATTTTTTACCGTTTCTGCGACTAAGTTGTCATAGATTTTGTGTTCTATAGTTAGGGCTTTGTCTTTTGCATCTAGGATTTGGGCTTCAAGAATTTTAAGCTCCTCAGTGATATACCTCTCAGCTTGGGTTAACGTTTGTTTACGAATCCACTCCTTTGGCACTTTGTCTTTATAGGCGTTCCTAACCTCTAAATAGTAACCAAAAACACTATTGAATCCGATTTTCAATGAACTAATCCCAGTGAGCGCAACCTCTCGAGTTCGAATTTCCTCAAGTGCCACATCACTTTCGAATGCAAGCGATCTGATTTGATCTAACTCTTCACTTACTCCTTTTTTTATTACAGCTCCCCTTCCGACTTGGGTTGGAGCCTCTTCCTCAAGTTCGTTTTGTAAACGACTCAAAAGTTTATCGCAAGGAGAAAGCCTCTCGAGCGTTGGTATTAGCGGTGCCTCTCCAGCTGCTTCATCTGCAACTTCGATAACTGATTCAATGCCTTTGCGAAGTCCTACCAATTCCCTTGGGTTTATTCTTGCAGAACTAGCTTTAGAAGCCAGTCGCTCTAAATCCCCAACTGATTTTAGGATTTCTCTTAGCTTTAATCTCAATTTAGTGTTTTCCAAAAGAGTTGCTACAGCCTCATGCCTAGCCTCGATGTTCTTCCTATCAGTAAGTGGCATAACTAACCACTTACGTAATGTCCTAGCACCCATTGGAGTATTTGTGAAATCTAAGCAATCTGCCAACGCCACACCATCAGGATGCGAAGGATAAGTAATTTCCAAATTGCGAACCGTGAACCTGTCTAGCCACATCCCATCAGTTTCCCTCAAACGCTTTACACCTTGTAAATGCCCAAGCTTAGTGTGATGTGTATATTCTAAATACTGAAGAATAACTCCCGCAGCCACCGTTGCTTTGGGAGCATCATTTAGCCCAAATCCCTTTAGCGATTTCGTGCCAAACAACCCGTGAAGCTTCTCCTCGGCAAATTCTACTGTGAAAATCCAGTCGTCGAGTTTTGATCTTGGCACATCGTCGCCAAATAGACTTATCAAATCGAGTTCGTACTGCTTTTGAAGAACCAACTCCTTGGGCGATAAAGACCTAAGCAATCTATCAATCCATTCCACAGACCCTTCAGCTGCCAAGAATTCTCCTGTGCTGATATCAAGGAACGCAGCTCCAATTCCTTTGGGAGTGTAGTGTAGTGAAGCTAGGTAATGATTTTCTTTAGATTCTAGAACTTGATCGTGCATTACAACCCCAGGTGTCACGAGTTCTGTTACACCACGCTTTACAATACCCTTAGCTTGTTTGGGGTCTTCAAGTTGATCGCAAACAGCAACCTTGTGCCCAGCCCGAACTAATTTAGGAAGGTAAGTGTCGAGTGAATGATGAGGAAACCCAGCTAGATCAATCTCCGATGCACTACCGTTGCCACGTTTTGCAAGAATTATCCCAAGCACCTTTGCCGCTACAATAGCATCACTGCCAAATGTCTCGTAGAAGTCACCAACCCTGAACAACAGAATTGTATCCGGATGCGCCGCTTTAATCCGGTTGTATTGTTTCATTAATGGAGTTTCCTTTCCCGCCACTTCTACTTGTCAATTTGAGTCTAGGCCAAATTAGGAACTCCATTGCTCTAAAAAAGACAAAAAGGGGGAGTGCTTATCCACAAGCAACCAACACGCTATTAAGCGACTTTTAAACCGGGATTGTTAGGGTTTATTTCTTGCTCTTCGCAATACTTTCTATCTACTACGAATTCTTTAACGTCAGAACCAGGAAGTTCAAACATGGCTTGGGTTAATAGTGACTCTAAAATCCCTCTAAGCCCTCTAGCTCCAAGTTTGAATTCAACGGCCTTATCTACAGCCCAATCCAATGCGTCAGCATTGAACTTCAATTTTATACCATCTAGTTCGAACAAGAGCATATACTGTTTGATAAGAGCGTTTTTGGGCTCAGTGAGTATTCTCCTAAGAGCATCCTTATCAAGTTTGCTCAAATATGTGAGTACGGGGAAACGCCCAACTAATTCTGGGATTAATCCATAGTTCTTCAAATCAGCAGGGCTTATGTGACTCAAGATATCTTCACCTACTCCCACAGACGAACGCAACTTGAAGCCAATAGTACTTTGCTTGTATCTGCGTTCTATCATTTGGTCTATTCCTGAGAAAGCGCCGCCACATATAAACAGGATGTTTTGAGTATTAATCTTGATAAGTTTCTGCTCTGGGTGCTTACGCCCGCCTTGAGGAGGAACGTTTACCTCGGTGCCTTCTAGAAGCTTCAAAAGTGCTTGCTGTACTCCTTCACCACTTACGTCACGAGTTATAGAAGGGTTGTCGTTTTTGCGAGCGATTTTATCAATCTCGTCAATAAATACAATTCCTCTTTCAGTCGTTTCAATGTCGTAATCAGAAGCTTGTAGCAATCTAGATAAAACACTTTCTACATCTTCACCAACGTAGCCAGCCTCTGTAAGTACAGTTGCATCAGCTATACAAAATGGAACATCTAGAAAGCGCGCAATTGTTTTAGCAAGTAGTGTTTTTCCAGTTCCTGTTTCACCAACTAGAATTACGTTGGATTTGTCTAATTCTATTTCAGCACCCTTTTTTGGAGGATTTAAAAGACGCTTATAGTGGTTGTATACAGCAACGCTTAGAGTTCTTTTTGCTGCCTCTTGACCAATTACGTATTCGTCTAGATGTGCCTTTATATTAGCAGGCTTCTTGAGGTCGATTTTTGGAAGAGCCCTAGGTGCCTTGGCTGCTTCTTCCTTGATAATATTAGTGGCTTGTCCAACACAAAGGTCACAGATATGGCCAGAGGATCCAGCGATAAGCATATCAACTTCATTCTTGGTCCTTCCGCAAAATGAACATTTATCTGCACCCTTTTTTGCCATATTATCTAATTAATACTTCGTCGATCATACCGTAATCCTTCGCTTCTTGAGAAGTCATCCAGTAATCTCTATCACCATCCTTCCAAACATCGTCATATGATTTTCCAGAGTGATGAGATATGATCTCGTATAGTTCTTTCTTAAGCTTTTGAATCTCCTTTGCAGTGATTTCTATATCCGAAGCTTGACCTCTAGCTCCACCAAGTGGTTGGTGAATCATAATTCTGGAGTGTTTCAATGCAGTTCTCTTTCCAGCAGCACCTCCACAAAGAAGTACAGCACCCATTGAAGCAGCCATGCCTGTGCAAATAGTAGCAATTTCTGGTTTTATGTATTGCATTGTATCGTAAATGCCTAAACCTGCATACACGCTTCCACCTGGAGAATTGATATAAATCTGAATATCCTTTGTTGGATCAGTAGATTCTAAGAATAGCAGCTGAGCTTGGATAATGTTTGCAATGTAATCATCAACACCCGTTCCCAGGAAAATGATTCTATCTGCCATTAATCGAGAGAAAACGTCTACCTCTCTAAAAGGCATTGGTCTTTCCTCGATAACAGTTCGAGTCATGTTTTCAGGTCCATATATTGATGAGACAAAGTCCCCAACTGTATGGCTACTTAATCCACGGTCCTTGACAGCGAACTTCATAAATTCTTTACGGTTGTTCATGTTGTTTTGAGAATATGTAGGCAATTTAGTCTACAAGAACTAAACCACAGCCGCCCAGACTAAATGGATATTCACAAGCTTTATTTAACCTCTGCAGCTAGTTCAGTAAACTTCTCGTAGCTGATAGACTTGTCCTTAATGCTAACCAAAGTTTTCAGGTGATCAACCACCTTTCTTTCGATAATAACATCTGCAATTCTGCGACGTTCATCCTCTTGAGCAAGCATATTCTTCACAACATTAAACATAGTTTCTTCATCCATAGGCATGCCGTACTGTGCGTACTGATTGCCAATGAATTTCTTTGCTTCAACTTCTAGCTCATCAGCAGTAACCTTCATGTCTTGATTTGCCATCACTTCTTTTTGGACTAGTTGCCAACGTAGTGAATCAGCATAACCAGCAAACTCTGAATCAAGCTGTTCTGGAGTTACAGGCTTTTCGTTAGTAAGCATAATCCAACGCTTCAAGAACGCGTCTGGTAGTTCGATTTTCATGTATTCAACAAGATCTACAACAAATCTTCGACGGAAAACCCACTCAGCATCTCTGTCGAAATAGTCCTCGAGATCTTTTTCAATCTTTCCTTTGAAATCTTTAAGATTCTTTACTTCACCCTGAGGGTAAATTTTGTCAAATAACTGTTGGTTTACTTCGTGCTCCTCGAGGCTCTTGATTTCTTCTACGCCAAACTTAAACTCACCCTTTAAGTCTTGAACTTGCTCGTGAGTGATGCCCAACATTCTACCCAAATCGTCATTCCCTTTTGAAACCTTCGCAGGATCAAGAACTAAAAAGTCATTAAGCTTGGAACCAATTAATTTCTTTTGAGTCTTTTTGTCCTCAACGAATTCAATTGAAATAGAGCTGCGGTTTTCAATACCTCCATCTAAAATTTCACCTTTATCATCAAGTTGAACAAATGTTCCGAGGAGCATGTCCTTTTCACCTGCAACCTCAACATCATTTACTTTACCGTGTTGACGTTGCATATCAGTGATACGGCTGTCAATGGCTTTCTTGTCAACTGGGATAGTGTGGCGTGTGAATTTGGCTTTTTTTAAATCCAGCTTAATCTCAGGGGCCAAACCTATTTCATAGTGAAAGGTAAATGCATCTGGATTTTCCCAGTCTCCAGTGTCCTCAAGAGTTTCAGAAGGAATAGGATTTCCAAGTATATCAAGCTTGTTATCTAAAACGTGCTTTTGTAGCGCCTCAGAAAGAAGCTTGTTAAGCTCATCTGCTAGAATGCTCTTGCCGTACTGTTTGCGGATTAAACCCATCGGAATTTTCCCTTTACGGAAACCTGGCATTTGGGCTTGTTTCTTGTAAGATTTTAGAGAATCTTCAACGCGACCTTCGTAATCGCTTTTTTCCAGAGTAACACTAATGTGCGCTCTTAGAGCATCAATTGAATCCTGTCTTATTTGCATGCTTTTCTTGTAAGGAGCTTATCCAGAAGAGTTGGAATTGTGCGGGTGGAGGGACTCGAACCCACACACCTTGCGGCACTAGATCCTAAGTCTAGCGTGTCTACCAATTTCACCACACCCGCATTCCAAAATCGGGGTGCAAATATATGACGAACTATTATAAACGACAATAAAAAAGGAGTCTACGCTTGTATTTTTTTTTACAAGCCAAAAAGTGAGTTGTACTTTGCGTGCATGAGGCTGGTTTGTGTAGTTATTGCGTTGACAATCATAGCTGTTGTCCCTATTTCAAATCAGCTATCGCCAGTATTTAAAGATGAACTTCCACCAGTTAATAGGTCAAAGGATTTGGGATTTAGAATGCTCAAATCAGATGAGAAGACTTTTGTGGGATTCGGGCTAAGGAATAGTAAATTGGAATTGATACGTGCTTTTATTCAAAATGTCTATCCATATCTTTAACGCATGGCAAACACATCAGATATTAAAAATGGATTGTGCCTTAATCACAACAACGGTTTATGGCAGATTGTAGAATTTCTTCACGTAAAGCCAGGAAAGGGTGCAGCGTTTGTTAGAACTAAGTTGAAGAATATTGAAACAGGCAGAGTTGTTGATCACACTTTTAATGCAGGAGCAAAAATTGACCCTGTAAGAATTGAGACTCGTGAATACCAATATCTATATAATGATGATATGGGCTATCACTTTATGAATTGTTCAACTTATGAGCAGATTTCTATGGGTAAGCACCTGATTAATGCACCTGAATTTTTGAAGGATGAGCTTATATGCCAAATCCTTTTCCACGCCGAGGAAGAAAGACCTTTGTCGTGTGAGTTGCCGACACATATTGAAGCAGAAGTGACTTATACTGAGCCAGGAGTTAAGGGTGATACGGCAACAAATACTTTCAAGCCTGCAACAATCGATACTGGAGTGGAGATAAGAGTCCCACTATTTATTGATACTGGAGATTTTATTAAAGTTGATACTCGTAAGAAAGAATACACTGAAAGAGTTAAGAAGTAATTTCCTTCTTGCTACCTCGCATTTCGAGATCTAAAACGACTAACAAGGCGATGAATCCCCAAAAGGGTGCACTCGCCTTATCTGTGTCTAAATAATTGTTGAGTATTCCGTGAATGAAATAGGTCATTAGGCCCAGATATACTCCAACTGCTAAATTTCTTTTGTCTATATCCTCTGACTCATTCCACAATCTAAATCCGATAGAACTGATATACCAAATGAATAGTAGGACAAACATTGGCCCAAGAATTCCTTGTTCAGCAAGTGGGCCTAAGTATTCGCTATGAGCGTTTCCCCCGTCGGCATTGTTGGTGCTAATGATGGTTTTATATTTGGCCTCCTGATAAGGGGCATAAACAAATTGATAAGTGCCAGGACCCCATCCAAATAGAGGGCGCTCTTTAAAAAGTGACCAAGCACAATTCCATCTATTCAGTCTTTCAAGATTAGAATCATCGCTAGATACGTTAGAAATAGATTCAACGTGCTCCGTTAAATTGTCAGAAGAATCCTGCTTATTCCTTTGGAGTTCTATCAAAATAGAATCCTGATTGATCCATACTAAACTAAGGGCAACAATACCCATTCCAATAATTTGTCTCAAGCTCACGCCTAACCTCATTATTCCAAATAATGAAGCGACTCCTATTAGACTAACCCAAGCAGCTCGGGTGAAAGAGAACACTATGCCAATTCCAAGTATGAACGTTGCTAAACTCAGCAATACCCTTGTGATTTCTGGACGTCCCTTTTTAATAAGGAGAGCAATTGCAGGCGGGAATAGCATCGCTAACACTGCTCCATAAGATGTGTGATCCTTAAAAAAGGGCTTCATCATCCAATGCCCTGCAGCTTTGCTGAAATTGTGACCTGCGTGCCTAATCAATGTGTAAATCACAACGATTATAAGAGGGAATAACAGCATCATGATCATCCTTTCTCTGTACTGCGGCTTGTGCAACATTACATGCCCAAGGATGAAAAAGAATCCAACTGTAAACCACGCTCTGGAAATAAAAAACTTTAGAGACACTACAATGTCATAACTCGTTATGGATGTGATAAAAATCCATAACATCATACCACCGATTACACGTGAAATAGGGTGAGTAAAAAGCTTTTTGTCTACGGGATATTCCTTACATGACCTAAGTATGAATAGCACCAATAGACCCAAAAGCATTGGCTCTGTTGGCATGTAAAGCCCAGGAACATTATATACGAATTCCTGAAGATTTATACTCAGTGGAACAGCTAAAAGAAGCACTCCCATAAAAAGATCCATTCGTTTAATTGCCCACCAAAACAAAATCAATGCTAAAGGCACAAGTGCAAACAGCATAAACTCGAAATAAACACTTAGGCCTAAAATGAGAGAGTATAATAGCCCTCCAATTATTGCAATTTTATCTGAAGCCAATTGCTTCACGCTTACTTTTCAGTTGATTTAATACTATCTAGGATAAGTAGTGAAATCAGTGTGAATACTAAAGTTGACAAAACACTTACAACCACTATCAACCATCTAACTGGTTTGGATTTTTTATCTGCTACTTCAGCTAAATCTACAACTAAGCTAGATGGAAGGTGAGTGTCAGCATCAACTTTTAAAAGGTCTAATCTTTTTTTGAGAATGGCTAATTGCTCATAAGCTGGCTCTAAATAGTTGGCTAGCTCGTTGTACTCATTTGCAAGTTTAGAGATTCTATCAAGATCGTTTTGGATAGTTCTGGCTCCCTTCATGTTGTTGTTAGCAATAGCAGTTCCATATTGAATTGTTAGGCCTTCAACTTGGGCCTCAAAATCGTAAATCCCTTGAGAGTGAAGCTCTCCCAATTTATCCTCTGCACTTTGGATTTCATTTAACGCCTTTTCATATGACTGCTTTGCTAGTTCATATGCAAGTTGTGCCCTTTCATTTCTCAACTTATTAGCAAGACTATCTGTTAGTTCAACTAAGTCATTTGCTATCTCTTTTGCTAATTGAGGATCTGTATCTAAAACTGCAATTCTAATAGATCCATACCTAGTAAGAGAAGCACTCACATTGCTATTGTATTCTCTTTGTAAAAGTGTCTTGCCACCAGATTGATTTATGTCAATATCGTAGTGTTTAGCAAGGTTGTATGTTTTGATAATCTTTCCTCTAACTAGACTTGAGTTTAGAAGTTGTAATAATCTCTCAGCATCCTCAGTTTCTCCGTAAGAGAGGATGTCGCCTGAATTTGTTTCTTCAAAAAATTGTTGGCCTATTGAGCTTTGTGTTGTTGCGAACATCACTACGCTAGATTGGAATTTTTCCTCCATAAGTAACGCAACTGCTGATGAAATAAAAGCTGATGCAAATCCAACAATGATGAAAATTCTCAGTCTTTTGTAAATAAAAAGTATAAGATGAGAGGAATCTAAATTTGACTTCATAAGGTTAAAGTAGATTATTTAACTACACGCGAGCAAAGTTATAACTTTGAACCCATGTCTCGTATTGCATTAAACGCACGATTATTAATACCTGGAAAATTAGAAGGAACGGGTAAGTTTACTCATCAGTGTTATAAGAGACTTATTTCTTCAAGGCAGGAAGATAAATTTCTACTCATTTTTGATAGGACACCTCCTGAGGAATTTGACTACGGGAAAAATGTTGAGACAGTATGTCTTTTGCCTCCTGCTCGTAGGCCTTGGCTCTTTGATATTTGGTTTGATTATGCAATTACAAGGAAGCTAAAAAATTGGAATGCTGATTTATTTGTCTCGACAGATGGATATATCTCAAGAAGAACTTCAGTGCCTCAGCTCAACATAATACACGATATAAATTTTGAGCACAATCCTCAGTGGTTGCCATCTAGATATGCAAGGCACTTTAGAAAGAGGTTTCCTGAATATGCTCGTATAGCAACTAAACTTTGCACTGTATCTAATTACAGTAAAGCAGATATTTCTAAATGCTATGGTCTTGTAGAAGATGGTATTACCGTAATACCAAATGCGCCAGATTCAATGTTTACACAAATTGATGAAAGGTCAAAAGAAGTTGCAAGAGATCAATTATGTGGAGGTAAACCTTATATAGTTTTTGTTGGCTCACTTCACCCACGAAAAAATATTACAGGAATCGTGAATGCATTTAAAGAGTACAAAAGACAAGGTGGCTCATCAGAATTATTGATGGTAGGAGTTTCTATGTGGAGGGATGAAAAGAGAGAGGCTCCAGGTGTACATTATGCTGGTAGGCTAAACGATGATGCTCTTGCACATGCAGTTGCTGGAGCAGAAGCAATGCTATATCTACCTTTTTTTGAAGGATTTGGAGTGCCCATAGTTGAAGCAATGGCTTGTGGCGTTCCTGTTGTAGCTAGTAATTGCACATCAGTTCCTGAAGTTTGTGGAGATGCCGCAGCTGCTTTGGTTGATCCAAATGATTTTGAAGGTGCAGCAAAAGGATTATTGAAATTAGAGGGAGATTGTGATTTTAGACAACAGGTAATACAATCTGGCTTAATGCGCTCCGAAGACTATTCTTGGGATAGAAGCGCAGAAATTTTTTCGAAAGAAATAGACAAATTACTCAATGCCTAATCTCTTACCATTTTTAGAAAAAGGCAGGGTAGAAGCTGGTTGTGATGAAGCAGGAAGAGGATGTTTAGCTGGTCCTGTTGTCGCAGCAGCAGTAATTCTAGATGAGCAAACTGCTTTGGAATTAAACTTGGACGACAGTAAAAAGTTATCTGAAAAAAAGAGGGAAGCTTTGAGAATTCTTATCGAAGAAAAAGCTCTTGCTTGGGCTGTTTCTTTTGTGCCAAACGAAAAGATAGATGAGATTAATATTCTTCAAGCATCTTTTTTGGCAATGAGGCAATCTGTTGAACAACTGTTCATAAGGCCTGAACATATTTTAATCGATGGAAACAGATTTGTTTCTTCTGAAAAAATGCCACCACATACATGCGTCATAAAGGGTGATGGAAAGTATAGTTCGATTGCAGCTGCAAGCATATTAGCAAAGACCCATAGAGATGAGTTTATGAGAAGTGTTGCTATTGATTTTCCAGGGTATGGATGGGAGAAAAATGCAGGCTATCCAACGGCAAAACACAAAGAAGCGGTTAAGTCATTGGGCACGACGAACTTACATAGACTGTCGTTCAAACTTGATTAATCGTAGCTGAACAATTATATCGCTTGTTTTAAACGCTTTCGAAGTGTAGATTTACGTGCGTAAAATCAAAACTACCATGTATCGTTTAATCCTTACCCTATTAACTGTTCTCTTTGCGGCCGTAAATATTAGTCAAGCGCAGTGTACTCTCTTCTTTTCTGAATACGCAGAAGGTAGCTCAAACAACAAATATTTAGAGATTTACAACCCCACAAATATGGAGGTTGATCTCAGTGGATATGCATTCCCAAGTGTAAGTAATGCTCCATCAGTTCCAGGCGAATATGAGTATTGGAACACATTTGATGAAGGTGCAACAATTGCACCAGGTGGATTCTATGTAATTGCTCATGGATCTGCTGACCCAGCAATTCTTGCTTTTGCAAACCAAACTCACAATTACTTAAGTAATGGTGACGACGGGTACATGTTAGTTCAAGGAACAGAAAATGATTATGTTCAAGTTGACGCTATTGGAGATTGGAATGGTGATCCTGGATCAGGATGGGATGTCGCAGGTGTTGCAGCAGCAACAAAAGATCATACTCTTGTAAGAAAGTCAACAGTTACTCAAGGTAACGGCGGTGACTGGACTACTTCTGCAGGAACGAATGAAGAAGATTCTGAGTGGATTGTTCACCCACAAAATACTTGGAACGACTTAGGGTCTCACACATTTACTGGAAACTGTGGAGCAGCTGTAGAGGGTTGTACAAACCCTAACGCAACTAACTATGATGCAAGCGCTACGTCAGATGACGGCAGCTGTCTATTTGATAACGCATGTAACGTTGATGCAATCGAAGTAGAAGCATTCAATTATGGATTTGAACCAGCAGACCTAACTGTTGAAGTAGGTGCTCAAGTTACTTGGACTAACATTGGGGGTAACCACGATGTGAACTTTGACATTAGCTCTATTTCTGGAGAATCATTTGGCAACCCAGAGGCATTTTACCTTCCAATGGTAACAGGAGATGCTTCAGGAGTTTGCATTGGATCTATCACATTCGATACTCCTGGTGTATACTCATACGACTGTTCAATTGGAAATCACGCTGCTAATGGCATGGTAGGAACGATTACAGTTGGTACTGGTGGATGTACTGAAGCAGGAGCTCCTAACTTCAATGAGGATGCAGATTGGGATGACGGCTCTTGTCAGCAATCACAATTCACTTCGATTTACGACATCCAAGTTGGACAAGAAACGGGTACTTACACTGATCAGGTAGTAAATACTTCAGGTATTGTTACAGGTGTATATGGATCGTCAGTTTCATTACAGGATGGAACTGGACCATATTCTGGAATTTGGATGTACGGTTCAGATGTAAACGTACAAGTAGGTGATGAAATTACTATTACTGCAACAGTAGGTGAGTACTACGACCTTACTCAACTTTCTTCTCCAGCCGTTAGTATTTCAAGCCAAGGCAATGACTTGCCTGCAGCTGAGGTTCTTGGCTCTGCTGCTGTATCTGAAGAGCAGTGGGAGGGTGTGCTTGTCCATACAAGCGGTACAGTAGATAATGACGCACTTGGTTTTGGCGAGTGGTCTGTAGACGATGGAAGTGGTTCAGTTAGAATCGACGATAAGGGTTATGACGCTTTAGGTTCAGGACTTGTTTCAATAGGATTGACATTCGACGTAGTTGGTGCTCTTGATTACTCATATGGTAACTTCAAGGTTCAACCTCGTACTTCTGATGATGTTATGCTACACGGTTGTACAAACAACACAGCAGACAACTACAATTCTGACGCATCTATCGAAGATGGCTCTTGTCAATTCTCTGGGGCTGAGTGTACAGTTTTCATTTCAGAAATTGCAGAAGGAAGCTCTAACAACAAATACTTAGAGTTATACAACCCTACTGGATCAACAGTATTCCTAAGCCAATACACACTTGCAAATTGTAGTAACGGTTGTGATAATCCTGACGCACTTTACTTAGGAGATCAATTCGATTACTGGACTTTCTCATTCCCAATAGATGCAACTATTGAGCCTAATGGAACATATGTTGTTGCTCACCCAAGCGCAGACCAAACCATCTTAGATGTAGCTGATATGACTTACTACTATCTAAGTAACGGTGATGACACATATGGTCTTGTAGAATTTGTTGGACAGGATTCAGTCCTAGTTGACGTAGTTGGTGAGATTGGACCAGATCCTGGGTCTGGATTCACAGTTTCTGGTGTAACAAACGCAACACAAAACGGAACACTAATCAGAAAGCCAACAGTTAATGCCGGTAACGGTGGTGAGTGGGCAGGTTCAGCAGGAACAGATTCATTTGACGGTGAGTGGTTGATCTACGAATCAGACTACTGGGCAGATATTGCTATCCACACTTTCACTGGTGGATGTTCTGCTAGCACTGCTGGTTGTACTGACCCAGGTGCTATTAACTATGATGAAAATGCAACTGAGGATGATGGATCATGTTTATACATTCCTAACCTAACAATCCAAGAAATCCACGCTGGACCAGTTTTTGGCCAAGTAATTACACATGGTATTGTTACTGCAGTTTACCAGCCTTCATTTGCTCTAGCGAACAACCCATCATTCGTAATCCAAAACGGAACAGGAGCTTATTCAGCAATCTGGTGTATTGGTGATGGTGTTGCAGTTGGAGACCTTGTAGACGTAGCAGGAAACGTTAGTGAAGTATACGGACTACGCCAAATCCTAGGAGCTACTCCTACAGTAATTTCTTCTGGCAACGATCTTCCAGCAGCCGAGCTCCTTGGAACAGCTGCTATCAATGACGAGCAGTGGGAGAGCGTTCTCCTTCAAATGCTTGCTCCTGTATCAAATGCAGACGCAGGATACGGAGAGTGGCTTATGGATGACGGCTCCGGCTCTGGTGCTGTAGACGACTTCGCATACGACGCAGTAGGTGATAGCGTTGATGTAGATGGCGTTATGGTTCCAGTTGTTGAAGAAGGTGTTACTTACAGAGTTACAGGGCCAAACTTCTACGCATACGGCGCATGGAAACTTGCTCCAAGAGATTCTTCAGATGTTGTAAGACTTGGATGTATGAACTCTGAATTCCCTAACTACGACCCACTGGCTGCAGAAGATGACAGCTCTTGTGCAAACGTAGAAGGATGTACTGACCCAACAGCAGACAACTACGATCCTGCTGCTACTGTAGATGACGGTTCATGTATGATTACTGGTTGTACTGATACTGACGCACTCAACTACAACCCAAATACAACTAACGAAGACAACTCAACGTGTTACTACACATTGCCTTCTATTATCATTAATGAGATACACTACAACCCATGTTCAAACCAGGGTGATGATTTCGAATGGGAGTTCTGTGAGCTTCTTAACCTTGGAGATCTTCCAGCTGATATCAGCGGATTCAACTTCATTAACGGAGCATCTGGTGAGGATCAGGTTGGACTAGTATTCCCAGAGGGAACTACAATGGGACCAGGAGAATTCATTGTAATTACAGTTGCTGGCGGCCTAGGAACGCCAAACTACGAAGGCAACGGCTACCAAGTATTCACAATGGAGATAGGCAACTTTTCTAACTCAGGTGAATCAGTAGGTTTACAAGATGCTTGGGGTAACGTGATTGATCAAGTTGAATACTCTGACGAGGGCGCTTGGCCCGCAGATGGCTTTGGCATCCTTGGCTCAGTTCTTATCGCAAGCCCAGACGGTGGTTGTGCATCACTAGAGTACATACCAGAAATCCTAGTTGAATACCTTGCTGGTGTTCCAGGCATGGATAATGAGTTTGGCTCTAACTGGCAAGCATCTTGGGTTGACGGTGGTACTCCGGGAGCACCAAACTCTTCTGCATTTGGCTGTAACGACGCTACAGCGTGTAACTACAACCCAACAGCTTACTTAGCAAATAATGATGTGTGTGATTACGACTGTTACGGTTGTACTTACCCAACAGCAGAGAACTTCGATAGTGGAGCGTCATTTGACGATGGTACATGTGAATTCAGTATTGCTGAAAACGATTGTCCATCAGATATCAATGGTGATGGCACAGTTTCAACTGGTGACCTTCTACTATTCTTATCAGCATTCGGCGAGATTTGCGATTAAGATTTCTAATCACAAAAAAAAGGCACTCCTTTGAGGGTGCCTTTTTTATTTCACTAAAACTTGGGTAGTGTCTTCGTTAGATATGTTCAATGACCTGTCCTCAATAGAAAACCTAAACCTCAGGGTGTCGTACGAACTCTGCAAATGCCAAGTGTTCATATCGATTTCAACCACGCCATTTATCGCTTGGTTTGTTCCCGTTGGATTCGCTCGAGGCACTCTGTAATAAAAAGGAACTTGTCCTTCATCAGGATTTAATTCAATATGAGCCCAAACTCCATCCCTCAACTCGTCGTACTCACACTTTAAATTGTAGTAATGCTCACATGATGTACAAAATGGAGGTAATGTATCTCCGCTATTCAAGCCTAAATCCCCATCGCCGTCTGTTACATTAAAACTTAAAACTGCACTTCCGTTCTCATTTACATCAAATGACAAGAATTCGATTTGGGGTTCGTATGGATATCTGACGTCTTCAAGACATCCAGTTAA
>Ga0160422_10000525_pt1 | contig 23293 bp, 20 predicted proteins | sample Fk160mmetaG_FD_108192 | JGI IMG/M metagenome (GOLD analysis project Ga0160422, IMG submission 108192) | Marine microbial communities from the Central Pacific Ocean - Fk160115 60m metaG | ecosystem: Environmental > Aquatic > Marine > Oceanic > Photic zone | place: The Central Pacific Ocean...
CTTTTTCAAAGTATGTAGACCCAAATTTTAAAATTGATAACATTGAAAATTTGTGCAATAATGTATTTTCTTTACCAATTCACTCTGAAATTGAAAACTCAAAACAAGATGTTGTAATTGAGGCTGTACAATCATTTATTAAGTCAGTTTAATTTGAACCAAGAAAAATCTAACTTGAAAAAGATTTTCAGAAATATTACAATTTTCTCCTCATTATTTGTATTTCAAATTATAAATAGTCAAGTTGAAGTTAAGACTAACTTGCTGACATCAATCCTTTTAGTACCAAATTTTGGTGTTGAGATAAAAGTCAATAAAAAGTCAAGTTTTCAAATTGATTTCCTTGGTTCCTTTTGGGACTCAGTTGAGCCACTAAATAACTCACCCTTTCATGTTAATCAAAATTTTATTGAATATAGAATTTATAAAAATGAAGATCTAACCGGATTTTTTTATGGACCAAATATTGGTTATGGCATGTTTACCATGCAAAAACCAAATTTTGCAATAATCTACGATCATTGGAGAGATAAAAATTATAGCTCTAGCGATGATGATTCGTATAAATCTGGTAGAGCAGCATTTTATGGAATTACCTTTGGATATAAAAAAAAAATTGGTAAGAATTTTGCTCTTGAAGCTTTTGTCGGTGCTGGTTTAACACAATCAGTTTATAGGTCTTATGAGGGTTTGATCAGAACTGATTTTAATGATGATAACCCAAGAGACTTTGATAAAAGTGGAGAAGTAGCAATTTACAAAGGAGGTTTAATGTTGGTTTATAAGTTTAATTCTAAGAAACAGCAATAGTTTTTAAATTCAATATTATATTCTACCTATTTAATATAAAGTGATTAAATTTGGCACGTGGAACATGCCCAAGATTATTTTATTCACGAAAGTGCTATTGTGGATACCCCCTCAAAAATTGGTAAAGGAACCAAAATTTGGCATTTCAGTCATATTATGCAAAACTCTGTAATAGGTCTAAATTGTAATATTGGTCAAAATGTAGTGGTTTCACCATATGTAACTTTAGGTAACAATGTAAAAGTTCAAAATAATGTATCAATTTATACTGGCGTCACATGTAATGATGATGTTTTTCTTGGACCCTCAATGGTATTTACAAATATCATTAACCCAAGAAGTGCTATTATTAGGAGAGATAAATATGTTGAAACTCTTGTTGATAAAGGCGCATCAATTGGAGCTAATGCAACTATAATTTGTGGAAATAAAATAGGAAAATATTCTCTAATTGGGGCTGGATCAGTAGTTACTAAAGATGTATTGAATTATTCACTTGTCGTAGGAAACCCAGCAAGGCACATTGGGTGGGTTAGTGAGTATGGTCATAAATTAATATTTAATTCTGATGGAATGGCAACATGTCCAGAAAGTGGTGACAGGTACTCATTGACTGAAAATATGGTAGTAAAAATATTATGAAGATGAAAAATTTTACAATAATTGGTGTTGCAGGATATATAGCGCCTAGGCATTTAAAAGCAATAAAGGATACTAATAATAATTTGTTAGCTGCCTTAGATCCTTGTGATAATGTGGGGGTAATAGACTCTTTTTTTCCAAAATGTGATTTTTTCACTGAGCCTGAAAGATTTGACAGGCACATCGAAAAGTTAAAATATGAACAAAATATGTCTGTTGATTATATGACGGTATGTACACCTAATTTCATGCATGATTCTCACATTAGAATGGCTTTGAGGCGAGAGGCTGATGCTATTTGTGAAAAGCCATTGGTTTTGAATCCATGGAATCTGGATTCTTTACAAAAAGTTGAATCCAAATCTGGAAAAAAAATTTGGACTGTCTTACAATTAAGACACCACGATAGTATACAAAAACTTAAAAAAATGGTTGATAACTCACCACCCGAAAAAATATTTGATATTGATTTAACATATATCACATCAAGGGGCAAATGGTATTATACATCATGGAAAGGAGATCCCAGTAAGTCTGGTGGTATAGCAACTAATATAGGTGTACATTTTTTTGATATGCTTTCATGGATTTTTGGAGATGTAAAAAATAATACAGTTCATATACATACCCATGACAGAGCAGCTGGATTTTTAGATTTTAAAAAAGCTAGAGTAAGATGGTTTTTATCAATAAATTCTGATTTACTTCCTGCCGAAATTAAGCAGAAAAATCAAACTACTTACAGGTCAATATCAATTGAATCAAAAGAATTGGAGTTTAGTAATGGATTTAATGATTTACATACAGAAGTTTACAAAAATATTTTGAAATCTAATGGATATGGTTTAGAAGATGCTCGTAAGGCAATTGATATTGTTCATGAGATTAGATCGAAAAAAACTGTTGGTTTAAAGGGTGATTATCACCCTTTTGCAAAAAACAAACTATCAGTCCATCCTTTTTCAAGAAATCTATAATATTAAAATAATGAAAATACCATTTAAAGATTTAAATGTCATAAACCATCCTTACACAACACTTTTACACAAGCAACCATACAGAGTTTGTTCTAAGACTATAATGGACACATCAGACATTGATATACAATTTGATAAAGATGGAGTAAGTAATCATTATTACTTGTATCAGGACTTTAAAAAAGAGTGGTATACAAAAGATCCACAAGAAATTCTAATGGATTCTGTTAAGAAAATAAAAGAAAAAAGAAAAAATAAAGAATATGATTGTATACTTGGTATTAGTGGTGGTATTGATAGTTCTTTTTTAGCCCACTATGCAACTAAAATTTTAGGATTAAAAGTTTTACTTCTTCACGTTGATACTGGTTGGAATTCTGAAATTGCTGTTCAAAATATAAGAAACCTTGCAAAAAAACTTAATCTATCACTCCACACATATGTATTGGATTGGGAAGTAATTAAGGATTTACAGAGGTCATTTTTCTTTTCCTCTGTTGCAAACCTAGATATTCCACAAGACCACGCCTTTACTGCATGTATGTACAATGAGGCAAATAAAAATAAAATAAATTATATTTTAAGTGGTGGAAATATGACAACAGAGTCAATACTTCCAAACTCTTATGGGTACGATTCAAACGATTCCATTCACCTAATTGATGTACACAAAAAATTTGGTTTGAAAAAACTAAAAGATTACCCAGTTTTTACACTTTACAAGAGGTTTTTTTATTATCCTTTAATAAAGTCAATCAAGACATTCAGACCACTTGATTACATTGAATATAATAAAAATGATGCTCAGTCGTTACTCATGAAGGAATATGGTTGGCGTTCCTATGGTCAAAAGCATCATGAATCAAGATTTACTAAATTTTTTCAAAACCATTACTTACCTAAAAAATTTGGTTTTGATAAGAGAAAAGCACACCTGTCAAGCCTAATTTCATCAGGACAACTAACACGAAAAAATGCTATAAAAGAATTCAATAAACCACTCTATGACTTAAATGATTTGGACCTAGATAGAGAGTATTTTATTAAAAAACTTGATTTAACTCAAAACAAATATGATGAAGTTATGAATATGAAACCTAAATTCTATTACGATTATAAGTCCTATCACAAGCTTTATAATTTTTTAAGAAAAAATAGTAAATGGTTTACATACATAAAAAAGTCATTGAATAAAATGTAAATAATACTTGATGAAATTCCGCGTAAGCGAAAGTTTAGTTTTAACCATATTATTAGTATACAACAGTACACAATCATCTGTAATTGCATTTTCCCCGATCACCTTAATTCTTTCCCTTTTATTTGCTTTGTATTTATTTATCAAGAATAAAAAGAATATTGATAAATTATTTGTTAATTTCTCCTTATTATTTTTTTTAGTAAACATTTTTCTTTTTTTTTCATTGTTAAAATTTGATATTTTTTTATCAGGATATATGTATCTAAAGTTTTTGTATGCATATTTATCAATCAAAAATATAGGTCTCGATTTTTTTAAAAACATAGTAAAAATTGGATATTATGGAGCAATTATATCTTTAGCATTTTTTTCCTTTCAAATTATAAATTATGATTTCACATTCAAGTTTGTAGGTTTTTTGCAGAATAGTTTTGATTTTTTAACCTTTAGGAATGAGTCTTTTGCTAATAATATTCTATTTACTGTAAATTCTTCAGCAGAGTTTAGAAATAGTGGATTTATGTGGGAGCCAAAAGGGTTTGCAAATTTTTTAATTATTTCTATTTTCTTTCAATTAGTAATAGGAAGTTTTAAAGTATTCAATAAAAAAATGTTAATTATGTTAATCGCTTTAATTACTACCTTTTCAACTACTGGTTTTATTGCTCTTTTTTCCCTTTTAATTTTTTATTTTTTAAATAAAAATTTAAAAACCTCTTTAATTTTTTTCCCAATATTTATTTTGTTTTCTTCAATCATTTTTTTTAATACAGACTTCTTGTATGACAAAATAGTTTATGAGTTGTCATTGACTAAAGAATATGAAAATTTATTGTATCAAAAGAAAGACTACAAAGATGATGTATACTCGCTTGGTCGAACGGGATCATTTATTGTTGATATAAATGATTTAAAAAATCGTCCTTTTTTTGGATATGGGTTCACTAGAGAAAATAGAACTCAGAGCGACTTTGTAAAGTTGATTAGAGTTAATGGATTATCAGATTTACTTGCAGTGTATGGGATTGTAGGCTTCATTCTATATTTTTATATGCACCATATATTTTTGAAAAAAATGCAAAATCAATTGAATTTTAAATTTGCACCAATAATACTAATCACATTAATCATAATTTATACTGCATCGACTCTAACTTCCCATCCTCTTTGGATTTCATTTCTTTTTTTGAGTTTAGTGTATAAAAAAATTTAAATGAAAATATTAATCATAGCTTATACTGATCTTAAAATGGATCCAAGACCATACAGACAAATTAATTGTCTAAATAAGCTGTATAGTGTATATACAGTAGGTAAATCAAATTCTGGTTTGGAAAAATCTTTTTTTCCACTTAAAAAACACAGTTTTATTATAAATATGATTAGAATATTTGTACTAAAAATGGGTTTTAACAAATGGTATTACTGGGACAAATACAAAAAAAACCTTCTAAAATTAATTGATAAAAATAATTTTGATTTAGTTATTGCACATGAAATAAAAACTCTTCCTCTAGCTCTAAGAATAGCCAAAGGAAGTCCTGTTATTTTAGATGCACATGAATATTCACCAAATAATTTTGATGATGATTTTTTATGGCGTTTTTTTTTAAAAAAACATTTTATTTGGTTATGTAAAAGTTACCTTCCCAAGATTGATAAACTAGTATCTGTTTCACCAGGCATTGTGGATAAGTATAGCAGTGAATTTAATACAAAATCAATTTTATTAACCAACGCAGCGAATTATTTTAAATCTCTAAAACCCAAAATTGTTTCAGAAACCAAAATAAAAATAATCTATCATGGTCTACTATCTAAATCAAGACGTATTGACTTGTTTATCGATATGATGAGATATTTAGATAATGATATATATGAGTTAACATTGATGCTTGTCTCTGGGACTTATGAAAAACTTCTGTATAAAAAATTAAAGAAAAAAGCGAAGGGTCTAAACATAAAATTTGAGAAACCTGTAAAAAGGAAAAATTTAATTAAATTTTCAAATAAATTTGATTTAGGTTTATGTTTTTTTCAGCCTATTAATTTCAATCTAAAATATGCATTGCCTAATAAATTCTTTGAACTTATTCAGTCAAGAGTAGCCGTTGTTATTGGTCCTGACATTGAAATGTCTAAATATGTAAAAAAATATAAAATTGGTATAATATCTAAAGATTGGAGTGCTAAATCGCTGGCTAACATCATTGCAAATACAAATAAAGAACAAATTATGTTTCACAAGGTCCAATGTCACAAAAATGCGATGAAACTATCCTCAATTAACAATAATAAATTTTTCATAAAAACCATTGAATCTTATGATAAAAATTAGTGATTATTTAAGAAATATTTTTACCATGATTACGGGTGCTTTTGTTGCTCAGTTAATTCTTATACTTGGATCACTTGCAATTACTAGAATATATAAACCAGAAGATTTAGGATTAATTGCATTATTCCTCTCTTTAGTTAATATTGTTAGTGTTATATCTACTGGACAGTTTGAACATTCTATTATTTTACCGAAAAGAAATATAGATGCTTACAATTTAATTTTTTATACATGTTTTCTAGTTCTCGTAGTCTCCGGTTTTTGTTTTATTATGATTTTACCTTTCACAACTGAAATTTCAAATTTTTTAAATCAAGATAATTTTGATACGTGGTTATATTTTTTACCAATTATGGTCGTTTTAAATGCTTTTTTTTATGTTTTCAGAGCATGGTTAATAAGAAAAAAGAACTTTAATCGTATTACAAAAGGAACTGTATTAAAATCTGTAATTTTAAATACCATTATCATAACAGGAGGATTGTATATTGCCAATCCCATATTTTTTTTAATTGGTAATTTAGTTGCACAATTCTCTGAGACCCTTTATTTATATATAAAAATTGAAAAAACTAAAACAGATTTAAGCGTACTCAACGCTAAAGTTCTTTTAAAAGAATACAAAAATTTTCCAACTTTTCTATTACCTGCCGAACTTATTAACACTTATACAAGTCAAAACCCTATAATTTTATTAAACCTTTTTTTTGGTGCATCAACAGTTGGGTTTTTTTCACTAACCCAAAGAGTTTTAGGGCTACCAATTAAATTGATTTCAAATACAACGAGGGAAGTATTTAAACAACGTGCCACTGAAGAATTTAATAACCACGGAAATTGTAGAAAATCTTTTGGTGAAACCTTCAAATTATTATTTTTTGTATCACTTGTTCCTGCCATTATATTATATTTTTTATCACCAGTTTTATTTTCCTTTTTCTTTGGAAGTGATTGGGTAATATCTGGGTTATACGCTAAATATTTATTAATTATGTTTTGTTTTCAATTTTCTGTTAGCCCACTTTCTTATGTTCTATTTATTAGGAATAAACAAAAATATGATATGTACTGGCAGATTGGATTGCTCATTTTTACTACAATTGGAATTCTTGTTGGTGTTTACTTTGATTCAGCCGATATCTCAATTATTGGATATAGTATTACTTATGCTTTTATGTACCTAGTTTACCTTAAATTAATTTATGATGCTTCGAAATAGTATATATAAAAGTGTAATGAAATAATTAAGTATTATATTTGAAAAACTCCAACTTTAAATATGATAGTTATTGTTGATTATGGACTTGGCAACCTTCGATCAATTTACAAATCATGTAAAAAATACACCAAAGAGGTTATAATTTCATCTTCTAAAGATGAAATTCTCAAATCAAAAAAAATCATCCTACCGGGCGTAGGTCAATTCAAAACAGCAATGGAAAATTTAAAGAGTTTAGATTTAATACCTACTTTAAATTCTCATGTTTCAATGAATAAACCAATTCTTGGTATTTGCCTAGGCATGCAAATAATGACAAATTTTAGTGAGGAAGGTGAGGTAAAAGGTCTTGGTTGGATTAATGCGAATACAAAAAAATTTAATGTTAAAATGAGAATTCCTCAGGTTGGTTGGAATTCTGTACACGTTCTAAAATCGAATAATTTGTTGGATAAAAAAGATTTAAGCAAAATTAGAAATGAATTTTTTTTTGTTCACTCTTACCATGTAGAATTAGTTAATTTGAAAGACGGTTTATTTGAAACTACATATTCAAATAAAAAATTTATTTCAGGTTTTAGTTCAAAAAATATATATGGAGTTCAATTCCATCCGGAGAAAAGCTATGATGTAGGTGAAAAATTAATTTCAAATTTTATCTTGGATGTTTAGAAGAAGGAAAACTCCAGTTCTGTTACTTAAAGACCAAGGTCTGGTTAAAACAATAAAATTTGATAAAAAAAATTCTAAGTATGTAGGAGATCCAATAAATGCAGTAAAAATATTTAATGACTTCCAAGCAGACGAGTTAATTTTTTTGGATATTGAAGCAACTTCACAAAAACGAACGATTAGTCTTGATATTGTAAAAAACATTGGTGATGAGGCTTTTATGCCCTTTGCAGTAGGTGGAGGAATTAATAATTTAAAACAAGTTGAAAGCATACTAAAATTAGGTGCAGAAAGGGTTATAATTAATTCAGCTTCTTTTAAAAATCCCAACCTAGTTGGAAATATTGTAAAGGAATTCGGATCATCAACTGTAATAGTTGCTATTGACTTGAAGAAAAATTTTTTTGGAAAATATGTTTTATACACAAATTGTGGGAAATCAAAGTCCCGCTACCCATTAATTGATTATTTAAAATTTATTGAAGATCAAGGTGCAGGTGAAATTTTTGTTCAATCAATTTCAAATGATGGAACTTATAAGGGTTATGATTTAGATATGATTAATTTCGTTTTGAAAAATACTCATACTCCAATTATACCTTGTGGTGGTTGTTCATCATTTAAAGAGTTTGAAAAAATGGAAAAAATAGAAGGTATTAACTCCTATGCTGCAGGTAGTGTTTTTGTTTTTTTTGGACCTAGAAAAGCGGTACTAATTAACTATCCTGAATAATGAAAATCTTGGTTGATATAGGACATCCTGCACATGTTCATTACTTTAGAAATTTTATTAAAAAAATAAAGAAGCATAATAATCAAATATTGATAATAGCTAGAAACAAAGATGTTACCCATGAATTATTAAAAACTTATGATTTAAAGTATGTTTCAAGAGGCAAGGGAGGAAATAATATTTTTAGTAAAATTTTATATTTTCCATATGCTGTTTTCAAAATATTAAAAGAAGCAACTAAATTCAGACCAGATTTTTATTTAAGTTTTGCTTCACCGTATGTTCCTATTGCCTCATTATTCTTAAAAAAACCAGTAATTACAGTGGATGATACAGAAAACGATTGGTTAAGTCATATGTTCTATTCACCATTTTCAGATTTAATCATAACACCAATTTTCTTTAAAAAAAATTTTGGTAAGAATCATATTAAAATAAATACTCTATTTGAACTGGGAAGTATACATCCTAAGTATTTTAAACCAGATAAAAATTTCAAGAAAAAAATTGGATTAAAGGATTCGGAGAATTATGTTGTATTAAGATTTGTTAATTGGAACGCTACTCATGATATTAATGAAGAGGGATTCAATTTAAAATCAAAAAAAAATATTGTTGAAATTCTTTCAAAATATGCAAAGGTGTTAATTTCATCAGAGGGAGAACTTCCAAATGAGTTAAATAAGTTTAAAATTAAAATACCCGTTGATCAAGCACATAATTTATTGAAACATGCCGCATTATATGTTGGTGAGTCTGGAACAATGGCGGTTGAGGCCTCAATGTTAGGTACGCCTTCTATTTTGTATTCATCTTTAGCAAAAAAGCTTGGAAATTTTATATCTCTTTCTGAAGAATTTTCCCTTTTAGAGTTATGTGATAATGAAGATGAATTAATTTCTTCAATTATAAATATTTTTGAAAATAAAAAATCAAAATTTATGTGGGAAAAAAAATCTTTAAATTTTATTTTAGAAAAAATTGATTTTACAAAATTTTTAGTTTGGTTGTTTACTAACTACCCTGAAAGTAAAAGACAACTTCTAATTGGCAGCAATCAAATTGAAAAAATTGATGACAAACTTTAAAATAAATAACATTTTAGAACTTAATTTCCAAAATAAGAAGGACACAATTCAGTGCAACACACATATTAATAAGATTAAGAACTTGAACTTATTTTTAAGAACTGTAAATTATAAATTAAAAATTAACGGTATTTTCAGAGGAAAGTTTGTCCCCAATGATAACTTTAGAATTAATCTCAAAAAAAAATATATTTATCCTATCTATATCTTTTTGTATGCTTTTGATTATATAATTAATAGACTCTTTCCAAGAATATTATTTTTCAGAACTTTATATTTTTTTTTTACTAAGGGGAAACTGATTAGAATATCGAAGGCTGAAATGTTTGGGCGTTTGTATTATAACGGATTCATTTTTCATGAAGAAACAATACATGATAATGATATACATTTTACCTTCATAAAAAAAAGAGAGTGTTCTAATAATACTGATTTAAATTATGGTCCAATAATTAAACTTGACAGAATTGGTAAAAATGGGAAAATATTCAAGGTATATAAACTGAGAACAATGCACTCCTACTCAGAGTTTATTCAAGAATATATTTATGATCAAAATAATTTGAGTGATAAAGGCAAAATAAAAAATGACTTTAGAATTTCTAAAGAAGGAAAAATTTTTAGAAAGTTATGGATTGATGAAATCCCTATGGTCATTAATGTATTGAGAGGGGAGATGAAAATTGTTGGAGTAAGACCACTTAGCCCCCATTACTTTAGTTTGTATTCAGAAAATTTAAAAAAAATGAGAATTAAGCACAAACCCGGTTTAATACCGCCATTTTATTATGATATGCCAAAATCATTTAATCAGATTTTGGAATCCGAAAAAAAATATTTAATCTCTTATGAAAAAAATCCCCTAAAAACAGATATAAAATATTTTTTTGGGGTATTTAAAAATATCATAATTAAAGGTGCTAGAAGTGGATAAGTCTAGAAATTGGATAAAATGAATATATTTGCAACTCAAAATTTAAAAATGAAAAAATTTTTTTTTGTCCTTTTTGTTCTCCTTACTCAGTTAAACTTCGCTCAAACTCAAGAAGAAATACTTAAGGAAGCAGATAATAGAAATATATCAACAAAACAACAGGTCCTAAATGAATTAGCACAAAACGGTATTTCTGAGCAAGCTGCCAGAGAGATGGCTGTAATGAGAGGTATTGATTTTGACACTTTTTTAAATGAATATTTTTCCAACAACAAGTCTGCAAAATCCACCTCTAGTAAGTTAGACCAATCTGAAAATACAGTTGATAAAATTTCAATTAAAAATGATTTCAAGTTGCAAGATGTTGATTCTGTTACAACATCTAATATCACATTCAAAAATGAAAATAAATTTTTTGGTTACTCAATTTTTGAAACTAACCCTTTCAAAAACAAGGAATATTTGATTGGTAATATTGACGAGGGATACATATTGGCACCAGGTGATGAATTAAAAATTATGGTCTTTGGTAACAATTCTCTTGAGGCTGTATTGAAAATTGATTTAAATGGTAATATTTCCATTCCTAATTTAGGTGTTTTTCAAGCTGCAGGAAATACATTTAAAACCTTAAAAACAAGGTTAAAATTATTTTTAGGGAAGTTTTATATTGGTCTGTTGAGTTATCCCCAAGAAACATTTTTGGATATTTCATTAACTCAAATTAGACCAGTAAATGTTACTGTTCTGGGTGAAGTTAATTCTCCAGGTTCACATCTTGTTAATGGTTTAGCTACTACTCTTAATGCACTTTATGCAGCTGGTGGAGTAAAAACATCTGGAACTTTAAGAGAAATCAAAATTTTCAGAAATAATAAACTAATAAGTACAGTTGACCTTTATGACTATATCACAGGTAACAGGTTAAATTCTGATGTTAGGCTCTCAAATAATGACATTATTTTTGTAGGGTCTCGAATTTCAAGCATTGAACTAATTGGGGAAGTTAAAAACCAGTCAATATTTGAAATAAAAAAAGATGAAACTTTAGATAATCTTATTTATTTCTCTGGTGGACTACCATCCACTGCTTCCACATATAATGTCAATATTTCAAGAATTAATTCGATAGATAAAAGGTTTGATAACGAGAAATTTGATAGATTTTTAACAACAGTTGATTTGTCAAAGAACACAGCAGAAAAATTTAAATTACAAGACGGAGATGTAGTTGAGTTCAGAAAAATACTTGATGAACAGTTAAATGAAGTTACCATAAATGGAAATGTTAATATTGAAGGTAAGTTTTCAATTTTAAAATTCTCAAATCTTAAAGATTTAATCATCAATGGAGCAAATGGTTTAAAAGAAAACACATACTTTAAAAAGTTAGATATAATTAGAACAGATGAATCTGGAAAAAAATATTTTAAATCCTACTCTTTGGCTGACATATTAAGTGAAAATATCAAAGTAAATCTTGAGGATAGAGATGAAATAAAAATTTACAATTTAGAGGATGTTAGAGGAAAATCAGAGATAACTATTACAGGTTTTGTTTCCAGTCCAAAAACAACATTTTGGAAAGAGGGGATGACCCTTTTTGATTTAATTTTTGAATCGACATCATTTGAAGAATTGAATTTTCAAAAAAGAGTTTTAAAATCTAGAGTTGATTTGAAAAGATTTGATGAAAAAACTGGACTATATGAAACTTTAGTTTTTAGTTTGACAGACTTAAACGAATTGAATCAGATTACTTTAATTCCAAACGATAATATAGTTTTATATACTAGAAATGTTTTTGAAGTTGTTGACAAGAAAGTTTATGTTTTGGGATCTGTCAAAAATTCAAATGTATTTGATTTAGAAAAAGAAATGTATGTTGAAGATGCGATTCTTAATGCAGACGGATTTAACGAGGATGCTCTAAAATCATCTGTAATGGTTTATTCATACGATAGAAATATAGAAAATGGAACATATTCTAATGTTTCTAAATACGAAGTAGATATGGATTATATGCTGGGTAAGGTTTCAAAACCTTCTAACCCATTTATACTTAATCATAATGATGTAGTATCGGTGTCTAGCGTAATTAGAGCGTTTAATTTACAAGTAGTAGAAATTGAAGGTGAAATTAATAACCCATCTCCAATAGTCTTAAACAAGGACTCATTATCCTTTGAAGAAGCACTTAGCAGAACTGGGGGATTAACTAATTTAGCTGAACTTAAGAGTTCATACATAATTAGAGACGAAAAAATACTTTTCTATGATTTGACTAAAGGTTCTAACAAAAAATCTTTAAATCTAATTTCTGGCGATAGAATTGTAATTGCATCTAAACTCAAACCAATAAAAACAGAAGGAGCTTTTTTAAATCCTAGTTCTTTTAGTGACGAACAAAAGAGGGCAAAATATTATATTAGACTTTCTGGAAAAAAAATGAACAGAGTTGAATCTACATTAGTTGTAAGAAATAATGGTTCTAGTAAAAAAGTAAATATGTTCTCTAATCCAAAGGTCTATCCTGGTGATACCATAGTTGCTAATAGTAAGCCTGAGAAAGACGAAAATGATAATTCTCAGAAATTCTTCGATAATTTTACTAGAATTTTTTCTTTGATTACTGGAGCATTGACAACCCTTTACATCACCTCAAAGTTATAATGAGAAATAATCAAAAGGAAAATAGAAGCAATGAAGATTATTATGAATTTGACTTAAAAAAATTAGTTAATATTTTATTGCATGAAAAAAAACTTTTCATAAAAATTTCTTTGATATTTTTATTTGTTGGACTCGTAATTGCGGTTTTTTCTAAAAACTTCTATACATCACAAACTACTTTTGTCCCACAACTAAATTCAAACCTAAAATCAAGCAACAATTTAAGTGGTCTTGCTTCTTTGGCAGGTATAAATTTATCAAGTAATCAAGGGGAAATTAATCCAGATGTATATCCTGAGATTATTAATAGTATACCTTTCAAAATTGACTTGCTTGATAGTAAAATATTCTTTGAAAATGATTCAATAAATTATAGAAATTATTTACAAATAAAAAACAGAAAATTCTCACTAGTCCGTACTTTAAAGAAGTATACTTTAGGTTTACCTAGTTTAATCCTTTCAAAACTGAAAACAAAAGGTGATTTAACATTTACCAATGCCCAGAATAAAATGTTTTTCATAAATGAAGAAGATTTTAAACTTTTCAAACTAGTAAATTCTGCCCTAAAAATTGAACTATTTCCCAAAGAGGGATATATAAAACTAAGTTACACTGACAATAATCCATATATTTCTGCTCAGGTTGCTTTCAACGCCCAAGATATTTTACAACAAAAAATTATCAGTTATAAAAGTCAATCTGCTAATGAATTTTTAAAATATTCTAATAATCAATACAATCTTAAAAAACAAGAAAATATTACATTACAGGATAAGATTGGACTTTTTAAAGACCAAAATTTTGGAATTTCTAGATCTTTATATCAAAATAAATTAGACCGTTTAGAAAGTGAGTTATCAATATCAAATTCCGTTTTACAGCAATTGGCTAATCAGGTTGAGCAAGCCAAGTTACAAGTTAGCAAAGACACCCCTGTATTTAGTATAATTCAACCTGTTTTTGTTCCCAATGAGAAAAGTGGACCAAAACGCTCTCTTATAGTATTATCATCTGGTTTTTTAGGAATATTTTTCTCTATTTTATTTATAGTTTTTAAACAAGATTTAGTTTCTTTCTTCAAAAATCTCAGAGAGTAAGTTCTACATAGATTTAATTACATATGTCACAATCCCCCAAATAATTAAATTATTTTCCTCATCAACTTTAATTGCTTTGTAATTTTTATTTTCTGGCTTTAAATACAAGTCAGAGCCCCTTTTAATTATTCTTTTTACAGTAAAATCGCCATCAATGAAACAAACTGCTATTTTATTGTGCTCTGGATCTAAACTACGATCAATCACAATCAAATCTCCATCGCTTAATCCCGCATTTATCATTGAGTCTCCGCTTACTTTCGCGTAAAAAGTAGCATCACCATTTTTCACTAGTTCTCTGTCCAAGCTTATTCTAATTTCCTTAAAATCGTCTGCAGGTGATGGAAATCCTGCCGATATTCCTTGTTCCATTAACCATTGACCTAAATTTTTTTCTTCCTCTGGTTGAAAGAAGTTTAATTTATCTTTTTTCATTTTACTCTTAGTATATCATTGATTTTTGTAGTATAGAGATTACTTAACCTTTCTTGTTTCATTTTCCATCTTTTTTTAAGGTCTTGACTTGCTAGCTTTATTTTACTTTGCCCATCTTTTTTTTGAATGTAGTCAATGGTTTTCATCAGTTTCCTATGTTTAGGATTTTCGTTCTCAAATAAATTTGTTTGATAATTTTTAATTGAGTTGATTGCCATTACAATAACACCTGATTTTTTATAATTAAAACCAGACTTAAATATTTTTTTTAATCCTTCAGTTGCATATTTGCTTATTACCATATTAGAGTTTGTTGCAAATGGTATTGTCATAAGTATCCCGTTCCTATATTGAGGTTTATTTTTCTGGAACTTATTACTTCTTACAAAAACATAAACTGCATTACATGTACTTTGTTGTAACCTTAGCTTTTCTGCGCAGCACACTGCAAAAGTTGATACCCTTTCTTTTATTTTTTCAAAATCTGTAATTGTGCCTTCAAAACTTCGGGTTGTAGCAATTGCTTTTTTAGGTGATCGATTTTCTTCTAGACATAGGACAGATTCCCCATCCAATTCTTTTTTAAGCCTTAACCCTACAACACTCATTTGTTTTCTTACCCAATCATCGGGAAGAGATACAAAATCATAAGCACTATTTATTTCAAAACTTCTCAGTTTTTTTGCATGTCTAAATCCTATTCCCCAAACATTTTCAACTTCTAGCCATTTCAAGGCTTTAGTTCTTTTTTGTTTTGAATCAATTATATAAACCCCATTGGTTTTTTTTGGAAACTTTTTTGAAATTCTATTTGCTACCTTAGCCAAGGCTTTTGTAGATGCTATACCTATACTTATGGGTATTCCCGTCCATTTAAGAACCTTTTTCTGTATTTCCTTGCAGTAGACTTCCAAGTTATATTCTTGAAATCCCTTAAATTCTAAAAAAGCTTCATCGATACTATATATTTCAATATTAGGAGTGTAAGAGGATAGGATATTCATCACTCTACTACTCATGTCCCCGTAAAGGGGAAAGTTGGATGAAAATATTTTCACATTATTCTCTTTGAAAATTTTTTCATATTTGAAAGCCGGTGCGCCCATTGGAATACCAAGTTTCTTAGCTTCATTACTTCTTGAAATTGCACAACCATCATTATTAGATAAAACTATAACGGGTTTGTTATTTAGGCTTGGGTCAAAGACCCTTTCACATGAGACATAAAAATTATTACAATCGACTAAAGCAAACATAATTTAAATACTATTTGTTATTTAATTTGAAGTATTTATTAATCAATGAGTCTGGAATCATACCGAGTTTATTTGCAATGTACAGAGGTCCTTTTAATAATTTTATCAAACTATAGCTTGTTGGATAATCCTTAAAAGACTTTATTTTTTTATTCATGATTAAGTCAAACTCTTTTCCTGTTATCCCCAGTTTTTTAAGCGTATATATTTTTTGTGTCTCTCCGCCTATATAAGGGTCTTTTTTAAGTTTTATTATAGCACTTGACCTATTAATTTGACCTGAACGAATCAATGCGGATAAGTGCAATTTTCTTTTATCAATTTTAAATTTTTTCATCAAAATATATGATTGAAAAAAAGAGGTATATGATGATTCAAAGTGTTTGCCACCATAATCCCTCCATTTTAGTTTTGTCTTTAAAAGTTTTATGATTTTTTTTTCATCATAATCTAAATAGTAAAGAATTCGTATCTGTTTAATTTTATAAAAAAAAGTGTATTTAAAGTAGTCAAATGCAGACATTAGAGGAAAACTTTTAATTTTTTTTCTACCAAATATTTTATGAACAGATTTTACATATTTTCCATCCATATATGTCCAACTGAGAGGTGTAGATCCTTCTGTTCTAAAAGAATGTCCATGAATTATAAATTTTATATTTTCTTTTTTTGCAACTTCATATAAAACAGAAAAAATTACCCAATCTGTTGGCACTTCAGCATCAGGAACAGAAGCCTTTAAAAATGACAACTGTAAATCCTTAAATTCTTCCCAGTCTGCAACAACAGTTTCCAAGTCTACATTTAATATTTTAGTTGCATTCCTAATGTTTTCAACTGCGATATCAGAGTTCCATCCATTATCAAAATGGACTGCTAAGGGGTTCAACCCTAATTTTACAGCTTGAAATAAAGTGTACGTACTGTCTCTTCCTCCACTTACTCCTAATACACAATCATATTTTCTACTTCTTTTTTGATTCTTTATTTTCCTTATAACACTGTCGAGTTCTTTTTTAGTTTTTTCAGTATTTAAAGGATATTTAGCTTCTAGTTCTTCGTGTATTTTACAAAAATTACATATGTTATTATTATCAAATTGGATTTCTTCAATAGTATTATCAAGTACACACTTTGAGCAAACTTTTTCTACCGCCATTTTTTAAGTATTAAATTTTTTGAATACATATTTTCGGTATTTACTATCAAAAATAAATTCAAAAAATTGCAAAAATCTAGTTGGAATAACCTTTATTAAACCAACAATAAAATTATCAATTAAATAATAAAACTTATAGGTTTTCTTAAAATAAAACCTTATCAAAATTATTCTGTCTACTAGATTGATTTTCTTAATATTATGAGTAATACCAAGTGTGTCTGTTATTAAAAAAAAATTTCTAATATCTCTAATTTTAAAATCCTTTGAGTCCATTTCATATTTTTTGCTTAATAGAACATAGTCATAAATTGATCTAAAACTGTAGGAAAGGCTTGTTGCTCCGTAGTCATTTACTTGATAATTCAAAACACAAAGTTTAAGTAGATAATTATTTTTTTTTAATCTCTTCGATTCTAACAGTTCTTTTGCAGGTAACAAATTTCTCTTAAAATACCTTAATTGTTCACGGTGTATTTCTACAGAAAAAAGTTTTTTGGTATTTATCAACTTTGGAATATGAGGTCTAATCCAAAATTTTTTTGTGTCAACTTTACTATTTTTATATCCATTTTTTAATAGTATTTTTTCTGTGAGATTTAAATCACTTTTATTCACTAAAAAATCTATATCACCAACCATTCTTTCTCCTAAATTATCATAAAGGTTGGTTTTTATATTATAAGCTCCTTTTACAAATAGATGAGAAATATTATTTTCTGCTAAAATTTTAGAAAGTTCATTTAATTCTTTTATTAAAATTTGATTTCTTCGATTATTTTCTTCAAATATCTTTTTTAAAAAAGAATTTAAATCTTCAGGAAAGAATTTTAATAAGTTCTTTTTTTTTGCGTTTGAGTACAGTGCAGGAAGTATCAAATGTGAACTAGCAATTTGAACTAACTTTTCAAAACAAACGTTTTTAAATTCATCTAGTTCAATGTCTTCTTTTTTAAAAAGGATACTTATGATTAGTTTTTCCTCATTAGATATTATTAAATTAAAATACATTAATTAAATTTAATTAAATCAACGGTTTTAATCAGTGAACTATTTAGAAAAAATAGAAAAAGACATTCTTGACAAAGATTTAAAAATTATCGACAAAGATTTTAAAAGACCGTGGGGTGGATTTATTGTAATAGACGAAAATGATATTCAATCATTTAAGTCAATTTTTTTTCCAAAAATTCATTCAAATACTATTGAACAATTTGATAAATTAAGTCCCAAGATTCTAATTTTGAAACCAAGATCAAGACTTTCTTGGCAATATCATTACAGGAGAGAAGAAATTTGGATGGTATATAAGGGTAATGTTGGTGTAGTTGTTAGTGATACAGATGAAGAAAAAGAAATGATAAAACTAAGTGAGGGAGATCAAATTAAGCTCAAAAAAGAACAGAGACACAGGTTGATTGGATTGAATGATTGGTCAGTGATTGCTGAGATTTGGCAACACACAGAAAAGGACAATCCCTCAGATGAAGATGATATTGTTAGAATTAGTGATGATTATGGAAGATAAGTACTGAAAATATCGGGATAAGTTGTAATTTTATAATGTAATCGGATTATATGGATCCTTACTCTTTTTTAAATACTGCGCACACAGCATTTTTTGCAGAATTATACAATGAATATCTACTAGATCCTTATTCTGTTGAACCTACTTGGAGAGCATTTTTTCAAGGTTTTGAATTTGGTGTTGATAAGAAATCAAAAAATGAAGATTTTTTAATACCGGAAAATATTCTCAAAGAGTTTAGGGTTGTTGAATTAATTAATGCTTACAGAACAAGAGGACATCTTTTTACAAAAACAAATCCGGTAAGAGAAAGAAGAAAATATTTGCCAACATTGGATATAGAAAATTTTGGTCTTTCTAATAAAGATTTGCAATCAACATTTAATGCTGGGGAGATTATTGGAATTGGCAATTCAAGCCTTGAAAATATCTTAATTCATTTAGAAAGAATTTATTGTGATTCAATTGGTATTGAATACATGTATATAAGAACCCCTGAGAGAATTAAGTGGATTCAAGGTTTCTTAAATAAAAATGACAATCACCCTGAGTTCAACAATCATAAGAAAAAACAAATACTAAAAAAATTAATTCAGGCGTCAAGTTTTGAAAGTTTTCTCCAAAAAAAGTTTGTTGGACAAAAAAGATTTTCTTTAGAGGGGGGAGAGTCACTAATACCCTTACTTGATTCTATTTTTGAAAGTGCAGCATTAAAAGGCGTTAAAGAGTTTGTTGTTGGAATGGCTCATCGTGGAAGACTTAATACTTTATCAAATATTTTTGGTAAACCTGCAAAAGAAATTTTTAGTGAATTTGTAGGAAAGGATTACGAGGAACAAATTTTTGATGGAGATGTAAAATATCATCTTGGTTGGACTTCTAAAAGAAAATCAGATTCGGGTATTAATGTTTATATCAATTTGGCCCCAAATCCGTCTCATCTTGAATCTGTTGGTCCAGTTGTGCAAGGAATAACCCGAGCTAAGCAAGATAAGTATCATAAAGAAAATATTGAAAATGTTTTACCAGTAATCATACATGGTGATGCAGCAATTTCTGGTCAAGGTGTTGTGTATGAAGTTGTTCAGATGGAAAGGCTTAAAGGTTTTAAAACTGGAGGAACCATTCATATAGTTGTAAATAATCAGATAGGTTTCACAACTAATTATATCGATGGACGATCATCCACCTATTGTACAGATGTGGGTAAAGCAAATTTATGTCCAATATTACATGTAAACGCTGATGATGCTGAAGCTGTTGTACATGCATCAAATTTTGCTTTGGAGTATAGAATGAGATATAAAAGGGATGTTTTCATTGATTTGTTAGGTTATCGAAAATATGGCCATAATGAAGGTGATGAACCAAGATTTACCCAGCCAAAACTTTATAAGTCTATTGCGAATCATCCATCAGTTAAGGAAATTTATTCTAAAAAATTAATTAAAGAAAATATCATATCTGATTCTGAATTAAAGGAAATGGAGAAACAATATGCTGATGAATTGGATTCGGATCTTGTTGATTCTAAAAAATCAAAAAATGCAATAATAACTCCTTTTATGCAACATGAGTGGAAGGGATTTAAATCCGTGAAGCAATCTGATATGATGAAAAAAGTTGAAACTTCTGTTAGTGAAAAAGATCTGGACAAAGTTTCCAAGAGTTTATTTGAACTTGATGGTCCTGATCAATATTTAAGAAAAGTTTCAAAATTAATGTCAGACAGAAAGACAATGTATTTTGAAAAGGACAAGATTGACTGGGCTATAGCTGAAACACTTGCTTATGGTACTGTGCTAAATGAAGGTTATAACGTTAGAATTTCAGGACAAGATGTTGAAAGAGGAACTTTTTCTCACAGACATGCCATTCTTAAAAAAGAAAAGTCCGAAGAAGAGTACATACCATTAAACAATGTATCTAAAAATCAAGGTACATTTGAAATATATAATTCATCATTATCAGAATATGGTGTGATGGGTTACGAATATGGTTATGCACTTGCTTCACCTAAAACATTAACAATATGGGAAGCACAATTTGGAGACTTTAGTAACGGAGCTCAAATAATGATAGATCAATATTTATCTTCAGCAGAAGATAAATGGAAACTCCAAAATGGATTGATATTGATGCTACCCCATGGATATGAAGGACAAGGTGCAGAACACTCATCTGCTCGTTTAGAAAGATATCTTCAACTATGTGCAAAAGACAATATGTTTGTTGCAAATTGCACAACACCAGCAAATTTATTCCACCTTTTAAGAAGACAGATTGTTACAAAGTATAGGAAGCCTTTGGTTTTGATGACGCCTAAAAGCCTTCTAAGACATCCAAAAGTTATTTCATCAAAAAACAACTTAATTAATGGTCAGTTTAACCCAATAATTGATGATGAAAATATTAAAAACCCCGAGAAATTGGTCTTTTGTAGTGGTAAGTTTTTTTATGATTTAATTGATTTCAGGGAAAAGAATCATATCAAAAATGTTGCAATAGTTAGAATAGAACAATTATTCCCCCTCCCTGTTGAATCTATAAAAAACCTTATTGATAAATACAATGCAAAGGACATTATTTGGGCTCAAGAAGAACCAAGAAATATGGGGGCATGGGGACACATATTAATGCATTTGGAATTTGCAAAATCATTTAGAGTTGCATCAAGAAGATTTTACAGTTCCCCAGCATCAGGCAGTGCTGTTAGGTTTAAAAGAAGACACAAGCAGGTGATTGAGTATGTATTTGATGAAAAAAAAGATAATTTTAAAAAATAATTAATGATGTTTAAAAACATGAATCTAAAAACAATTAAGTCATTAAGTCTAGTTCTAATGGCCTTTATATTTATTTATTGCAGCAAAGATGGTGGTGATTCAAATAATGAAAATATTCCCAATAAGTCAATAGTCGTTAATCCTTCTTCAATTGATTTTTCAGATACAATGGTTACCAAAAATTCAGATGCTAAAACTGTGAATATTAACCCTAACAATTTGGATTCAAATATTACAATCTCTGTCTCTGGTGATTTTGAAATATCCTCAAATAATCTAAATTTTTCAAACTCACTCACTGTTGATGGTTCATCAACAACTAACATTTTTGTTAGATTTTCACCAACGGAAGTTGGAAATATGAATGGAAATCTTTTATTTGAAAGTTCTGGTGCTGGTAATGCAAATGTAAGTTTAGCGGGAACTTCCACAAGGTTAAAATATAATTACAGAACTTTTTCCAATCAAAGAATTGCATGGGGAGGAGGACATGGTCAGTCATCAGTTAAAAACTTTGACTTACATAATGATGTTAGCGATATTGAGATGATTAAAATGTATTTACGGTTGGATTGTCCGTCTGGTGGTTGTGATCCATGGGACAGATATGCCAATATTATGGTAAGAGATAAAGTAACCAACGAGTGGTTTGAAATTGGTCGTCATATTACACCTTATGGTGTAGATAATAAAGCACTATCCAGAGGTCTTGAGTTTGATGTTACGGATTTTAAAAGTTTATTAAATGGTAATGTTGAATTAAGAATTTTTGTTGAGACTTGGGTTAGTTCCGGATGGATAGTTTCTTTAGAGTTTGATTTTATTCCAGGTACCCCTGATTACAATTACTATAAAGTTTCTAGAATTATTCAATACAATGGAAACTCTTTAGGGGGAGTGCCTTACGGTGGATTGAATGGCAATCCTGAAATTGATTTAGAAAAGTTTGATTTGATAAAATCTCTTCAAATTGGAAGTAATATTGAAAGTGCTCACATAAGAACCATAGTAACCGGTTGGGGACATGCGACACCTGCTGATTCAGATGGAAGAGCATGTGCGGAATGGTGTTTTAGAACCCACAACATTAAAATTGATGATTCTAGTCTTTTTAGTCATTATATGGGACCGATTGGTTGTTCTCAAAATCCAATTAATAATCAAGGTGGTAATTGGGCACCTGATAGGGCAGGGTGGTGCCCAGGGATGACGGTTCCTGTCAGAATTGATAAATTTGGGAATGATTTATCTAACAAAACCTTGATATACGAGTATGACTTTGAGAATTGGACAAATGATTTTGTAGGAACACCAGGATATAACAACAAAAATGCTTTTTATGCTATATCCTCATTCTTGATTTTAAAAAGTAATAGTGAAATTGAAAGAGCAATAATATCTGACTAGAATGATACTTGAAATGAAAGTCCCGTCACCAGGTGAATCTATTTCTGAGGTTGAAATAGCACAGTGGCTAGTAACTGATGGTGATTATGTTGAAAAAGACCAAACCATTGCTGAGGTTGATTCCGATAAAGCAACACTCGACTTGCCTGCTGAGGAGTCGGGAGTTATCACATTGAAAGCAAACGAAGGCGATGTAGTACCTGTTGGAAATGTCGTTTGCCATATTGATACATCAGTAAAAAAATCAGTTAAAAAGCATATTGAAGTTTCAAACCCAACTAAGGATGAGAACCTTTTGGATAAATCTCTGGAGCTTCAATCTAAACCAGAGAAAA
>Ga0160422_10000526_pt1 | contig 23273 bp, 18 predicted proteins | sample Fk160mmetaG_FD_108192 | JGI IMG/M metagenome (GOLD analysis project Ga0160422, IMG submission 108192) | Marine microbial communities from the Central Pacific Ocean - Fk160115 60m metaG | ecosystem: Environmental > Aquatic > Marine > Oceanic > Photic zone | place: The Central Pacific Ocean...
CGGCGGGTTCGCTTTGGGCTTTGCCAGCGTCTACTTTTATGGGGCCTACCTGTATGCGGTGGGCCAGTCCATCGAGCGCAAGAATCCTTTAGGGATTGGCATCATTCGGGAGAGCTTGGGACACCACCTTTGGGACGTCATGCACATCGCGTTTTTGCACTGGATCTGCAGTCTTGTATTCAGTCTTGGCGGGCTCCCGGCTGCGGTGCCGACCCTATTGGGGATTGTCGCCTTTGTGTTGTTCAATCCGTGGCCGGAAGTCATTCATTCGGAGCGTACCAATGGGGCGATGGACATCTTGGTGCGCGCGTTTCGGTTCATGACTCAAAATGGACCGGAGTGGGTGATTCCGCATCTGCTCCTTGTCGGTCTTGGCTGGGCGGCCCTCAATGCCCCCGCCTCCGCATTGTCCAGCGTCGGCCTCGGCCTTGGGGTGTTTTTGCACCCGGTGATGGTGTTTCGTGGCGCGCTCTACAGGCGGCTCGCCGGCGGCAGCCGTCGCGCGCGCACCTGGCGAAGTCAGTTCTGACGACGACGGAAGACTGCGAGCCCGACGCTCAATAGCCACCAACTCGCGGAGCGCGACCCGCTGGCGTGACACCCGCATCCTTTGGCACCCGTTGGCGACTCCAAGAGCGGCGTTGCCGTATCGACGGCGGTGTCACCGCCCCCGGTCTGGTCCACCGATTCGCCAGTGTCGGTCAAATCATCCGTACGGTCGGGTGGAGCGGCACCGGAGATGCCATCGACCATCTCCCAGAAGTCCGGGTCTGCATTCGCATACCCGATCGCCCAAAAGCCAACGCCTTGAACTCCCTCGGATACCGACCAAGACAGTTTGATGGCCAACGATTCGGGGTCGTCGTACCAGAGTTGGCCCGATCCGGTCCACGCCCAAGGCGTATCGGTGAGGCTGTCGTACCGGATGTCGAGCAGGGATTCATCCGCAAGAATGCTCCCCATGCTGTGGGCCTCGGCAGGGCCGGTGGCGGTACCGGGGACGGCATCTGAATCGGTCGGCCATTCGTAGCCGTAGAGAGGAAGTCCCACGATTATTTTGTCGTCGGGCGTCCCCCACGTTCGATAATCGTCAACGGTCCAGTCGATGGCGTAGGTCGACCACGGATCACCGCCGGTGAGCGGGGCCACTGGTCCGGGGTCGCCGTTCCTCCAGTGGTAGTCATACGCCATGATGAACAGCCCGTCGGACGCATGAGCCAGTTCGTCATAGTCGTAGGCGCCTCTCCAATCGATGGCTGGCAGCGCGACCATTACCTCGCCGACCTCGTCCTTGAGTTCCCTCGTAAACGCGATCAGTCCGTCGCGGCTCGATGCGTTCATGCCTTCGAAGTCGATGTTCACCCCGTCGGCATCGTGGGTGTGGACCAGTTCAGCGAGGGCTGTCACCGCGCGCGCTCGGCTCGGCGCATCATTGAGCAAGGCATCCTGTTCAACGGCATCGAACAGCGACACACACAGGTGGACGCGTGTTCCAACCGCGTGGGCTCGCTCCACGATTGACGGTGCAATCGAGCCCCACTGGTCTGTACCGGACAATCGGCCGTCTCCATCCACTTCCACGGAAAACCATGCCACATGAGTGAGGGAATCAAAGTCAGCTTCGAGCGGGTTGGCCACCCAGTACGGCAGGTAGCCGTATACGGTGACCTCGGGACGATGCTCCGTGCGCAATGCGGTTCTCTCAAAGGATGCGTTCAGGGGGCTGTTTCGCTGGAGAGCATGGGGAGAGGTGGCGGAAGGATGGGTCGCCGCGAAGGCCTGGCTCGGGTGGGCACTCGAAGTGGCCACTGACGCGATGAATAACAGTGCGATTTCCAAAGGCGTCACAGTTAATTCCCCTATAATTGCATACTCGTACAGTTTGGATAAATATGCCATCGTCCCCGGGAAGGTGGTTCCCTATGGGTTTGCAAAAGCGCTCGTGTGGCGCGGAGATGTGAAATGAATTGGTTCAGTCGCATGTGGAATGTTCTGAAAGGAAAGTTGGGGCTTCACGCCACCAGCGTCGAAAACGATAACCCTGCTGCGGTATACGAATCGGCCATTGAAGAACGTGTGAAAAGGCACCGGGACCTCAAGAAGGCTGTCAGCGGAATCGTCTACTTGCGCAACAAACTGCAGGGTGACCTCGAGGAGATTCAGAAAGAATTGGCCGATATTACCCAACAAATTCCGGTCGCCATCACCGAGGGAGAGGATGAAGCCGCCTTGGTCCTGATTCAGCGGAAAGACGCGCTCAACGTTCAGGTGCTGGAGATTCAGGCCGAACTTGAGCGGGTCAGCAGTCAGGCCGATGAGTCGAAGGCTGCTCTCGTATCGTTTCAGGGTGAAATCGAGAGCCTGAAGCGAGAGAAGGATGAGATGCTGGCAAAAAAGGCGACGGCTGAAGCCCGCATCAAGATTCAAGAGTCGTTGGATGGACTAAGTACAGAAGCCGATATTCGGGCATTGGATAATGTTCGGGAGGGGATTCACAAGCTCCAAGCCGAAGCGGATGTCGGGACTGAACTCTCGGAAGTCAATCTCGATGCAAAGCTGAAAGAGATCAAAGCAAAGACGGCGTCAGCATCGGCGAAGAGCCAGTTGGAAGAGATGAAGAAACAAATGGCCGCACAGAAAGCCGCCCAAGACGGAAAGGTTGAAAAGACCATCTAAACGGGCTCGGTTTCGACGAACCTTCGGAAGGCACAGATGGATCAGGTACCGACGCGCCTCACGCGGTGGTGGGTGAGTCTCGATGGACAAGCGCGGCGAACTGTCTCGTGGTTGATGGCGATCAGCATGGGCTACACAGCCCACTACTTGGTCTACTCGATCCCGCAGCCGTTTTTCATCGAGGACGCTGGAATTTCATTCGCATACGCGCGGAATCTTGTCGATGGAGAAGGCCTTGCTACCTACGCGGGTGGCCCGCGCGTTGAGGGGTATTCGAACCCCTCATGGACCTTCCTCATCGCACTGTTCTATGCGATCGGGGTGCCCACTTTTACAGCATCCAAAGTCCTCGGATGGCTGTTTGGTGTTGCAACCCTGCCCCTGTCATGGGCGCTCGTACGCCGGGCGCTTCCCGAGCAAACAAACACGCCGTATTCACGAGACATGCTTGCGCTGATCGCCCCGGCAATGTTGGCTGCGAGTGTCCAGTTTACCGTGTGGAACGCATCGGGACTCGAAAACAGTTTGTTCTGTTTCTTGTTGGCGTTGGGTATGTGGCGGTGCGTCGTAGAACTCGAAGATGGTGGCCGGCCGTGGTCCGCTCTGGTCTTCTTCGCCTTGTGTGCTTCTCGGCCCGAGGGCATCATGTACGCCCTCATTGCTGGCGGACTGCGAGGGTGGCACGCGTTGTTTTCAGCGGAGGGTCGCCGCGAATCATGGGCACACCGCATCAAAACCATCGCGTTGTGGGCTGTGGTGTTGCTGGTTCCGCTCGTTGCCTATCACGCGTGGCGGTATTGGTATTTCGCTTGGGAGTTCCCAAACACCTACTACGCCAAGCTGGGTACGGGACGATCGTTCAAGCCCTTTGTCTGGAACAAAAAGGGATGGAAGTACATCGGCGAGTGGTTCGGGCCTCACGGGGGCGCCGTCTTGTTGCCCATTGCGGTGATGGGCCTGACAACCTACGCGAAGCGCCTCCGCTGGATTGGGTTTGGCGTGGTGGCACTCTTGGCGCTGCTGTTGGCCACAGATGGGCCAGCGGGTCTCGACTTTGGTCCACCTTGGTTTGAACTTCTGTCCGAGCACTGGGTCCGCGCGAGGGTGTGGACGCTGGCGGCGTGCGTGCCGATTCTGTGGTTTGCGATTCTGAGGGGCCCCCATTGGCGCAGCCGTGGTCTTCTTTGGTTGAATGCAGCCGCTGGATTGTTCTTCGTGGTGTATGTCGGTGGGGACTGGATGAAGGCTCACCGATGGTTCAACCTGTTCAGCGTTCCCTTGACCGGTGTTCTCGCCATTGGTGTGGCTCAACTGCTCGGGGTCGTGGCTCGAACCGGTAGTCTGGAGTCGGCTCAAGGCAGCAATGGCTGGCGTGCTCATCTGCGATCTCGCAATGGCCTTGCAGCCGCGCTTGGTCTGTTCCTTATCGGGGGATGGATTGCCAACGAGACACGATTGACGCTGAAGTTTTCGGTCAATCCTGAAACGACCGTCCGCGATATTCATCGGCGGGTTCAGTACATGTCCGATGCACAAAAGCGCCTTGATGTGGAACACATCACCTTGCTGGATGTCGACATGGGCGCCCACATGTTCTTCACGGACTGGGAGATTGTTGACATTGCGGGCCTTGTGGATGTGCCGATGGCGCGCCACTCAGATTTCAACAAGAAGTTCCTTCGCGAGTACTTGTTTAAGGAGCGACGGCCGGACTTCGCGCACGTGCATGGGGGTTGGGCACGGGCCTCTCGCATCAACAAGATGAAGGAGTTCAAGGATCGGTACATTGAGATTCCGGGGTATCCGATCGGCAAGCGGAAGAAACACATCGGTAACCATGTGAACAAAGCGTTGTTCGTCAAGACGGGATCTCCCGAACCCGCCATCGCCCGGTTCGACACCGGGATTGACCTGATCTCGTTCTCCGTTCCGTCGCCACTGGTGCAGCCAGGGGCCGAGCTGTTCATCGAGACCGACTGGCGTACGAAGCCCCGTAAGAGCAACATTCGGGTTGAATTGACCCTTACCTCTGCGGATGGAACCGCGGTGTCCGATACAGTGCGACCGGGGTACGGTTGGTACCCCCCCAAAAAGTGGAAGAAAACGGAAACTGTGAACGGCAAGTACCGACTGCTCGTTCCCAAGACATTTCCTCGAGGGACCGCGTCGTTATCGATGCGTGTGCTTGGCGAAGAGGATGATGTGATCTACTCGTTGGCCCTCGAATCGGATGACGACGCACCCCCCGCAGCAGCACCCACTGTCGATGTGGTAATCGGCGACAAGCAGTCAGTGGCCGCTGCAGCTGAAGCCGACCGTGTGGCGGCGTTGGGGCATGCAAGGGCCGGTGAATGCGAATCGGTCTGGCCGGCTTGGAAGAACGCCATTCGCCACGGACCGTTTCGCAGTCGGTGGATTGACCAACACGATCAGTCCGTCCGCGATGCGCTTGCAGGTTGCTTTGTCGAGCGTGCGATCGTCGCGGAAGATCACCCGGCCAAAGTGAAGGCATTGAAGCAAGCACGAAAATGGAATCACCGACTGAGCGTCGTGCTGGAGCAGACGAGGCCGCTGGCTGAAGCGCTGGAAGAGCGGGGCGATGCCAAGTGGGCAGACGGTAAACTCAATGATGCCTATGAGTCATTTCGGAGCAGCGTTGAACTCGATCCGCGTCGTTCGTGGGCTCGACGCAAGGCCGAAGACGTTCGCGACCTGCGCCTTAAGATCACCCGTCCTGGACGGAAGAAGAAGCGCGACTGATTACGCCTCTGTTCGGTGGTCTCGTCCGGCCAACTCAATGAAGTCGACGACTTGAGTCAGGCGAGAAAACACCCTGTCCCCTACGCGATCTCCCAAGGTTTGGGTCAGCTGGGCAGAGGTGGCGAGGTTCGGTGGGGCTGCACCCGACGGTTCTCCGGGTCGGTAATTGGTGGTTGCCAGTGTGCACCCCATGGCGTTGTACCGACGGCTCACGACTTCATCGATGATGGTGAGTTCCCAGTCGCTTAGTCGCCCTTTCCCCAATTCATCGATGGCCAGAACCGGAACTTCGGCCAACTCGGTGAGGAGTTCGGTGTCTGAACGGCCTTCGCTGTACCCTGCTTTCAGGCTGCCAAGCAAGCGGCTGAATTCGATAAATCGCACGGGTACCCCGTGCCGAAAAATCAGTTCGCGCACCGTCGCGATCAGCAAATGAGTCTTGCCGCGACCGACGTCCCCGTACAACACAAAGCCTTTGTTCGACTCTCCGGGTGAGAAGGCTTCAACCCATTGACTGGCTCGGCCCATCGCTCGAATCGCGCTCGGGTCGAGTTCCTTGAGCCGACCGTCCGTGGTTTGGGCAAAACTAAGAAAGGTCGACGACAAGTAGCGAGCAGGAATCGCGGCTCGATTGAACAGTTGAATCCGGTCGGGGAGCATCTGACACCGGCATCGACCCATGGTGACCATTCCATCCACCTCGGCTCGTGCGTGCCCCGTTCCGTTGCACGCCGGGCATGCAGGCCGTGACAGTTCTTCTGCACAAGCGAACTCCCCACGGGCCACAATTCGGTACGCGTCGAGGGCAAGGGCGGGATGGTCAGGGGCAATCGCATTCATAAGGCGGAGACCCTATCCCATACGGCCTTCGCGGACACCAGCGGAGTGCGGCGTTTCACAATGTCCCGCGCAACCTCGTCGATGTAGGCCTCGAACTGGTCCGGCTTTAGGACGGATCGCAGTGCCGAAAGTTCGGCTTCGGCTTCCGCCCGAATCGGCTTGATATTGGCTTGCATGGCTCCCCAAGCGGCCTCTTGAAATGTTCGACAAGCTGCAATGGCGTCTGTGGCAACCCGCTCGGGCGAGCCCTCGAGGGATCCGATTCGCGCGACGAGCCTGGCCCGCTCCCCTTGCAGGGTGGGCGGAACCTCGAGGGCATTGAGTTCTGCCGCGTAGGCGTGGAGGGTGACCGTTATTGGCTTCGCGGTTGCTTGCGGTGCGGGAGATGGTTGCGGTGTCTTCTCGATGCTCCGCTTGCACGCGGTGAGGGTGAGGCGCCGCCGGGACCTTTTTTTTCTGCGCTTCTCTGACACCTCATCGATCGCTGCGAGAATTCGACCGACAGGAATTCCTTGCTCGAGCCAAGTTACCAAAAGCCGGCCATCCGCGGCGGATAGGAAGGGAGCACCGCCCCGAACCGCGACAATGTACGCACGCACCTCCTCTGCTTTATCGGCGAGAGAGAGGTCGTCGGTCTGTGAAGCTTGTGAATTGTCCATGGCCATGTGCTTGCGAGAGAGTGGTCCGAGAGCTTACTATCCCGCCACTGCCGGTTGGAGTTTTCTATGCGCCTTGCTCACCCGATTCTTCTTTCGCTGATTGTTGCCCTCGCTGCGCCGACTGCCTTTGCAGCGGACGATGACGACCTCTTCTTGGAGGACGATCTCGAAGAAGATGAGGATGACGACGAGGTTGAGGTTCCGCGTATTGATGATGAGGACGACTTGGATGAGGACCCCGACGATGCGGGACTGGATGAGGAGGAAGAGGCGTTTGAGTCCATTCTGGGTACCGAAGCGGAGACCGTAAACATCGATATCGGTCTGGAAGAAGACGAGGAAGACACTCCGATCGATGAGCTGCCACCGGGCACCGACAATGCCTCGCTGTACCGGGCTCAGATGAACGATGTGGCCGGTATGGCGTCGGACGAAGAAGGAATGGCATGGGAGCAATACCTGCAGACGTACCCCAACTCCGTATTTCGCAAACAAATCGAAGATCGGATCGACGAGTTGAGTGAATCGATGTTCGCCAGGGATCGCCGTGCAACCAATGTGGATGCTGGAAAGCGAGAGCTGAACTTTTCGCGGGCCATGTTGATGGAGTCGATCGACCCTCGGAGCCGTCTTCGCGCGGGATTTGAGTGGGGGTATGTCGACTGGATCAACTTGCTGATTGACTATGAAAAACAGCTTCAGCGGAACATGTCTGTGCACGGTGGGTTGCAGCATCGCTTCTCGGGGTGGAGCCTAGAGGGAGGCGTCCGGTACGCCCTCGTGAAATCGACCCGCACCAATCTCATCGTCACAGCGATCGGAGACCTCCATCTGAACCTCGACCCAATCGCACCCGGCGTGCGTCCTCTCTTGGCGGTGGGCAAACGGTTCGACCTTGCGGGAGAGGCATACCTTGACGTTCAGGCGCAAGCCGGACCCGACCTGATGTTCTACCCCGGGATCTTTTCGCCGCGCGTTGTGGCTGGGCTGAACGCAACCCTGTCGCCATCGGAGAAGGTCAAGCTGTTCGTAGAGACCACGTCGGTGATGAAAGACTTTGGATGGGACGAAGGAGAAACGTTCCGATTCAATCAGATTGCCTTTGGAATGCGATTCCAAGGCAAAGGCAAGAGTGTTGTCGGGACCGGCGCGTCCGTGCCGTACTCGGCCAACTATTGGCGATACCACTACGGGTCGGTCATGGCGGACATGAACTATTACCTGTAGCGGTTTCGCCCTCCCGATTTCGGGGCGGAGGGTACAATGAGCCAAAGTATGTGGGCGCTGACCTTTGATTCAGCACGTGAAGACTGGGCGACGTCGACGGGGTTTGTCAAAGAACGCGTACCTCGACCGGTCCTCGATGACCCCGCTCATCGGGATGGAACCAGCCTGATAGTGAAGGTCAAGTATGCAGGGGTATGCGGCTCAGATCGGGGAATTTGGAGCCGTAAGTCCTTCGGAGACATGATCTTGAATTCGTTGGCCGATGAGGGCAAGACCAAGCGCATTATTGGCCACGAATTGCTGGGCGAAATTGTTGAGATGGGCGATCGGGTCGCCGGAAAGTACGGGTACGCAGTGGGTGACATCGTCTCTACTGAAAGCCACATCATTTGCGGTGCGTGCAGTCAATGTCGAAATGGAGAGTCCCACGTGTGCGCCCGTGACAAGATAATTGGAATCTCCCGGGATGGGTGCTTTGCCGAATACGTGAAACTCCCGGCCAAAGCCTTGTGGCCGACGAATGTGGACCTCATTCGCCCTGAGGTCGGCGCGGTGCAAGAACCCTTCGGAAATGCAGTTCATGCGTGCCAGGTCCGCGACCTGCGCGGCAAGAGCGTCGCGATCCTCGGGTGCGGGACCATCGGGTTGTTTGCGGTTCTCGTTGCCAAAGGCATGGGGGCGAGCACCATCATTGGCGTCGAACCGGATCCGAAGAACGCGGAGATGGCGCGTCGACTGGGCTGCGACGTCGTGCTCACGCCAAACTTTCCACCAGCGGATGCTCCCCATCGCTCTGATCCCGCACTCAAGGAAGCAGTACTCGAGTTGACCGGTGGAATCGGCGTCGATGTCGCGATGGAAATGGCCGGGTTTAACACCAGTGTGAACAACGCCATCAAGGTCTGTCGCCGGGGAGGCGATGTGGTGCTGTTCGGGATCAAGAACGGAAATGCCGTCATCGAGGATGCCCATCGATTGGTGATGGATGGCATCAAGCTCCACGGCGTGGTTGGGCGGCAAATATTCGGTTCATGGGAGATTACCCGCAGTTTGCTTGAATCCCAGTCGAATGGGATCCAGGACGCGATTTGGAACGTTATCTTGAAGGGCGGCACCGGGACGATGGTCGATATCAACGACTTTGAGCCGGCGTCGTTTGAGGCCGCGTTCAGCGCCCATCCAAAACTCGTGATTCGTTTCGCGGGTTGAACAGGAGGACATTGCCATGTACGGAACCGCCAAAGAGCAGCTGAGTTCAGAACTCGCATCGATCCGGGAAGCCGGTCTATACAAGGATGAGCGCGTCATCGTGTCCGATCAATCCGCTAACATTCAGGTGGAGTCTGGCGCGGAGGTCCTGAACTTTTGCGCCAACAACTACCTCGGGCTGTCCAACAACCGTGACCTCATCGAGGCCGCCAAGACGGCAATGGACCAGTACGGGTTTGGTCTGTCGTCCGTCCGGTTTATCTGCGGCACCCAAGACCAGCACAAGCAGCTCGAGGCTGCCATCAGCAGGTTTTTGGGTACGGATGACACCATTTTGTACACCAGTTGCTTTGACGCGAATGCCGGGTTGTTTGAGACGATTCTCGGACCCGATGACGCCATCGTGTCGGACGCACTCAATCACGCCTCCATCATCGATGGAATTCGCTTGTGCAAGGCCAAGCGGCTTCGGTTTCAGCACATGGACATGGCGGATCTTGAAGCCAAGCTGAAGGAAGCAAGAGATGCGGGTTGCAAGACCATTATGATTGCCACCGATGGGGTGTTCTCCATGGACGGCGACATCGCGCCCCTCAACGAAATCTGCGACCTAGCCGATGCCTACGGTGCCATGGTCATGGTGGACGACTCTCATGCGACCGGATTTACGGGGCCCACGGGCCGAGGAAGCATTGAGCACTGTGCAGTGATGGATCGCGTGGATGTGGTGACGTCGACGCTCGGGAAGGCCCTCGGGGGCGCGTCTGGCGGATTTACCTCGGGGCGGAAAGAGGTGATCGATCTGCTTCGTCAGCGCAGTCGTCCGTACTTGTTTTCAAACACCGTAGCCCCCGCCATTGTCGGCGCCGCGATTCGGGCATTTGAGATGATTTCGGCCACCACCGCGCTTCGCGACCAGCTTGAAACCAACACGATGCACTTCCGACAAGCAATGACGGAAGCGGGGTTTGCCATTCGTCCCGGCGTTCATCCGATTGTCCCCATCATGCTGGGCGAGGCACGTCTTGCGGCTACGATGGCGGACGCGCTGCTTGAACGCGGCATCTACGTCATTGGCTTCAGCTACCCGGTGGTTCCCAAGGGCCAAGCACGGATACGGGTTCAGATATCGGCCGGACACACCGCTGAACACATCGATCGTGCGGTGGCGGCGTTTACCGAGGTCGGCCGCGAACTCGGCGTGATTCAGTAAACAAGAAAGCCCCACCGACCGTGTCGGTGGGGCTTAGATGGCGCACCCTGAGAGATTCGAACTCCCGACCTTCTGGTCCGTAGCCAGACGCTCTATCCAGCTGAGCTAAGGGTGCTTGGTTGAGATGGCGGAGACGGAGGGATTTGAACCCTCGGTGGAACTCTCATCCCACACTTGATTAGCAATCAAGCACCTTCGGCCACTCGGTCACGTCTCCATAACAAGTTGTAAAGAACAATGAGAGCGGAGGCGGAGGGATTCGAACCCCCGGACCCTTGCGAGTCTTCGGTTTTCAAAACCGACGCCTTCGACCACTCGGCCACGCCTCCGGCGGAGGTCGACTGACTATTCGACGGGGCCGATTCGGTCAAGCCCACCCATGTACGGTCGCAGAACTTCGGGCACGACAACGGAGCCATCGGCCTGCTGATAATTCTCCAAAATGGCGACCAGTGTTCGTCCTACGGCGAGACCGGAGCCGTTTATGGTGTGGGCGATCACCGGCTTGCCCCCCGCCTCGGGGCGGAACCGCATTTTGGATCGTCGGGCTTGAAAGTCTCCGAAGTGTGAACAACTCGATATTTCTCGGAAGGCGCGTTGCCCGGGAAGCCAGACTTCAATGTCGTAGCAGATCGATGCGGTGAACCCGACATCGCCTCCGCAGAGGATCACCGTTCGATAGGGTAAGCCCAGCGCTTGCAGTAGCCGCTCTGCATCGGCAGTCAGCGCTTCGTGTTCTGCCTGTGCTTGGTCCGGCGTAACAATCTTGACCATCTCCACTTTGTGGAATTGGTGTTGACGGATCAGTCCACGTGTATCTTTGCCGTACGAACCCGCTTCCGCACGAAAGCACGGCGTGAAGCAGACATAGCGAAGAGGGAGCGCGCTCTCTTCAATGATCTCATCCCGGTGAAGATTGGTGACGGGGATTTCGGCCGTCGAAATCAAAAAGGCATCCTCGCCTGCGACCTCGTGGTTGACCTTGAATGCGTCATCCTCAAACTTCGGAAGCTGCCCCGTGCCGGTCATCGCGGTGCGGTTGACGATGTAGGGCACCATCACTTCTTGGTACCCAGCAGCCACCCCTTGATCGACAAAGAAATTGATCAGCGCTCGCTCAAGACGGGCACCGGCCCCGCGCAGAACGCTGAATCGAGCGCCAGAAATCTTTGCCGCCCGCGGAAAGTCGAGGATTCCAAGTTCCGTACCGATGTCGTGATGGTCTTTCGCTTGAAAGTCCAGTTCGGGGATTGTTCCCCATGTTCGAACCACGGCATTGTCATCTTCTGATGCTCCGTCTGGAACGCGCGGATCGAGAAGATTGGGAATGGTGAGCAGGAGCGCCTGCTGCTCAGCCTCAAGGGCCTTGAGTTGGTCTTCAAGTTCGGCCAATCGCGCACCGAAAGCTTTGACCTCGGCTTTCAGCGGTTCCGCTTCGTCGCGCTTCCCCTGTTGCATGAGGGGGCCAATCTGTTTGGACAGCGCATTCCGCTTCGCGCGCAGCTCGTCGGTCTCCGTTGTCACAGCCTTTCGGCTCGACTCCATTTCGACCAGCCGCTTGACGGCGTGAGTACTGTCCTCGCCCGCGTGGCGCCGCGACAGCGAGTCCAGCACGGTGTCGGTTTGTTCAATGATGAGTCGTCGGTCCAACATGGGATCCTCCAGCGCGGGGGCTTTATCCCGGCTCGGCGGTCCAGTCTCGCCACCATTGTCCGAGTTCATCGACGACAGTGTTCATTAGTATGTCTCTCGGTGGACACGGATCAGTATGGCGGTCGAGACTGGTTACGAGATCGCTCGGCATTCCACAGGGGTTGATGCGGCGGTAGTGGTTCAGGTCCACCGTGCAGTTGAGCGCAAACCCGTGCCATGTCACCCAGCGTTTGGCGGCGATTCCAATCGCCATGATCTTCTTCCCGTCGACCCACACACCCGTGTTGCGATCGTCACGAGTTCCGTTGACACCGAAGGATGCCAAGCTCTGAATCATGCTGCCCTCGAGCCCGCGTAGGAATCCGTGGAGGTCGTGCCGGTGGTCGGGAAGTGCGAACACGGGGTAACCGACCAGTTGGCCCGGTCCGTGGAACGTGACGTCGCCGCCTCGCGACACAGGGACAATCGGAATGCCCTCAGGGTTAAGAATGTTCGCCGCTGCCCCTCGGGTTCTACCCACGGTATACACCGGGTCGTGTTCACAAAAGATGAGCGTGTCTGGGTCGGACCCGGCGATGCGGTTGGCGAGCACGACCTTCATGCGCTCAACAGCCTCTTCGTAGGGGACCCTGCCCCAGTCGATCACCCTCAACTGAGCGCCTCGATGGTCGATTGAACAGCCTCAACGACGCGTTTGTGAACGTCGTCGATCGAGCCGTCTGCCGAAATGCGAACGATGTGCTCACCGCGCGCACGGCAGTGAACCAGCACTGCGTCGTATGCCTCTGCGATCGACCGAAGCCGGTCGATGGCCTCAAACCGCTCAAGTGTTCCACCTCTCGCTTCGATTCGGGCGAGGCTAACTTCGGGTTCAAGGTCGAGAAAAATGGTGATGTCCGGCGCCCGAAATCGCTCGTTGAGGTCGGCCACCGTCGGCAGCCCTACGGCCAGTGACTGGTATGCGAGGCTCGAGTGGTAGTAGCGATCGGTGATGACCGCAGCGCCGCGCTGCAAGGCAGGGATGACTTCCCGGTCGAGATGATCTCGGCGGTCGGCTGCGAACAGAAACGGGAGCACCGCATCACCAATGACGCTGGCTTCATGGTGGGGGTTGAGGACGTCCCGGATGAAACGCCCAGCGGGTCCGGTGCTTGGTTCAGCAGTGGTGACCACCTCAGCGTGCCCGTTGGACCGCAGCCAATCCGCAAGGCGTGCGGTTTGGGTTGTCCCGCCGGAGCCGTCAAGGCCTTCCATGGCTATGAAGATTGCGCTCATAAAGGTGAGCTAACCGACCGACACTCGGGTTGAGGACGCAGATTGACATGTTGCTGACGCTCCAACGCAGTTTTTGGGGCATATTGAAGCCGCCTAGAGAGGGGTGGGAAAATGATGGTGTTGCTGGTTTTGATTGGAAGTTTGACCTCGGCAGCTTCGGTGCCGATGGACGCCGCGGATCGGCGGAATGAACTGATGGCCAACTTTCATCACCACATGGACGGTCTCCATGACCACCAACCGGGGGAGCGCGGAATTTGCCTGACGGGACTCGTCCAGCAACTCCGTCTCGACTGGGAGCTGCTCTCTCCCGCCGAGCGGTCGGAGATCACCGACGCTCTCGCGCCGTCAAAGGTCGACCTGTTTGAACCCATGGACAGCCATCCGCTGCCCCCCAGTGCCGGTTCTGACACATGCTGGGGCAGCCAGAAAGACAACCGAGTGGACTCCGAGAACTTCAGCGTGCAGTGGGACGACGGTGTGAGCACCGAAGCGAATGCCCAAGCGTTTATCGACTCGCTGGAGGAAAGCTTCGAGATTGAGATCAACGAGTTGGGCTGGAGGGGACCCCGTGGTGCCGAGACCTACAAGATGCTGGTCATGATCGACAACATGGGCGGCGGAGCGGGCGCGTACACCACCGTGGATAACTGCAATGGTCAGTACCGTGCCTATGTGGTGGCCAGCGCAGGCTCGTTCTCAGCGGGCGACTGGTACAAGACCATGGCGTGTCACGAACTGCATCACGCCATCCAGTACGCCTACGGGTTCGGTCATGAGTTCTGGTGGTGGGAGGCATCGGCCACTTGGATCGAAGACCTCGTGTACCCCTACAACAATGACTGGGCGAACGCACTGTACATGTTTGCCCAAAGCCCGCATATCGGGATGAACGCAAGTGCGGGGCAGTCAAACGATCAAACGCTCTTCTGGCACACCTACGGAATGGGGATTTTCGGCATGTACCTCGACCAACATGTCGGCGGTAACGAGCTCGTGAAGCAAACGTGGTTGGAGTCTCAAGGATCGTTTGGACAATACGATCAGTGGATGCCCGATATTATCGAAGCCACCGGGTACGATTTCGACGAGATTATGGCGGACTTTATGTCCAAGACAGCGGTGATGGAGTACGACGACCGCATGTACATCACCGATGCCGTGCGCGCGGAGACCGTCTCTTCGTTGCCTGCAGATGGGACTCCCGGAACGTCGGAGCGCCCACAAAGCCTTGGGATGAACTTCATTACGTTCGAGGGCGCATTGTTCGATGCCGGGCAAGCGCTTCAAGTCACCTTTTCTGGCGACGAGCGCGCAGACTACTGGATTGCGGTGCTGACGCGCGGCGCGTTTGTGGCAGACGACGTGGAGGTGTTTGAGTTGTCTGGTGGGATCGAGGGCACGGCAACCATTTCGGTGGAAGCCGGTACGCCGGTGCACCTGACGGTGGCCCCGGTGTATGAAGCTGCTCAAGGCTACTACTACAACTGGCGAAACGCCGATTCATTCGACTATTCGTGGTCCGCAGAAATCGTTGCAGATTTCGTTGATGATCCGGATGACACCACGGGCGATGATGGCAGTGCCGGCACACCAAGCCCGGGCGATGTCAGTGCGGGCAGTGTAAGCGCTGGCAGTAAGGTTGGTTGCTCTTGCGCAGCAGCACCGGGCGCTGGCTCGTTGGGATGGCTGGGCATTGTGCTCGCTGGCTTGGTCGGCGCGAGGCGCCGACCGTAGGCAGCGTTCAGCGGTTCACGACATGAATGGCTTGTCCGATCGCGGCCTTAGCGGCCTCCATGACGCCCTCACCTAAAGTCGGGTGGGGGTGAATGGTCAGACCGATGTCCATCGCTTCTGCATCCATCTCCACGGCCAAGGCGCACTCTGAGATGAGGTCAGAGGCGTGTGGGCCGCAGATCGCAACGCCCAATACCCGGTCATCTTCGGCATCGAGGACAACCTTGAAGAAGCCATCGGTCGCATTGGTTGTGAGGGCTCGCCCAAGGGCTGAGAAGGGCATTTTGCCGACTTTTACATCGTAGCCCTCCGCCTTGGCTTCGTGTTCCATCATGCCAGCAGTCGCAATTTCGGGATCGGTGAACACAACGGCCGGAACAGTCTTGGCGTCGTTGTGGGCGCTGTGGCCCGCAATGACTTCTGCAGCGATCTCACCGTCATGCGAGGCTTTGTGGGCGAGCATGAGTCCTTCTGCGACATCGCCAATGGCATAGACACCCGGAACGTTGGTCTTAAGTTGAGTGTCCACGACCACTTGGCCGTGGGGTCCGATTTCGACACCGGTCGCCTCCAAGCCTTCGGAATTCGGGCGACGACCCACTGTGACCAAGATTACATCTGCGGGGATCTCGACGGCACCCTTGGGTCCTTCTACCTTCACGATGGCTCCGTCTTCTCCTTCTTCCCAGCCTTTTGCTGCGGTGTTCGTGTGCACCTTGATGCCGCTTTTCTTGAGTTTCCGATTTAGCAGTTTGACGACGTCAGCATCGAATCCGGGCATGATGTCATCTGCCATCTCGACAACGGTCACCTCACTGCCCACTTTTCGCAACATTTGGCCCAACTCGAGCCCAATGTATCCGCCACCGATGACCACAACGCGACCGGGCACCTCGCTCAGGTCGAGCGCCTTCGTCGAATCGCAGACGCGCGCATCGGCGTAGTCGAAGCCAGGAATCTGAATGGGGCGGGATCCTGTGGCAATCACGAGGTTCTCGCACTCGACCTTGACGGGTCCATCGTCTGTTTCAACCTCGAGGCTCTTGGGACCAGTGAAGGTCGCGGAGCCCACCAACGTGTCCACATTGTTGGCCTTCAGAAGGTGGGCAACACCGCCGGTGAGCTTCGAGACAATTCCTTGTTTCCACTCCTGAAGCTTGACCATGTCGATGCTCGGTTCGCCCACGGTGATGCCCATGGCGTCGGCGCTTCGAATTTCTTCCATTCGTTTGCCCGCCGTGATCAAGGCTTTCGATGGAATGCATCCCACGTTGAGGCAAACACCGCCCCATGATTTCTTCTCGATGCAGAGCGTGTTCACGCCCAGCTGGCCGAGTCGGATTGCGCAGGGGTACCCCCCCGGTCCGGCGCCAACAACAACCGTGTTGTACTTCATCGTCTTCATGTCACAGCTCCAGTTTCACTTGGATTAAGGTTGGTTTTTCGGTTTTTCTGGCTTTTCGGACGGCGGCCCTAACGTCTTTTTCAGTCGGGGTGGATTCCAGCGTATCGATTCCGAATGCCGCGGCAAGGTCTATAGGCGATGCCAGCAGTTGTTGGCTTACAGGTGCATCGTCTGTGATGGGTGTCAACGTGACCAGAAACACAACAGGTGCTTGGGTGAGCGCGGCAGCATTGAGTGCCTCGTGAAACGCCCCCGCTGCGACCGAGGCTGAGCCCAAGAAGCACAAAACCGGCTTCCCGGTTCCGGCAGCAAGTCCAACGGCATGGAGGGCACGAGCACCGGGTGCATCAGAGGATGGGGCCACCTTGTAGGGGCGCGCTCCCGCGTTCCCGTCGGCCAGCCGCTCCGGGGTGGCTCCCCGAAGTACAGCGCCGACGCGCTCTCTGGGTCCGCAGACGATCCAGTCGGTCTTGTTCATCCCTGCGAATCCACCCTCTACGATGGGGGCGTGGGGTCCGAGCGGGATGGCGTGTGTAGAATGAGACAGGGCAGCCAGAATGTCTTCTGCAGCCTTTAGTTGCTCGTTCACAAGCCCTCCACCAACAGGATCTCTGGGGTCTCAAGAACCGCTTTGAGCGCGGACACGAAGCGGGCGCCGACGGCACCATCGAGAACGCGATGGTCGAAGGAAGGGGAGAGGTACATCATTTTTCGGGCCACAATCTCGCCATCGACGACCATTGGACGGTCGTGAATCTGGTTGACGCCGAGTATGGCTACCTCGGGGTGGTTGATGATTGGTGTTGCGAAACGTCCACCAATATTCCCGACGCTCGTGATGGTGAATGTTCCTCCGCGGAAGTCATCCAAGGTCGCGGTGCCGTTGCGAGTTCGCTCAGTGATGGCAACAACCTCGTGGGCAAGTTGCAGGATGCTCTTTGACTCCACGTTCTTGATGACGGGGACATACAGACCCTGCGGTGTGTCCGTCGCGATACCGATGTTGACCTCACCCCGGACATTTAGGGTGAACGAGGCTTCGTCCATGGTGGCGTTTACGGCAGGGAAGTCGCTGAACACGCGGACCAAGGCCTTCATGATGAACGGAAGGTACGACAAGCTGATGCCCCGTTGCTTCGCTGCACCCTTGAGGGCTCCACGAAGGTCGACCAGACGCGTAGCATCCACTTCTTCGACGTACGTGAAGTGGGGTACCGTGCGGTAAGACTCCACCATCTTCTCAGCGATTTTTCGGCGCAATCCGATAATTTTGACTGCCTCATCAGCTCGCGGGTATCCAGCGCTTGAGACGGGGGTGAAGTCGACCGCGGCAGGAGCCACGATGCCGCTTTCGAGGTGGGCGTCGATGTCCGCTTTGGTTACCCGGCCATCCTTGCCCGAACCTGCCACTGCGCTGACGTCCAGCCCGCGCTCTCGCGCGTAGGATCGAACGGCCGGCGTTGCGAGCGTCTTTCCGCTTCGAGCAGGCGCAGCCTGCGGCGTTGGTGTCGGCGTTGGTGTTGGTGCCGCGGCGACCGGCGCCGGCGCGGGTGTGGGAGTTTTGGCCGCGGGCGCTGGTTTTGGTTCGGGCGCACTTGGAGCCGGAGAAGCGGTCTTTTTGGGGGCTGAGCCAGCGGTGGCATCGGTGTCGATGTCGACAAGCGGGGTGTGCACAGCCACGATGTCGCCGGGATTTCCGTGAAGGGCTTTCACGACACCTGCTTTCGGGGAACTGATCTCCACGTTGGCCTTGTCTGTCATGACCTCGCACAGAGGCTGGTCAACGTCCACGAACTCGCCCACGCCGGCCAGCCATTGAACGATCTCACCTTCTACAACACCCTCTCCAATTTCAGGGAGCTCAAATACGTACATCAGTCACGCCTTTTTAGTAGTGGACGGCCGCGCGGGCCTCGGTGGTAATGGACTCGGGAGTCGCGTCTACGGTTGCGGGGGGGCTCTCGAGTCGAAGAAATGCAGCCTTCACGGCTTGGTTCAAGATGGCGGTATTTGCGCCCACCAAGATCAATCGTCCGGTTTTGTTCACCGAGACGGAGAGTGTGTCGATATCGACGGGAGCCAGACTCCGTAAGTCGATGATTTCAGCGGATATCCCCTCGCGGTCAAGGGTTCGCGCAGCGGCCTGAGCGGCATCGACGCCCACGCCCCACGCCGCGATGGTGACGTGGTCGCCTTCTGCGATGCACCGAGCCTCGCCAATGGCGGGTACGCCGGCTTGACCTCCCGAGGCTCCGAGTACCGATGCGGGCTCCAGTACCACAGTGACTCCGGCCTGTTCGATGGCGGCATGCATCAAGGGTGCCGCATCGGCTGCGTCGGAAGGACAAAGAACCTTGATGTGCGGCATGGCATCGAGCATTCGCAAGGTGTGCTCAGATGGCGCATGGATCGGGACCCGAAGTACTATCGTGGCAGCGAACTCTCCGCTCAGAGCAGTGCTTTCTTGTCCTAGTTGCTGAAGCGCCCCCCACACGGCCGAAGAGCCACTGAGTTCAACGACGGGTGTTTTGCCTGCGAGGGCGAGCCCGATGGCAAAGCCAACCAAGGTCGCATCAGCGGCTGGCAGCAAGTGGCAGCGGTCCGGGTAGGCCGAAAGAAGTGAACTCCCAGCGGCGCTGAGGGGAAGCGCTTCTCCGACGATGTGCACGGCATCCGATTTGCTCATCGACTCGGCGAGCGCTGCTGCAATGTGAGCGGCTCCATTCATTCGTCAGTCTCCTAGTTGGCCATCCGGTCCTTGAGATGTTGACGGATGAAGAACTCGCCTGCCTTGTACGAGCTCCGTACCAGCGGGCCGGACGCGACGTAGCGGAATCCGAGACCCTCGCCCAGCTCGCGGTATCGTTCAAACTGTTCGGGGGTCACGAATTCTTGAACTTTCAGGTGCATTCCGCTGGGTTGCAGGTACTGACCGACTGTAAGAAAGTCACAGCCCACTGCGCGAAGATCTGCCATGGCATCGAGCACCTCGGATTCGGTCTCGCCGATGCCGACCATGATGCTCGACTTGGTGGCCATGTTGGGTCTTGATTCCTTGATCGACTGGAGAACGTCTAAACTCTGACGATAGCCGGCCCTTCGGTCGCGCACCCGTGAAGTGAGTCGCTCAACGGTTTCGATGTTGTGAGCGATAACCTCCGGGTCGGCATCAATTACCCGCTTCACCAAGTCACGCCGGCCCTGAAAGTCCGGGATGAGGACCTCAATGAGGGTCTGAGGACTGCTCACCCGGATCGACCGTATGCACTCGGCGAAGTGGTTGGCTCCCTGATCTTCGAGGTCGTCTCGATTGACGCTGGTGACCACCACATAGTCGAGCCCCATGGCCGCGATCGTTTGCGCGAGTTTCGCCGGCTCCCCGGTGTCGAGTGGCGGCCCGATTCGCTTGGTGTTCACGGCGCAGAATTTGCATCCACGGGTGCAGATGTCGCTCATCACCATGAAGGTCGCGGTACCGCTGCTCCAGCACTCACCGATGTTGGGGCAATGGGCCTCTTCGCAGACCGTATGAAGGCCCAAGTCACGGGCTTGGTTTTTGATCCACGTATACCGCTCGCCACCCGGCGCTTTGACCTTCAGCCATGGTGGCTTTGTTCGCTTCATCACTCCACCGCCCTACGGGCGGAACAGTAACCCAGAAGGCCAATAGAATCGATGTTTTTAATCGGTCTCGGCTGTTGGTCGCGTTGGGTCGACGTCGGTTCGGCGGTCAGCGATCCATGACTGCAGGGTGCACAGATCACCTTGCTGGTCGAGCCATTGCTTGCGTTCGCCCGAGCTAAAACCCGACATCCAATCGCAGATGTTGTCCGAGTCTGTCCAGAATGTGAAGTCATCTGAACGCGCGATGAACAACGGGTTTACGACCCATCCACTGTCGTTCTTTCTCAGCCCTCGATCGGAGTTTACGAATGCCCGCATGGCGCCCTGAAGACGCTTCTGAAGCTTTTTTTGACTCCACCACTTCAGCGGAGGGCTGTCTTTCGTACCGTCGTACAGTGCCGCCCAGATCAGCGGTTCTTGGTATCGACTCACGGCGTCATGAAAACCGATGTGCCGGATGGCGGACCATTCGCCGTCGACCTTGTATTTTGAGCCCCAGTAAAACCCTGCCCCCGGCCAGCGATACCACCCGACTCGAACATCATCTGGGCTGCTTGGAATGTTGTTTCGAAGTATATTATGAAGCACCGCCGCGTTGTGTACGTTCACAAGGAATGCGATTCTTTTGTCTTCCTTCGATTCACCCCAACCGTCACTGTGCTGACCGTGTTCAGCAGCCCAAGCAAGGTAGGCGTTGAGTTCCGGTTCTGCGTCTCTGAGGGCCGATGCATTGATGCCATCGAGTGACGCGATTCGCTTCAGTGCCGATGCCCACTGGCTTGAGGGCTCCGTGGCGGGTGGAGCCGCGTCGATCGCAATGCGGTCCGCGCAAGAAAACAGCACGGGTATGAGCAGGAGGAGGGTCATGGGCCCCTCATATTCGACTCGGACGGTGGGGCCAGTAAAAGAGCCCCCCCCGATTCCGATTCCTCACCGCATAAGATGGAGGAGACGCTGAGACGTTACGTGTGTGGACCCGGCGGGGGGGACTGGTTCTTTCCCGGAAGCGGAAGACCGCCTCCACTTTTAAAAATAGGGCAGGTCGACGGGGTTCGCAAAGGAAATTTGTAAAGATTCAGCGGTTTCGAAAAATGATCGCCTTGCGAGACGTCCATCGTTATTGACCCGTCAACAGCCTAAAGTGAGGGCGTGTTGCGAATGCAGTGTTGGCGTCTGCAGCCGATCTGATTTGCGAAAAATCGAGGCGTCCGATGGTGCTGTTGGCACAAAGAGCGGGTGATGTCTTGAGCGGGAACGGGCAAATCGCCAATTAACAGCGCATGAAGTCAGCAGATCTTCGGACTCCGAGGGCTGCTACTCCTCGGTTCCGTTCGACCCGGTGCGTGCTCGCCTGCCAATCAGCACTGCAGCGAGGGCGATCACCGAACAAACATACGGGAACAACCAGCCGCCCCGACGGTACGCCGTGTTGATCCTCGCGAGCCGAACCGGCGCTACGAATGCCGCTTCTGTGAAGGGACGGGTCTCGTAGAGAATGTCGCCATGCGGTTCAACAACCCACGAAATTCCCGTGTACGCGCTGCGCAGCAAGGGTCTTCCCCACTGCACGGCTTGACCGGCGGTCAGCATGGCGTGCTGATGAGGACTCGCGGTGTCACCAAACCATGCATCGTTGGTGATGTTTACGAGTAAGTCGACGTTCGCGAGGGGTTTCATCGCGCCGCTCAGGATCCCCTCGTAGCAGATGGGCGCGGAGTAGGTGTAGGGCTGACCATCTCCGTCGATGGCATCAAAGACGGTCGGTGTCTTGCCTTTTCTAAAGTCTCCTGGCCCTTTTACGAGGTCACGCAGCCAAGGGAAAGTCTCGGAAAGCGGGATGTATTCGCCGAAGGGGAGGGGTACCATTTTGTCGTACCGTTTATCGACACGACCGTCTCGCGTGACGCTGTAGGCAGAGTTGTATGCGGTCCTCCACCGACTTCCGTCCGTGTTTCGGCCTCGCTCGACGGTGCCGCCGCCGACCAAGAGGTGAAAGTCACCCTCGCTTGTCAGCGCCTCGAGGTAACTCTTTGGCGAATGACCACCGAGCTTACGGAACCGCCGTTCAGAGGTTGGCGTCAAGTGCATCGACCCCTCGGGCCACACCACGAGATCAGGACGTTCGTCAACGATTGAGCGCGTGCGGCTCACCCACGACTCGAGTTCCTGCCACACATCTTCTAGCCGTCGTTGCTCCATGGTCGTGTTCTGCTGGATGATCCCCGCTTGGATAATTCGTGATGTTTTAAGTTCAGCTTCGATGGCTCCATGGCGCCATGTGCCGAATGCCACAACACCGATGACGGCAGCGACCACTGATCCGTACAAGCGCAGGGGCTGTTGACGGCCCTCCATGCGGCGAAAGATTCCCTCTGCGACGGTGCAGTTGAACCAGAAGAGCAGAAACGTCAATCCCATTGATCCCGTCACACTGGCAAGCTGAATCAGCGCGGGAATCCGGTACTGTGTCACACCTTCGTAGTAGGGGAACAGGGCGGGACTGAGGTTCTCCATGGCCACATGCATCGCAGGGGTCAACAGCACCCATTTCCAGCCGAAGTGCTGGCGGAACCACATCGCGGTGCCCCAAGTCACGGCGTAGTACAAGCCGAAAGCCAGCCCAAAAATGCCCAAGATGAACACACTCATTGGAAAGTTGAGGCTTGAGAAGCGAAGAACGGTTTCGATTACCCAGAAGAAAATTGAGCACATGCCAAACCATCCGGCGAAGTAGCCAAGCCGCACGTTTTGGCCGACGGTACCCGGATAGAGGGCCCACAGGAGCGGCACCCAAGAAACCCAGTGAAGCCACCACAGGTTTGCCGGTGGGGCAACCAACGCCAAGGAGCCCCCGCTCACCATGGCGGCGCCGATGCGTAGCAGTCGATTGGGGTTTGTGAGGTTCAACGAAAGACTCCGGGGCGAGGTGTAACGTGCCAACGCATGAACGCCCGCCTTGGGTGCCAAGGCGGGCGTTCGTTGGGGCCGAGGCGCC